>ENA-ORBV01002704-ORBV01002704.1-microbial-mat-metagenome-genome-assembly--contig:-NODE-2704-length-36956-cov-12.956967_pt1 | contig 36956 bp, 25 predicted proteins | sample MGYA00237777_ERZ505514 | MGnify/ENA primary metagenome ERZ505514 (study PRJEB26160, sample SAMN06269048) | microbial mat metagenome | isolation source: Oligotrophic lake microbial mat | place... | reverse complement strand
CTACACCTCTCTATTCGTCGGCAGCGTCAGATGTGTATAAGAGACAGGTGGGGGGCTGGGTCCTGACCCCAGGGCCTCGGTCAGGGCTCGCTGCTGGTGTCGGCTTTCCGCGGATTGCTGTGGTGGTGCAATGATTTATATAGAAAATATACTTATTAAGTGCATGTTAATCTTGCGTTTTTCTGTGTGAGTAACAAATATATAATTTAAGTATTAAATTATATATTATTTGATTGTTCTCCGGCCAGAAGATATCTCGGGTGCTTTAGCGGATTGAGCTACTGTTTTGGCTCCTTCTAGGCTAATGCGAGCAGCCATGCTACGTAGCGCTCGGAGCCCCCCCCGGAGTCGTTCTTTTGGGAACAGGACTTTGGCTGTACCCTAGTGCAGGAGCCACTAATAGTTCAGGATTTGGCGGAAAACCGGGAGGTTGCTGGAAGGGAATCGGATATTGCGGGGAAATTTACTGAAGATGACAGCCATCATAAAATCGGATGACAGCCATCATAAATGCTTATGGAGGTCAATCGGAATTTTAAGAGCTATTTCAGGCCTTTAAACTACCTCAGTCATGAAAAAAACAATACTTTTTATACCATTGTTTTTTGCGCTCAATCTGCTTGCTCAAACGGATTGTGACCCGGCATTCGCTCCCCAAAACCTTCACTCGCTCTACACTCCGGGTGTTGGGGCGCAGTTGAACTGGGATGTCGTTCCCGGGAGCCAGGGCTTTTTACTTAGGGTTCAGTTGCCCGGTGGATCAAACATCAACAAGCGGGTGATAGGTTTGGACCAAGATCACTACATGGTCCCAGACGTAGTTCTTGTACCAGGAACCTATGAATGGAGAATTCAGGTTGCTTGCAGCACCACCTATCCCTATGCTTTGTCGCTGGTTTCCGCACCCTCTACGTTTACCAAACCCGGTGCAGCTACTTGTCCGGTTGAAGTCACGGACATCGATGGCAACAGCTATCCTACCGTTGAAATTGGCGGGCAATGCTGGATGGGCGAAAACCTCCAAGTGCAAAACTACCAGAATGGCGATCCCATCCTGACTGGCCTTTCCAATGCCGCTTGGCAAACTGCTACGAGCGGGGCTTCCAGCGTTTATTACAATGATCCACTGTACATTCCCGTTTTCGGTTTGTTGTACAACCAGTTTGCCGTGGCGGATTCCAGGGGCCTCTGCCCAACTGGCTGGCATGTTCCCACCGACGCCCAATGGACTGACTTGACAAACTATTTGGGCGGCGCTGCTATTGCCGGAGGAGCCTTAAAAACAACCGGGACATTAATTGCCGGCACCGGTTGGTGGCGGTCACCTAATGCAGGAGCTACCAACAGCAGTCTTTTTTCTGCTGAGCCCGGAAGCACCCGTTTCCCAGTGGGGAATTACGGCATTTACGGGTATGCGGGATATTGGTGGAGCGCTACTCCACAAGATGCGCTAACATCCTGGTACATTGCATTAAGTTATGGCGACGGAATGGTTTACCGAGCCGCCAACGACAACCACTACGGGTTTTCCGTGCGATGCCTGAAGGATTGATAGAAGTAGCCTTACTTCTCTTGAAAAGCCCCATGGTTAGCTTAAGTATTGCAATACCTAAGGTGACCAGGACTTTTTTAGGGTGGTTTTAAGATAAATTATGTTATACATAGCATAATATATGATACCCATAGTTAATACTATTTTACACAACTTGCAACATCCTGCCTTGTTTGATCATCTGGTTGATCAGTTTGCGGTTTTGGAGACGCACAGTTCGCTGGTTTTGCTCACGGGCCCTTTTGCTTACAAATTCAAAAGAGCAGTCAATTTTGGCTTTCTGGACTACAGCACCCTGGAGCGCCGGCATCAGGCTTGTTTGCAAGAGTTGCGCATCAATAGCCGCTATGCGCCGGACCTGTACTTGGCCGTGGTGCCCGTTTACGGAACGGCCGTGGAGCCCTCGTTGCAACCTAAAGGTCCAGTTCAGGAGTACGCTATCAAGATGCGGCAGTTTGGGCAGGAGCAACTACTTGCTTCTAAGGCGCAGAACGGTCAGCTTACGCCGGCTATCGCTGAGGCTGTGGCAGACACCATGGCGGGGTTGCACCAGCATGCTGAACGCGTAGCGCAAGATGCCGAATACGGCACACCCGCTTGTGTGCGGCGCTGGGCGTTGGAGAATTTTGAGGCCATGGAGTCATTGCTGGAGCCACCGGTTGAGCTATTGGTTGAGTCATCGGCGCAGTCATCGGTTGAGTCATTGGTTCATTCGGAAACCAAGCGCGAAAAGCTGGCAGCAGTGAAGGCATGGATGGAGCAAAGGCTGGTGCAACTCGAGCCTTTGTTAAGGCAGCGCCGGCGGGATGGATTTGTACGCGATTGCCACGGCGATTTGCACTTGGGCAACATGATTTGGCAGGACGAACAAGTGTTTTTCTTTGACGCCATTGAGTTCAATGAGGAACTGCGTTGGATTGACGTTCAGAGTGAGCTGGCTTTTGCGGTGATGGACCTGGAAGACCGCGGGTTTTCCGTGCTGGCCAATGGATTGCTTAATCGCTACCTGAGCCGGAGCGGTGATTATTGCGGACTGGCCCTGTTGCCGCTGTTTTGGGTCTACCGGGCTATGGTGCGCGCAAAAGTCGGTTTGTTGCAACCGGCCAAAAGGGAGGAAGCCCTGCAACACCTGGATCATCTTTTGGCTTTGTGCGATCGATTTGTCTATGCCAAGCCGCCGTTTCTGGTTCTGCTTCACGGGATGTCGGGCTCCGGCAAATCCTGGTTGGCGGCGTGCGTGTCCGGAGCATTTCAGGCTATCCAGTTGCGCTCCGATGTGGAGCGGAAGCGCATTCACGGTTTATCTGCGGGGACCGACTCGCAATCCCAGCCGGTCTCGGGCTTGTATTCACCGGAAGCCAGTGAACGCACTTACACGCAATTGCTTCAGCTCAGTGCTCAACTGCTGGAACCGGGCTTTCCCGTGGTCGTGGATGCCGCTTTCCTTACAAAGGCTCAGCGCGCTCCCTTTTTGGCCATGGCGCGAAACACAGGAACTATTGTGTTGTTGCTCGTGCTGGATGTGCCGAACGAAGAATTGCGCAGGCGAATCGCAATGCGTCGCGAGCGGAACCGGAACCTTTCCCCCGAAATGCGAGACCCCTCTGAGGCCGATGAACAGGTTTTGGAATTTCAGCTTAAGACACGCGAAGTGCCGGATGAGGAAGAGGCACCAATGCTGGTGATGGATGGCCAGTGGCCTTTGCGACGCGCGCTTTGGATGGAGCGTATTGCCGCTGCCTTAAACAGAACGGCCGTTCCGGAATAGAGAACGACCGCGCTGTGATTTTCCGGTAAATTTAGTTCGGTCGCGGTTCAAATGAACTGGCAAAGGATCCCGCCCATGAGCAGCAACGTCACGAACCAGTAGCCTGTGTGGATGGCAATGTATTTCCAATTGCGCCGTTCAAAAAGGGCGTTTATGCCGAGAACGGGCAACGCGAACATCAGCGCGGCCAGCCCTCCGTGCAGGGCGCCATGGCCAAAGGAGCGGTGCCTATCGCCATAAGTAGTCATGACATTATCTACTAACGCTTTGATTTCTTCTTGTCCAGCCTTTTCATAATCCATGGCAAAGAGCGAAAAGAAACCCGCTTGGTGCACAACCAGGCCGGTCAATCCCACGGCCAGGAGCAGCGATAGCACGTAGCATACGCCCAGAATGAGCGCCATGTTACCCTTATCCAATTCGCGCTGCGTCAGGTTGTTGAGTTTCATCCAGGAAGTGCCAAAAACCTTGGGGTGGTACCAAATGAAGCCGGTTATGACGGGTACGAGTGCCGCCAGAAACCAATACAAGTAATTGTAGTCCATGGGGTAAAAGTTTGCATGAAGGTATTAAATAACCACAAACTGGGACTAACCTGCTCCTTGCCGCCTGCTGGATACCCCCGACTCTTGTCCCTCAGCGCTCTATCCAGGTGACTTTTTCGCCTATGAGACCGCGCTTGCAAGGTTGCGGTTCGGGGCTCCAGGTTCCGAGGTAGAACAAGCCGAGGCAGCGTTCACCGGGTGCTGTGTTTAGAAAATCGGGGGTTCCCAAAATGGCTTTGGGGGTGCTCCAATAACCGGCCAATCCCAGGGCTGTTGCGCTGAGCCAAAGATTTTGGACCGCGCAGGCCACCGCGGCAATTTCCTCCCATTCTGGTACTCTTTCCTGGGGGTCGCGTTGCATGCCAATGGCAATAACCACGGATGCCAGCATGGGCTGGCGAAGGGTTTTATCGTACTTGGCAGCGGAGAACTCGACCTCGGGAGTCCGGGCTTTGTACGCTTCTGCCAGGAACTGTCCCAGGCGCTCGAGGGCGGTGCCGCGGATCACGTGAAAGCGCCAGGGTTCGGTGTTTCTGTGGGTCGGAGCCCAGTTGGCGTTTTCCAACATCTGAAGCAGCACAGCGTGCGGAATCTCTTCGCCCGTATATTGCCTTGGGAAAATAGACCGGCGGTTCCTGATGACGGTGCTCAGACCAACGATGGAGTTATCCAGCATTTTTTTAACAAAGGTAAGGCTGCAGGTGGCCTTGACCAGGGGCTTTTGGCGCTCGGACAGAATGCGCGAAGGTCTTAACTTTGACGTTGGTCTCCGTTTTGACCTCGTAGTTCAACGGATAGAATAGGAGTTTCCTAAACTCTTGATCCAGGTTCGATTCCTGGCGAGGTCACTATGCTATTTTGTGCTCCGGGTAAGTCTCCGCCATGCCATAGGAAATAGTATGCTAAGGGGGCATTCGCAATGCAGGTCAGGCTGTTTTAGTTTAAAGGGCTCATTCGTGTTGCCCGCAGGTCCTTGAGGTTAACAGCCATGCATGAAAAGGCGTTTCGTTTATCAGGTCCTGTTTTACCTTGGATTTAAGGCCTGTGTGATGTAAATTACTTGCAATAATTCGTGTTTTGGATTGCGAAGATTCACGCCCATAGAGTTATTGTACAGCCCCCCGAACGCACCCGCCCCCCAACACTCATGAAATACTCCCTGATAGCCTTGTTTTTTGGGCTCTTAATCCAGGTGCAGGCCCAAACCCTGTTTGTGCAGGATAATTTTGAAGGGGGCGGCACCATCAGCACCTGGTTTGGAGACGCTTGTGGAATGAACAATTCTTTTGCCAATCCTCATATCCTCGGCACAAACTTATCAGCTACCGTTCTGCGATACCACGATACCGGTGGGCAGTATGCCAACGTTCGTTTTCAGGTGCCGGCAACGTTTGATCTGAGCATGAATGCCACGTTCTCGCTCAAGATATACGTTCCTTCAAGCGGTGTTACCGGCTCTCAGCCCAACCAGGTTTCCCTGAAACTGCAGAACGGCGATTTGGGTTCTCCATGGGTCACGCAAAGTGAAATCATTAAGCCCATCGCGCTGAACCAGTGGCAGACAGTCACGTTTGACTTTGCCAGCGATCCTTACATTAACCTCAATCCGGGTTCGCCTCCTCCAACCACCCGTATTGACTTCAACCGCATTGTCATTCAGGTGAATGGCGAAAATAACTTTGATCATGTTTTGGCCTACCTGGACGATGTTCACTTCGATGCACTTTACACACCCGTAGATCCGGTTTTCGACCAGCTCGTCTGGTCGGATGAATTTGAAGTTGACGGTGCCATCAATACTTCCAAGTGGTTCCATCAGACGCAATTGCCTACGCCAACAAGCTGGTACAACGGGGAGATCCAACATTACACCAACCGCCTGGACAATGCTGAGGTAAACGGCGGCACATTGAAAGTTCGGGCCAAGAAGGAAACCTTTTTCGACCAGGGGGTAACCAAGCAGTACACTTCTGCCCGCCTGAATTCCAAGTTCGCATTTGTGTACGGACGCGTCGAAGTACGAGCCAAACTGCCATCGGGTGTGGGTACCTGGCCGGCTATTTGGACGTTGGGTAAAAACATCAATGAAAACGGCAGTTATTGGGATAACGAAGGCTATGGAACAACTTCCTGGCCCGATTGTGGAGAAATGGACATCATGGAACATTGGGGCGCTAATCCAAATTATGTGTCCAGTGCCACCCATACGCCATCCAGTTTTGGGGGTACCATTAATGTGGGCGGCCAAACCATCCCTACAGCCATGACAGGCTTCCATGTGTACTCCTTGATCTGGACACCGGATGAACTTGTTTTTGCCGTGGATGGAGTAGAGCACTTCACCTACAATCCGGAGGTCAAGGATGCCAGTACCTGGCCTTTTGACCAGGACCAATTTATGCTGTTAAACCTGGCCATCCTTCCAGAAATCGCTGCTTCGTTTACCAGCGGGGCCATGGAGGTAGACTATGTGAGGGTTTATCAGGAAAGCGAGTGCCCTGCCCCAACAGGGGTCACCACAACCATTTTATCCCCAACAGCGGCAACACTCTCCTGGAACCCGGTTGAATCCGCCATCGGCTACAAAGTCACGGGTGGTCCAGTTGGAGGACCCAGCAAAAACTTCAGAACGACCGCCACATCCCGGACCATCCCGATTCTCAACCCCTCCACCAATTACCAGTGGGTGGTCAGTGCCTATTGCGATCCGTCATTCTCAAACCCGTCCCCCACGCAATTCTTCACCACACCGGCCACCCGCATCCTGAACCCAATGCTCCTGATCCCGAACCCCTCCAACGGAACGGTTCGTGTAACCATGCCTGAAGATGGGAACTGGACGGTTGAAGTTATGGACATCACCGGCCGCATTTACGAGACCCTAAGCCTATCCGGGCAAGTAGACCAGTTGTTGACTGGCCTTCCCGCAGGTCTCTACATCGTTCGGATCACTGGCTCCGAAACCAAAATCCAGGAGCTCTTGGTTGTGCAGTAGGTCTCAGGGGTGCGCACATTGAGCCAGCCTTTGCCTAATTTTGCGTTTGCCATGAAGCCCTACGTTTCAGCAAGCGCCATCCCAACTTTTCGCATCCTGCCTTTAACATGCCTCTTGTGGTTGTTGAACTCATCTACTGTGCTGGCGGGAACAGATCAGGAGGAACAAACCGGCGCCTGGTACATGGCATTCTGGGTTGCCTCCATTCCTCAAAGCTCCTGGGGTTTTCAGGGAGACGTTCAATACCGAAACTGGAACATCGCCGGTGATTTGGAACAGTTGTTGCTGCGGGGTGGCGCAACCTATTCCCCCAAAAACACCAAGGCCCGGATCACCTTGGGCTACGCTTTTGTGAGTACCGGTGCATACGGAGAATCGCGCACCAGCTTTTCTGAGCACAGAATCTACCAGGAAGGGTGGATTCCCCAGCAGGTGGGTTCCCGGCTGTATTTCCAGCACCGGTTTCGCTACGAACAGCGCTGGGTTGACGACCAGGATTTTAGAACCCGTTACCGCTACGCGCTGTTTGCCAACCTGCCGCTAAACCAAAAGGACCTCACCAAGGGCGCAGTTTACCTGGCCTTCTACGACGAAATATTTCTGAACGGACAGCGCTCCATCGGCGGAGGTCGGGAAGTTGAGATTTTTGACCGCAACCGCCTCTTCGGAGGGCTGGGCTACAGCATCACAGACCACGTGCGTGTCCAAGGTGGCTACATGCAGCAAGCCACAGACTTAATCAGCAAGGGGCAACTGCAAGCAAGTGCACATTTGGTCTGGTAGCACGGGGGAAGGGCTGATTCGCGTTGCTCAACATATAGCTTGGAACTGCCTTTTCATCCTTGTACCTTGTGGTTTGGTTCAATTTGATGCGGCGTTCGGATGATTTTTCCAGAACCAATCATTAAAAAAATCTTACAACTATAACCAAAATGAAAACAACGATTTATTCAGCACTTGCCCTAGGTCTAACCCTGGGATTCCAAACCGTTGCCTTTCAGGCGGACGCGCAATGCGGTCCACTGACTTGCAGCAACCCGTCAGTTGCCGTTGGTAACGATCACGCCGAACTGGTTTGTGTTCGTTACGACTACCCTGCAGCCGGTCAATCTACTTGGTATTACACCATTACTTCAGGTTCCGGACCGGCTATCAGCCACGTTAACTTTGCCCTCAATTTGAGCTGCTTGAATGTCCTGGGTATGGGCACGTTTGGCTCCTCTGTCAACGATTTGAACCCCGGTAACGGTGATCCGGAAATCCGCTATTCTCCAGATCCGACAACCGGCGTGATCGGAATCAAGTTTGACGAAGAATTTGATGACCACGAGGAGCGTGGTTACTATTTTACGTTGGATGGGAACTATGTGCAGTCAGAGATGGCACGGGTAGTCACCAAAGCCGGACCTGGCTCCGACGGTGCTTACATCTGCGGCCCTTCCGAAACCTGTACCACGATATCGGAGTGTACGGGTCCCTGCGAAGCACCGACATCGATTACGGCAACCGAAGTAACACCCCGCTCCGTTAACATTGATTGGGAGGACGACGAATGTGCTTCAAGCTGGAGAGTGTGTGCTCGAAACATGACCACTGGGGCTAGAATTTGCCACATCAAGTCTAACTCTGACAAAGTATTCTACGGCCTGGAGCCAGGCACCACTTATGCTTTTATCGTACGCACCAACTGTGCTGATGGCAGCAAGTCGCCTTGGAGTAGTCTTGTTTACTACACCTCACCCACGGCTCGCATGGCTGCGCCCAAAGCCAATGAGTGGAGCATTTATCCCAACCCGGCCAGCTCACAGTTCCAGGTAAGTTGGGAAGCAGGTGCCGAGCAAATTGAAATCCGCCTGCAGGACGTTACCGGAGCGCTTCACGCTTCCTACAACGTCAGTGTAAACGGAGACGCCGGCCAGCAAGTTGTTGCTACCAGCCAGCTCGCCGAAGGTCTCTATCTGCTCACGATTGTCCGCGACGGTGTAACGGAAACCCGTCAAGTGACGATCCAGCACTAAGCAAAGTCATTTACAGGATAGAGAGCCCGCCAGCCTTTGCTGGCGGGCTTTTTTTATCACTTTTTCCTTTTTTCCAACCCTGAAACAGCTGTAAACTGCTTGGCATACGGTACGTTAGTCCGTTGTTTGCCTTTTTGGTTTAAAGCATTTCAACCTTTTTTTGGCTTGTTTCAACCTGCTTTGTCCCAGCACAAACAAGGATTTTGTGATAGCCGTTTATAAGGGTGTACCCTTACCTTATCCTTCTTCGCACTGTTCTCCTGACTCTGCTCCCTGGGGTTTTCATCGCCTTTTTCGTTTGTAAAATGATCACCCAATGCGTTTAAGCTACCCCGCAGCTTTGCTCCTGACCTTGTTCACCGCGCCAGTCGTGCATGCTGATGCATTGCCCGCAGAAGAGTGCCTCCCGGCTTCCTGCAGCGTGCCAAGTGCGCAGATTGGCAATGACCAGATCGACTTGGTTTGCATCCGCTACGATTTTCCGGTTCCAGGTCAGTCTTCGTGGTTTTACACGGTTCAATCTGGTCATCGACCCGCCATCAGTCACGTGGTATTTTCACTAAACCTTTCTTGTGTAGAGGTAGTAGAATCAGGCACATGGGATGCGTCTCCAGATGACCGTTCCCCTGGCCAGGGCATGCCGGAAGTCCTGGTGAATGTTGATCCTACCACGGGTGTTGGAGGGCTGAAATTTGACCAGGGTTTTGATGACGGTGAGGTTCGAAACTATTACTTCGTGCTTAGTGGCAACGTTCAGGTCTCACCTTTTTTCAGCGTTGCCAGTAAAGGGGGAAACGGTTTTGATACGGGGTCGCTTTGTGGACCTTCCGCAGATTGTTCCCTTATCGATGAGTGTGCCGGGGCTTGTGAAGCTCCCTTAGAATTGTCAGCGGTAGCTGTGTCAGCGCAATCCGCCTTTCGAGATGCCGACCCAGGGAATTTCCTGACAGCTGCCGAAGTGTCCTGGCTGGCTAATCCTTGCGCTATGGGCTGGAGGGTTTGTGCACAGAATCAGGGTACGGGGGAACGGGTATGCCAGGTTACGACGACTAATCAGGTAACTTTTGATCAATTGGTTCCTGGAACATCCTACTTGTTTGCGGCAAGGACCCGTTGTTTAGATGGCAGCAAATCACCTTGGAGCACTGCACTTTCTTTTCTGGCTCCTCAGGCTCGCCTTGAAGCAACAGAGGCCAGCGGGTGGACCATTTTTCCCAATCCGGCTTCAACCCAGTTCCGGGTGAATTGGGATCCAGGTGCTGCTTCAATGGAGCTTCGGTTGCACGATGTTACCGGAGCCCTTCGTGCATCCTACAAGCTGAATACCTCCGGCAAGGCTGGTCAGCAGACAATTGCCACCGACCACCTGGCCGAGGGATGGTATGTTTTAACCATCATTCGCGATGGAGCAACAGAAACCAGGCAGGTCAGAATCCAACATTAAGCCCGAACGTTGGGCTTGGTCAGAACCCACCAGATAATGCTGGTGGGTTCTTTTTTTTACGTTGAAACTGCTCGAGCCGGTGCTCGAGCGGCTCCAAACTGGCCAGCAATTGGTCATAGCCCTCTGCGATGAAATACTGTTCCTGAAAAATGTCTTTGCGGAAAGCGGCGTCCAGGATGGTATCCAGATTAAAATCGCGTAAGTGAGGCGGTGGGCCTGCTTGCAGGCAATAGCGGGATTCGCCTACGGAACTGACAATGCCGGCACCAAAAATACGAGCTTCGCCTTCTTCGCGGATCAAGCCAAACTCAATGGTATACCAGTACAAGCGCGTTATGCGTTCTACCATGTCCGGATCGTCGATCCAGCGCAGCGCGATTCGGCCTAAGCCTTCCAGAAAACCGGTGTAATGCGTTTGCGTGAGCAGCGGAATATGGCCAAACACGTCGTGAAACATATCGGGTTCTTCCAGGTAATCCAATTGATCCGGGCGGCGCAGCCAGGTAGTGGCCGGGAAGCGCCGTTGGGCCATCAGCTCAAAGAACTCCTTGTCCGGTAGAATGCCGGGCACCACTACAGCCTGCCAGCCCGTCGTCTCTTTCAGGATCGCATTGATCCGGTCCATGCGCGGGATTTCTGAACCTTTGAACTCAACCAGCGCTAAGGCTTCGCGGTATTCCCGGCAGATTTTTTGTCCAATCAGCGCGTGCTGGCGGTCAAACAGTGTCTGCCACACAGCCAAATCATCAGCGGTGTAGCGGTCATATTCTTGTTTTAAAATCATGCTAAAAGACTTTGTCGTATAAAGCTTCTGCGTGGTGCTTGGGAACGGACAGCGGCTGGTCGAGAATTTCAAAGACGTTGTCGCGAATGGTTTCTGAGATGGTGTGCGTTGGCAGATCGTTGCAGTCCAGCCCGAAGGGGTCTTCAATTTCAGCCGCCATCAATTCCAAGCCGATGAAGGCAAAGAACACAAACATAGTAATTGGTATGGTATACCACTGGTACATGGTCAGTAGGGCAAACGGCAATAACGCAGTGTAAGCCAAAATGAATACTTTGATGTACACCGCGTAGGAGAAAGCGATCGGGGTTTTGCGAATGCGTTCACAAGCGCCGGAAATATCCAGCAGGGATTGCATATGCGGTTTGAAGTTCAGCAGATCAGAGTCGGTGATCTGCCCGGCGCGATAAACAGCCTGAACTTTATCGTGCAGCCGTCGGGAGATGTGATTGGGCACATGAGCGCGCTGTTGGTACTCGCGGGTGTCTTCTTCGGAGAGTTCCAACAACTTGTCCAGGTCAGTGCCTTGTCTCAGGTGTTCGCTCAAGGCAAGTGGAAAATTGCTGATGTTCACGGCGAAGAATCGCATGAGCCGATGATCGGAATTGGGCATGGTAGCATGCACCATCACAGCAAAATTCCGGCAGTTGTTCACCAGGGCGCCCCATTGTTGACGCCCTTCCCACCAGCGGTCATAGGCGGTGTTGGTTCTGAAGACCAACATAATGGAAAGTACGATCCCCAAAAAGGAGAAAATGGCGGTGTTGAACGATGCGGACTGTTCCAGCTTTAGAAAGCTCAGGAGCACACATACAACCAAACTGTACAGGCCGGACAACGCCGTGGCGCGCACAATTTTAACCATGGTCCACGAGCGGGCCAGGTGGCGCACATCGCTGATGAAATGCTTATTAGGTTCGTATATGATCATAAAAAATTAAAGCATTAGGGTACGCTCAATTAGCGGCGAGGTACTGGTGCACAAAACTGATGGACATGGCCCCTTCGCCAACGGCTGAGGCAACCCGGTTCATAGCGCCTGAACGGACATCGCCGGCTGCAAAGATGCCGGGTTGGCAGGTTTCCAGCAAATAGGGGTCTCGGTCCTCTTTCCAAATGCGGGGAAACGCAGCATAGTGTTTCAGCTCCTGGCCCGTCACCACAAAGCCTCGTTTGTCTTTGATGATGCTGTCCTGAAGCCAGTCCGTGTAAGGCTTGGCTCCGATGAAGACGAACAGCGCTGCTGCCGTGACCTCCCGTTGCTCTCGCGTGCGGAGGTCTTCCAGTACCAACTGTTCCAGCCGGTCGCTCCCTTTAGCTTCTACCACAACCGCGCAGGGTTCAAGGCGAATGTTGGGGGTGCCGGCAATTTGGTCAATAAGGTAGGAGGACATGGTGCTGGTCAGGTCTTCTTTGCGGATAACGATGTGCACTTGTGCCGCAAATTGAGACAAGTACATCGCCGCCTGACCAGCTGAGTTTCCGCCACCAACCACAAATACCTGCTGGTTCACAAAGTTGGCGGCTTCGGTTGTAGCTGCTCCGTAATAGACCCCGGCTCCGGTAAATTGATCCAGTCCGCTGCTGTCCAGTTTTCGATAATCTACTCCGGTAGTAACGATGGCTGAACGAGCGTTCAATGTGCTACCGTCACCCAATTGAAGAATCTTGTAGCCATCCTTGAGCGTTATGCTGGTCACTTCCTGGGGCGAAAGAAATTCTGTGCCGAAGCGAGTGGCCTGCGCAATAGCGCGACGGGTCAGGTCCGCGCCGCTAAGGCCTTTCGGAAAGCCGAGGTAGTTCTCAATTCGCGAACTGGTACCCGCTTGCCCACCTGGCGCGCGCCTTTCGACCAAAATGGTTTTTAGCCCTTCTGAAGCGCCGTACACGGCAGCCGCTAAACCTGCAGGGCCTGCGCCGATAATGGCCACATCATAAAGGGCATGCAGGGCGGTATGCTGCAGTCCGATGCGCTCCGCCACCATGCGCGTATCCGGATCCCGCAAGGCAGAGCCGTCTTCGAACACCACCAGGGGCAATTCGTTTTCGGCAACGGCGTGTAGGCTCATCAGGCCCTGCGCTTCCTCCCCATGCTGCGCGTCTACCCAGCGGTAGGGAATCAGGTTGCCGGCCAGAAAGTCTTTGAGTCGGTGCGATTTTGGCGAAAAGGGATAGCCTATGACCCGAATGCCGCTGTACAGCGGTTTATAGGCAGCCTGCCATTCGTCGAGCAAATCGTTGAGCACCGGAAAAAGTCTTTCCTCCGGCGGATCCCAAGGCTTCATCAGGTAATAATCCAATTGAATGTCGTTGATGGCGCGGATGGCGGCATCGGTGTCGGAGTAAGCGGTCAGCAGCACGCGCTTGGCATTCGGGTGAAGCTTGCGCGCCTTTTCCAGAAAGTCAACGCCCAACATTTCGGGCATGCGTTGATCGCTGACCAACAAGGCGACGGGATCGTTTTTTCGCGCTACTTCCTCAAGGGCATCGAGCGCTTCTTTGGCAGATGTTGTGGCCAATATCCGGTAGGTAGCACGGAAGGCTTTACGCAGGTCGCGGTTAACCGCTTGCAGCACGTTATGGTCGTCGTCAACTGCCAGAATGAGGGGTTTGGTATCAGCCATTTAAAAGGATAGCCTAAATTATCTTATGGGGAATTTTTTACGACTCCGGGCAACCACACGGAAAACACCGTGCGGCCGGGTTCGCTGTCCACTTCTATGCTGCCGCCGTGGCGCAACACAATTCTGCGGACAACGTCAAGACCAAGGCCGGTGCCTTGGTCCATGGGTTTGGTGGTAAAGAACGGTTCAAAGATCCTGGCCTTGACATCGGCGGGGATGCCCGAGCCGCTGTCCTGGATTGTGATCAACACACAGTCGCCGTCTCGCTGGCCGCTAAGGCGCAGTACTTTGTTCGGGGCGCCCGCCATGGCGTCCAGGGCGTTGTCGATGAGGTTGGTCCAGACCTGGTTGATTTCACCGACAATCACGGATACTTTGGGCAGGTCCGGCGCAAAATGCTCTTCAATGGCCACCTGGCTTTGCCGACTCTTGTGCTGGAGCATGGTCAACGTGCTGCGGATGCCGGTGATCAGGTCGGTTGCTTCCGCTTCCGGAGCCTGGTCCATGTGCGTGTAGCCTTTGACCGCTTTAACCAAACCGGCGATCCGCCCGGAGGCATCCTTGATTTCGCCCACGAGTTTGTCGGTACTAATGACACCGGCCAACCAGCCCGCCACCGGGGAGAGGTCCACGCCAACCGTATCGGCCACCTGCTTCAGTTCGCTCAGGCCCATGCCGTATTCCACCAGCGACTCAGCCGAAGCATAAGCGTCCGCCATTCCCCCGTCTTCTAAAAACTCCGCCAGTTCATCTTCTGCTGCCGATTTTTGCATCAGCGACAGGTCGGTTCGCGGCCCCGCCTTTAACTTTTCAAAAAGCAGTGCCGTGACGGCATCGACCTGGGCATCGCTTAGGCGAATTTGGAGGATGCGCTTAAAGCGCTCCGGCTGAGCGACCAGGTGTTCGCTCAAGGCGGTGGCGCTCCGCACGATGGCCGAGGCCGGGTTGTTGAGTTCGTGGGCCAGCCCAGCACTGAGTTTGCCCAACGCCATCAGTTTTTCGTTTTGCTGCTGCTGGGCGGTAAAGTCGCGAACCCGGGTGGTCATCAGATGCACCAGACTGCGGATCAATTCAAAATGCTCCCGGATTAACGATGGAAAATGCTCCCGGTGCAGGGCAAAGATGTCGGTTTCTCCTACTGCCTGTCCAAAGCCTTGAGCGTGGGTCATGCGAGAAAAAGGCAAGACTCCAGAAACGTTTCCAGGTACAAGCGTAGAGATACGTCGAACCTGGTCTTGTTGCCTAAACGTGATTTCAACGCCACCTGAAAGCAAAATGTACAGGTAATCCGAGGGCTCGTCGCGCTGGAAAAGGAATTCATCAGGCTTTAGCCTGCGCAATTCACCGTGCTGGCTCAACCATTCCAGTTGATGGTCAGGCACGTCGGCAAATTCTGGAACGATCCTCAGGGTAGCGGGGGTAACGGAAGTCATCTTGGTGCTATAGTTCGAAGTTTGGGCAATACGTCAGGCAACGGAAAGGCTTAAAAACACCCATTTTAGAAGAAGATGAGCGAAGTTGAGCCATAACAGGCCAATCAACAGTGCATCCGTTTAAAAATGTTCCTTCAACTTGTATCCTTTAGCTGTATAAGACCGTTAATAAAAGGAGTTTTGTCGCCGAAACCCCACCCCATGTCAGTCCACACCCTCCCGTCACCCCTTCTTCCTGGTTCTCTCGCCCAAGCTGCTTTCCACATGGAGCAGACGCCGTCCTTGCTCCGCCTGCGTTCGCGCCAGGTTTGGGACCGAATTCGGTTGATGGACACCGCGGGCAAGACCCTGATGGAGTCGTCGCAAAACGATCAGGCACAGTGGGAGCTTGAGGGCCTGCCCAATGGCATCTTTTGGGTCGTGGCCGAATGGTCGGGTGCCCGCAGCAGCCGCGCCGTGGTCATCGGGTAATTCGCCCGGGCTGCGTTCTATTCCGGGAATCGGTTCTTTTTGCTGCCCTGCTCTTGCCGGCTGAACCAAAGCCCTTCACCGGTGTTTATTGCCAAACGCATCTGCTATGTTTGGGCTGTTTAAAAAGAAGTCGGAGAAGGAGAAATTGATGGATCGCTACCGCCAACTGCTGGAGGAAGCGCACCGGCTGTCGAGCACAGACCGCCGGGCGAGCGACCTTAAAACTGCGGAAGCCGAGGCGCTCATTCAACGCATTGAGGAATTGGGCAAGTGATCTTCTTCTCCGGCAGCGACTCACTCCTGACCTTTTTACCTTTGCGCCATGGCAATTAAGGCAACTACCCTGAAGTTTTTGGCCGACCTGGAAGCCCACAACGATCGCGATTGGTTTGCAGCCAACAAAGAGCGTTACTTGACCGCAGTCGAAGATGTCAAGGCACTTTCCCGGGAATTTTACCAAGCCTACACCAAGGTGGAAGTGATCCCGCCACAAGACCCGGACAAAGCGCTCTTTCGTATTTACCGGGATGTCCGTTTTTCAAAGAATAAAAACCCTTACAAAGCCTGGCTTTCGTTTGAGACTAAGCGCCCGGCAGGGTGCATGGGTATGTACCTGCACATCCAGCCGGGAAATAAAAGCCTGATTGCTACCGGATTATGGGAGCCGACACCGGAACAACTCTCTGCCGCGCGGCAGGAAATTGACTACCAGGCCGCGGTGCTGCGCAAGATTTTAGCGGGCAAAAAGCTGGCTGCGGCGTGGGGACCGATGTCTGGGAATCAGTTGAAAACAGCGCCAAAAGGCTACGGAAAAGACGACCCAAACGTGGATTTGCTTCGGTTTAAACAATTTATGCTCTTGCGCAACTTTAAGGACAAGGAACTGGCTGGTCCAACGTTGGTCAAAGATCTTGTCTCCTCCTTTCAGGCCGCCCGCCCGTTCATGGACTTCTTTGATGCGCCGCTCAAGGAGCTGGCAGAAGGCAAAGGGAAGGCATAGGCGCGCTGCTGGCGAGGGCTGCTGGAGCGCGTTGCTGGCGAATGCGGTTCCTGCAAGCCGTTGGTTTAATGAAAACCCCCGGAAAGCAAAGGCTTCCCGGGGGTTTTTGATGGCAAGTTATCCGCGAAACTGTCATGGAGCTAAGCTCCGCTTTCGCTTTGAACCTTGTTGATTTATCGGCCAATCACCAGTTCGAAGACTTGGCGTGCGCTTTGCTGCTGCAGTTCTACAAAATACAGGCCAGTTTCCAGTTGGCTGACGTTGAGTAGGACAGCGGCCGGACCTTCAGCCGCGGTAGCATCCAACAGTTGGAGCGTGCGGCCTGCCAGGTCCGTAACCCGCAGGGTAGCGGGCTGACCGTCTGCGGTGAAGGTCAGCACTGCCTGATCGGATGCCGGGTTGGGTGTGAGGGTGTTTGCCTGAATTAGGCCCTCGCGAAGACCGGGCCAGGTGAACCCGCCAATGGCAGACTCAGGGCTTAGGACCCCTCCGGTGCAGGTGGCTTGAACCTTCCAGTCGTAAGAAAAGCCGGCGCGGAGTTTGTTTTCTGCCACAAATTTGCTGGTAGACGGCTCAAACGTAGCTGGGAGAGATTGGTAAGTACCCATACCGGCCTTGCGACCGGATACTGTGTACGACTCAGCCCCATTTGCGGCCAGAGAATTCCACGAAAGGGTTACGCCTGTTGCCTCAACCAAGGCGCTCAATCCGGTGGGCGGATTGGTGCAAACGGCAACGACCGCACTGGAATCAAAAGCGCGGAATTTATCGAATGCGGCCTCGACCAAATGGCCTACTGCTCCATCTGCCGTTTGGGCAATCAGGCGCATGTTGGCCGTTGGAGTGAGGTAGTCGCTGACCCGGCGTGTGCTCGATGCCCAGCCTCCTGGCTGCAAGCTGCTGCCCCCGATGGTTTCGATGGCTATGGTGGTGATGCCGTTGGTCAGGCTAATGGTCAGGTTATCATCCGGGGTTCCCGTTCCGCCTGCGTTAAAGAACCAGCGGGAATAGCTGACGTAGGCATCAGAATAGCCTGTCAGGCTGAAGACCGGTGACGTGAGAATGGCCGTGCCGCCGTCCACATCGTCGGTGCCCGCAGCGCCTCCGGCATTTCCGGTTACGTAGGCACGTTGGCCCTGGTCGTCGGAGTCGACGCCGGGATTGGACGTGTAAATCTCGAAAGTTGTTGCTACTGGAAGATCCCGGACCCAAAGGCCAGTGGTTGCTGCACCAGTTCCCGCCCAACCCAGGTTGAATTCAAAATCATCGCCGAAGCCGGACTGCAGGGTGGATACCTTGCTGCCACCCGACACTGCGGCCGCGGCATCTACGCGGGGTTTGTGTCCCCATTTGCCCAGGTAAATCAGGTAGAAGCCGCCGTCAATCAGCCCGCTAACAGTATAGTTGCCGGTAGCGTTGGTGGTGGTGCTGTACGAGCCACCGGGACCCTCGTAGCGAACCTGAACTGCAGCGATAGGTGTGCTTGAGGCTGCATCTAAAACGGTTCCGTTGAAGGTGACGGTAGGTATGGTTGCGCTAGTAATTGCGGCGAAAGCATTGACCCGGCCGTTGCCAAAGGCGTTGTCAAATCCGGGAGACCCCATATCAGTAGCGGTGGTAGCCAGGGTGCTGCGCACGCTGGCTGATGTGGCCGACGGATCGACAGACAAAACCAAAGCAGCCACACCGGCTACAGCGGGGCAGGCGGCGGAGGTCCCGCCAAAACTTGGCGTGTAATTGCCCGTGCTGTACCCGGCAGATCCGGTGCGATCAATGGTGCGAACACCGGCACCGGCCTGCCCGGGAGCTGGGTTGGAAGGCGCTACCACATCCAAGGCGGTGCCTTGGTTGGAATAACTTGAACGAGCCCCCTGGTTGGTAATGGCTCCCACAGCAACGACGCTGGCAAGGTAGGCCGGGTAGTCCACGCAGGTGCCGTAAGAGTTGCCCGCAGCGAACACCACAACGGAGCCCAAACCGCCGCGGCCGTTGTTTGAGGCGTCGTTAATGGCATTGGTTAGCGTGCTGAAATTCAACGTGCAAGACCCGGGGTAACCCCAGGAATTGGAAATTACGGCAGCCCCGCTGTTTTTGGCAAACGTGATGGCATCGGCTAGGTCTTGCGTGCTTTCGCCACCGGCAAAAATGTTGACGGGTACCAATTGCACTTCAGGGGCCACTCCTTTGACGCCAAGCGTGTTGTGCGAAGCGGCGATGATGCCGGCGCAGGCTTGTCCGTGAGCACCACTGGCGATCGGTGCACCTGTTCCGCCAGTAGCCGGCGTAAAGCCACTCAGGACGCGGCTCACCCCACCTGCCGTGCGGAGGTCTTCATGCGCTTCGACTCCATCATCAACTACTGCAACAATCATGGAGGGAGCGCCAGTTGAAATGGCCCAGGCCTCCGGGCCGTTGATGTCAATGTCGGCAACACCGGCAAAGCCATCAACAATCTGTCCCGTGTTGTTCATTTGAAATTGTTGCGGAAAGTTCGGGTCCGACAAATGGGCAATGGGCGCATAAAAATCGGGATGGCAGAACACAACTCCACCGCGCTCCGCAATGGCATTGGCCAGCGCCAAAGCGTCTTCGGGCTGCTCCACGTCAAGGACAGCTACGTCGTAGCGGTAACGGGAGAATTGCGCACGGTGTTTTTGCAACAGATCGCTGTAGGCAGCGAGCGATGTACCCGGCTCCAGCATTAATACCACTTCGTGGGTGAGCCACATATGGGTTGATTCATACAGGAAGCCAAAGGCTGCGCTGCGAAGCGAACCAACCGGCAAACTGAGACGCTCGGCAAACGCAGTCGCCGTTCCGGTCCAGGAGCCGTCAACATGCAAAATGGCGCGGTTGTGCCAGGGGTGAAGGTCTATGCCGGTAATCCCGTAGTTACCCTGCAATTGCTGCAGGTTTGCCGGCAGGCTTCCGGGGTAGAAATGGAGGGCTATGCCGCTGCGGTCCTGGTCCAGGGCAAAGGTTTGGCCCTCAGACCAGTAGTACGCTTGTTGCGCATGAAGTTGACCTGTGAAAAGAACACAAGCAAAAACCAGCAAATGCTGTAGAATCTTGCGATGCATAAAAGAGGGAGGTTGGTGAGGGGGAAAAAAAGTAAGGGGAGCAAAACAAGGATTTTCCTCCTTTTGCTCCCCTAATGTAGGGTTAAACAGAGATTACATGGAATCCCTGAGCCCTAAAATTATCGGGTAATCGACAAAGGCAAGATTTGGCGACCGTTGGCCTGGGTCAATTCAACCCAGTACATCCCGGTTTGGAGTGCCGTAACATCAAGGATGAACGCGGCGGGTCCTTCGGTGTTTTGCAGGCCCATGCTGTTCATCGTTCGGCCAGTCAGATCAATGATTCGCACGGTTGCCGGGCTGCCGTCTGCCTGGAAGACCAAGGTGGCCTGGTCATATGCTGGATTTGGCTGAAGCGAAGTGGCCATTGCCCCGTTTACACGAAGGCCGGGCCAGGTAAAGTTGCCAACAGCGGACTCCGGACCAACAACACCGCCCGTGCAGGTAGCCCGCACTTTGTAATCGTAGCTGAAACCGGCGCGGAGCTTAGACTCGGCCACGAATTTGGAGGTGGAAGGTTCTGAAACCGATGGCAGCGACTGGTAAACGCCCACACCAGCTTTGCGGCCTGAAAGCACGTAGGAGAGGGCCCCGTCGGTGGCCAGCGAATTCCAGGAAATCGTAACTCCGGTAGCTCCGATAGCGGCATTCAGACCGGTAGGAGGCGTGGTGCAAACCGATGGGCTCAATCCGGCAAGTGCGGCGCCGGCGTTGACCCGGCCGTGGCCGAAGTCGGTGTCAAAACCGGCGCTTCCCATGTCGGAGGCCGTGCTGGTAATGAGGGTGCGGACTTCGGTGGAAGTGGAGGTAGGATCAAGCGACAAAATCAGCGCTGCAACACCGGCAACAGCGGGGCAAGCAGCAGAGGTTCCGCCAAAACTTGGGGTGTAGTTGCCACTCCCGTAGCCTGCACTACCCATGCGGTCGGTGGTGCGAACACCAGCGCCGGCCTGACCGGGTGCGGGATTTGAAGGAGCCACTACATCCAGGTCCGTACCGCGGTTGGAATAGGTGGAACGCGCGCCCAGGTTAGTCACCGCACCGACAGCCATTACGTTGGCCAGTTTAGCCGGGTAATCCACGCAGGCACCATAGGAATTTCCTGCGGCAAAAACCACTACGCAACCCAGGCCGGAACGACCCGTTGTTGAGGCATCGTTGATGGCGTTGGTCAAGTTGGAATAGTTCAGCCCACAGGAAGAGTAGTAACCCCAGGAATTGGAAATTACATCGGCACCGTTGTTTTTGGCGTAGGTGAACGCGTCAGCAAGGTCTTGGGTGGTTTCGCCGCCGTAGAAAATGTTGATGGTCATCAGGTAAACATTAGGTGCCACCCCGCGAATCCCGATTTCGTTGTGAGAGGCAGCAATAATGCCGGAGCAGGACTCTGCGTGCGCGGAGCTGAAAATCGGTGCGCCGTTGCCTCCCGTTGCCGGGGTAAAGCCACTGAGCACACGCGATGCGCCACCTGCCGTTTGCAAATCTTCGTGCGCCTCCGTGCCGTCGTCAATCACGGCAACAATAATCGATGAACTGCCCGTAGAAATGGCCCAGGCTTCCGGGCCGTTGATGTCTACGTTGGCGAGGCTGGCGTAGCCGTCAACCACCTGACCGGTGTTGTTCATTTGGAATTGTTCCCCATAGTTCGGGTCGATAGTGCGCTGAATTGGCGCGTAAAAATCTGGCGTAGCCCAATTAACGCCGCCGCGCTCCTGGATGGCATTGGCCAAAGCGAGCGCATCAGCAGGCTGGTCAACATCCAGCACAGCAACGCCAAAGCGATCTCTGGAATAGCGGGCATTGTAGCGTTGCATCAGGTCGCTGTAGTTCGAAAGGCTACCTGCCCCGGACAACTGCAGCACCACTTCATGGGTCAGCCACATTGGGGTACCGCCTTCATGCGTGAAACCAAATGCCGCGCTGCGAAGTGAGCCAGCGGGCAAATTAAGGCTGGCAGCAAACTCCGCTGCTGTGCCGGAATAGCTTCCGTCAAGGTGAAGAATGGCGCGACCATGGGCAGGGTGGATCTCCACTTTGCTCACACCATTGACCTGAGCGAGTTGCTCCAGGTTTCCGGGCATTGCTCCCAACTGGAAGTGAAGTGCAATGGCTTGGTTGTTTTCAGTCAGCTCGGCTTTTTGGTCATCAGCCCAGTAGTAAGCCTGTTGGCCAAAACTTTGCTGAGCGGTGAACAAAAAACAAGCCGAAAGCAAGAAAAGCGAAATCTTGCGATTCATGGGGAAAGGGTTGTAGGAAGGGAATTGGTTTTGAGGTACGTTGTCGATAGACAACCTCTAAATATCCGCTTAAAGCACGATGCATCCAAACTTTAAGTCATACAAAATTAACGTATTACAAAAGTTTGGCCTTTGATAGCGCCTGCGGTTCTAACCGTAATGCGATAGGAGCCGGAAGTCAATTTCTGAGTGTCAATAAGGAGGGTGGTCGGCGTAGAGCCAACGACGGTTTCCGACCAATTTTGAACCAGTTGCCCCGAGGCAATGTTGCGGATTTCAAAAGTCACGACGGCCGATTTGCTGACCTGAACCGTCATGGCCGCGTTGTCTTTGGCCGGATTGGGGAAAACTGGCGAGAGCTGCAAAACATTTGCCTCCGAGGTAAAACCAGGTTCTTCACTCAATCCTACAGGCGTAGACCGGGTTTGACGTTCCCAATGGCCGCTACCCTGGCGCAATACCCAGCCGCCGCCAAATTCCAACAACGTGGAATTTTCTAAAATGGGGGCATACCAACTTTCGGCCACTATACTGTCCGGGCGTATGTCCAGCAAGCCAAATCCGTGCTTGGTCAGTTCCAGGTGTTGCTGGTGCAAATTGATGTCTTTGCTAATGCGAATCAGTTCGGTGATGACCAGCGGCGGCAGCCCCATCTCATCGGCATTTCCCCGGCTAATGCTGCTGGGCAAAAATTCAGCAGCCAGTGAACCGGCCCCACTTACCGGATCATACGTTATGGTATCAGCTGGTGCGGCCAACAAGTTTTTAGGCAAATCTGCCAGAACCGTCATGTGGGCATCACCAGAAAGAATCAACGCCTGTCCGGGACAGTAATCGGCGATGGCCTGCAACAACAATTGCCGGCTCTGGTTGTACCCATCCCAACTGGATGAATCCAGCACATTGCCTGAACCAAGGTCAACTCCTGGGGGAAGGCCGTCCAACCGCCAGGGGGAGACCAGCTTCTGGTTGCCGATCAACTGCCAGGATGCGGAGGAACTGTCGAGCCCGTTGCGGAACCATTCGAACTGATCGTTGCCCAACATACTGGGTTCGCCGCCAGGCAGGAGATCTGCACCGTTAAACAGTTGGATATCCAGCAGGTGCAAAGTGGCCAAGTTGCCGAGCGCGAACCTGCGGTAGATTTTGGCTTCCTGGCCCGCAGCGACCGGCCGCAACGGGAGCCATTCGCGAAACGCCTGGATGGAGCCTGCCAGGCTCAGCGGGTCGCTGACCTCAAGATCGTGGTTGTCCCAAATCGGCAGCAACGGATGTGCGGCGCGCAGCGCCCGAAGGTCCGGGTCCAGCAGGTAGTAGACGTGGCGGGCCCGCCACTCCTCCAAATTTTCAGGCACCGTGGGGTAGGGGGCCGGGACGCGGACCTCTTCATCTTCGTCTACAAAGTCATAGATGTAATCACCAAGATGAACAACGGCTTGAAGATCCGCGCGCTGTGCCAAGTGCCTGTATGCATTGAAGTAACCCGAAAAAACGGAACTGCACGATGCCACGGCCAACCGGATATGGTCGGTTTCAAGGGGCAGGGTTTTGGTGCGGCCCGTCCTGGAGGCCTGCCCGCCAGCAGCCTGAAAGCGATAGAAATAGGTTTGGCCGGGTTCCAACGGCCCGGCAATGACGTGGGCAGTCCAATCGTTTTCTGCAGCAACCAGGACCGTGCCGTTGAGCCGCAGGTCTTCAAATAGAGAATCTTCGGCTACTTCCCAATTTAATAGGGCTGTGGGTGCCTCCGTAGTAATTCTTGTCCATAACACAACATTAGTTATGGATGGGTCGCCAGAAGCCACGCCGTGTAAGAATGGGGCGTATGCGGCATCTTCTGCCATTCCCGGGGGAAGGGTGACTTGCCCCGTAGCAAGGGTTATGCGCAGTAGCCCGATGATCATCGTGGCGAGGTTGCCGATGGTCTTGTTCCGGCTGCTGCAAATAGTTTTCATAATTTCTTGGAAGGGGTGCTGCTGGTAGTTGGCTCCATGTCGTAATAGCGGCGCATCCAAAATACGACCATCAAGAATACAAGACCGTACTGGAAAATCAATGCGGTTACACTGTGGTTAAAGTCAAAGTAACGCGCGGGAGCATGTTTCATCAAGAGCGCCAGCAAAAACAATCGCAATAAATTGATCAATTGAACGCCCAGCATTCCCAGCGGTATGAACCATAATTTTTGTTTCCATGGCCCGCGGTATACGGCAATAAAGGCACCAAAAATCAATGTGGCCGGAATGGCGAGACAGTGTTCCAGCACGTAAAACCCTTCGGTACCGATTATGTACACGGTTTTTCGGTAATGGTAGTTCATTTCATAACCGAAGACCTCCAGCGTTTTATTGCAGGCCGTGGCTACAACGTGCGAATACCAATCCATCCAGGAGTCCCAAATAGCTAACAGGGATGGTGTGTGATCGACGGTAAACTGGAACAGTTTCCAGACCCCGTAAATGAGGACAATTTTTATGGCAAACTCCAGCCAGGGACGGTCGTCTTCACTGAGTCCAAACCGCGTTAAAAGTTTTTGCATGGCTTGACGTTGTAAAGGAGAAAAAGGCGCAGACAACGGTTTTCGTCATCTGCGCCTTTATAATGGGATTCTTATCCGAGAATCAGGATTGCCCGGAATCTTGGTTGTCGGTTACCGACTTGCGATTTCGCCGTGAATCCCGAAGTTTTTTGGCGCCGTAGGCAATGCCTGCCGCAACCAACAATCCTACACCGCCGTCGACGGGTGCTCCGCCCGGGGGGGGTGGGGGGCCAATTTGTGCCTGGACTGCTACTGCCGCGAACAGAAAAAGAAGACCGAGCAGCAGTTTAAAAGAATGATTCATGATGCCTGAATGATAGTAATTAGGAGTTGGAGTGGAGCAGGGCTTAGTCTTGGAGAATAATCTGGCGAGTGCTCAGCGAGTTTTCGCTTTGCAGCATCAGGATATACGCACCAGCTGCGGGTGCGGTTACCTGGCAGGGCGAAAGGGTGCAAGAGCGCTGTGCAACACTGCGGCCTAGCACATCCGTCAATACCAGTTGCGTGCCGGGCTGCAGATCAGACACGCTCACGTAAGCCTGTAAGCCCTGGGTCCAGACAATCATGTTGTTGGCTGGAACATTTAAGCCCGAGCTTACGCGGCTCATGACGTCAATGCTTTGAGTGCTTTGATCCAGGCAGCCGTCTGCGCTCCATACTTCCTGGCTGACCAGGTAGCTTCCGGCTTCTGCGTAGGTGTACGCAGGTGATGCTTCACCCGTCAAAATTATGCCATTGCCAAAATCGTAGCGGTATTCGGCGGAGCCTTCGCTGCGGTCCAGCAGTTGGATAGGCTCACCGGCGTAGAACGCGCTTCCGGCAGCTTCAAAACCTGCCGTTGCAACCAGTGGCTGCTCAATTCGAACGGCCTCCAGCCCTTCGTAGCTGCCGCTGGCCAGAGCCAATTGGTAGTCGCCGGCGGTTAAACTGCTGAAGCTGAGCAGGGAGCTGGTGGGCACGCCGCTAGCGACAACCCCACCGTCTGCGTTTTCCAGGCGGTAGCTGTCCCAGCCGATCACAGTTGCACCAACCGTGTAGGTTCCCAAATCAACCTCGAGCTGGCCATTACTGCCTTCGCAATCTGCTGCGATGGCGTTGGTAGCTGCTCCTGGAACAAAGTGCAGGAGAAAACGCTCTGCAACTTCGCCCGTGGTCATGCTAAAGGTGTAGGTCGGGTTCTGAACTAAGTCCTGCACATGACCTGTGGTCAGGTCTTCGAGCAGAATTCGCGCAGTGGCAGGGAACCCTTCCACCGTATTCACAGATATGGTGAACGTACCGTTTTGGCCGGGCTTCAGGCCCATAGGGATGGCGCGGGCCCCTTCGGCGAGGGGAGCCAAACCATTGGTTCCAATCATCTCACCGTCAATAGCGGTGAACAAGGTTGGCTGCAGGTAGTTGCTCTCCTTTTTGAAAGCGTCGTAATCGGCCAGTTCCAGATCAGATGAAGCACCTTCGGTAAAGTAAACGCGGGTCTTATCCATAAAGCCATTGCCTTCTACATCCAACGTCAGCAATTGATCATACCAGGAATCGGTGCGGTGGAAGGTGCCGCTGGCAGATGTGAGACGGTCAGCATTTCCAACACTAAATGTGGGTGTGCCGGAAGGAACCCTAACCTGGAAGGCCTGGCTGGAGGGCACCACGTAGTTTTCGGCCACCAGGTGGTCATTGAACGTACCTAAATAGGAACCGCTCGCTTCAAAGATGTACATGGCGCCGTCAAAGCCTGCAACACCATTCCATTCCATCGGAGATGGGAAGGGGTTGCCCACCAGATGATAACCGTTGCCGTCGCCTCCGGAGTTACCCAGAGAAGGATAGGTGATGGTTCCGGTAGGTGCAGTACCAGTTACATCAATAGTAGCTAAACTGTTAATGCTCACGGAATAACCGCGACCAGCGGTCATAGCTCCAGTAGAGATGACTTGCCAGTTATCCTGGGTGCAGCCTGCCAGCGTGTTGGCACTTTCATCCAGTTGCATCACGTTTCCATAAGGAGATGATGCATCTACCTGAGTAGGACTACAGGCAGGGGTTGGAATGACAAATCCGGATCCGGAAGGAGATACTTCACTCAGATCACCGTTGATGGTGGCTCCGGAAAGTGGAGAGCTGATGAAACGGAAACCGGAAGGTCCGGCAATATAACGTTCAGCGGTCAGGGTGCCGGTCACGTTGCCAGCAGCGCTGAAGTTATCCAGCCATGCGGTGGCATCGACGTCCGAAACAAGGGTCAGGTTACCACCGGAAGCAACGATGAAGTTGGTGGTAGTGGTCAGACCGTTGTCGATGTTCAGCGTTGCTCCCGACAACAAAGTGGCAGAGCCGCCGGACTTGGATACCACCAGAAAGTCCATGGTGGTAGTTCCGCTCACCGTTTGCGTGTTGCCTTGGTCAAAGAATACAGCCCGTTCGTTGCTGTCGAACGAACCGTTGTTGGTCCAGTTGCCGCGGACGAAGAGGTCGTCGCCAAGTTCAGAACTCAGGGTCATGGAGGCATCCGCACCCAGCGTAAAGTTGCCGAAAACCCCTACATCTCCAGCAGTGGCGTCCACGATCACGGAGGATCCAGTTCCGCTAATCGAAAGGTTGCCGTTGCATTCGAATACGAATGGGTTGTCAAGAACCAGGTCTGTGCCACCTATGACCGAAATGTGATGGGGGCGTGCAGCAGGCGATGTGGTTTCCCATTCCAAGTTGCTGAAATAGTTGCCACCGGTGTTGTAAATCAGGGTAGATCCTGAAGAGTAAGTTGGTTTGTCGGTAACCACCCCACCTCCAGAGAGAATCTCCAACGAATTGCTGATGGTAGAACCTGGGCCAGTTCCAAAGTTGACTAGACCGCCCGAAGTTTCCACATCGTAGAAAGTTCGAGCAACAGTTCCGCCAATAGTGGCAGAGCCCGTGAAAATGACGGTGCCGGTTCCGGCATTGAAGGAGCCAAAATTGGTGAATGTACCTCCGGTTACAATCTCCAGGTTGTAAATGCCCATGCTCAGCGTTCCGGCTGATGGGATCCCATTAATAATAAGAGTCTTCGTGGACAATCCGTTTTTATCGAGGGAAAGGGTCGTGCCGCTTCCTACGCGCACCGTGTTCGCATCCACAATAACTGGCCATTCACCCGTAGGAGAAACCGTTCCACCGGCGTTGTAGAAAAGTTCTGAGCTGCCGCCGTAGGTGATGGTAGCCGTAGGAACGGCCAAGGGAAGGAGTACCAACGTACCACCATTCATGTTCAGGCTGCCGTTGACAGCCATGGCACCGCCGGCGGTCACATTGAGGAATGCCCCGGATTGAATGTTGAGCGTTCCATTGACAGTAATGGAGCTGACGTTGAGCGTAGCACCTGGTTGCAGGGTCAGCGTACCGTTTACCACTACGGTGGTTGAACTTAAAGTGCTTGCCAGGTTTAAGATACCAGCCGTAATCGTTGTAGTTCCGGTGTAGGAAAGGGGGCCGGAAAGCGTTTGAGTGCCCGCGCCTTCTTTGGTCAACCCACCGGTGCCCGTGATGGAACCGAGGTAGGTGTCAGAACCTGTGTTGCTGATCGTGACGGTGGCAGTTCCCAAGGAGATTGACCCTGTAACTCCTCCTGTAAGGGCTACTTTTTGAGCATTATTGTTGAAATTGACGGTACCGTTATTGGTCAACAGTGCCGGAGCGCCAGTGCCCCACTGGTTGGCTGTGCTGGTGCTGAGGGTTCCTGACGAGCTAACCGTAACATCGTCCACAGCTTTGATATCGGCAGATTTATTCAAGGTCAGTGTTCCTGCACTGACGGTGATATCACCAGAGTAAGTATTGGCAGTGGCTCCAGATAAGCTAAGGTTGCCAGCTCCGGATTTAGTCAGGTTGTTCACCCCGGAGACCACGCCGCTGAGTGTAAGGTTGGCCGAAGCGCCGCTGTTGATTTCCACCGCGCGGTTTACGGTAAAAGAACCGGTTATGCTTGGTGTATTAGAACCGCCTATAGTGATGTTTCGTGTTCCGGATCCAGAAGAAGTATTAACGGTCAGGTTGTTACCGTAGCTGGAATTGTTGTTGATAGTCAGAGCAGCATTAAAGACATCAGATCCGATCCCTAAGAAAATGTTGCTGCTGCTGGCGAGGGTGCCAGATGAGCCCAGGGTCAGGGTACCATTATTGATCCGCGTTTCACCCGTGTAGGTGTTAGCGGCGTTAAGGGTCACGTTGTTTCCTCCCCAGAACAACAATTCGTTGGCCGCTGGGCCGCTGATCACTCCGCCAATTGTCAAAGGCCCGTTATTGGCATTGATTTCCAATCCATCGGCAAACGAAGCGTTGATGGGAAAGTTGATGGCGTGGTTAGCAGTGGAATTATTTTCAATTTTTGGAATGGCCGTACCGAAGTCGAAGAAGTTGTTAATAGACGAACCGCCAATTGTGCGCGCTGTTGTAGCACCGGGTTCAAAGAAAATGCGAAACCGGTTGGTGGCTGGAGCATTGTTGGTCATGGTGGTCTGAACGTTGTTGTCAAACCAAATGATTTCGCTTCCAGCCGGGACTTCTGTAAAACCTCGCCACCAATTATTGGCATCGTTCCAGTTTCCGTTTGTGGCCTCACTCCGCCAAAAATAGGTAGTCTGGGCAGAAAGCCCCGAAGCCAGCGAAAATAGCAGGCCGATTAAGCCCGCAAAGTGAATGGGAGTTCTTTTTCCAGTCATGATATGCGATTTTTGACGGTCCACACTTGGCAGTGCCAGATTTCGTCTAATTTCTTTCTAAGATAAGAGCTTGTATTAGAAAGAAAATTCCACAGTTTGTATTGTTATGGTTGTCAATTGGTTCTGGGCAAATAGCCTCAGAATCAGTTTACAAAATCCAAAGTGTCACTCTTACACTATTGAATGAGATACCAAGGTTAAGAAGAACGAAGGGATTAAAGAAGCGATTTAGCCCCCCGGCCATGAATAATTAATTGCTTAACTCAAGAAAAAAGGGCATAAATCGCTATAAACTTAGCGATTTGGAAGACCTACCTTTGAAGCGCTTAAGCGGGAATAGCTCAGTTGGTAGAGCATCAGCTTCCCAAGCTGAGGGTCGCGAGTTCGAGTCTCGTTTCCCGCTCACGGAGGAGGTGTGGCAAGAAGAAAGGCCCCCTTTCGAACTAAATTTTCCACAAACGGCTGCTCAAAAGGGCGGCCGTTTTGCGTTTATGGCTGATTTTCTTATTTTGTCGCTATGCGTGCACAGAACTACCTCCTCCTCACTTTGGCGCTGGCGGGCACAAAGCTTGCTTCCGCCCAATCCATTTGCAACCCCGGCGGCAATTTGATCATCCTGACCAATTACGACGGCGGCCCCGTGCAAATAAATGTAGACGAAGACATTCCCAACCTCAAAATCGGATTGTCCAGCTATGAGCCTATGGTGGTGACGATCACCGGAACCTACGCCGCAAACGTAACGGAGGTTTGGTACGCCGGATACAACAGCGGCGACAACAACAACCATTGCGCAATTATTCCTACCACAAGCATAAGCGCGCCTGTGGGAGCCACGGCCACCATTGAAACCTATCCGCCGGTTACCTTGATTGACCCTGCCGGCGAAAACAACATGATCTACTCTTACCAGTGCTCGGAGTCACCGTCAGGCGGCAACAGCCCGGACCAGGTGGTCAACTACTTCAGCACGGTCGCGGGCGGGGTGCTTTACTGGCACCTGACCCAGTACGATTGTTTTGGTACGGTCAATGTTTCCGATGGCGGCAATTGCTGCCTTGGGGCGTGTTTCATTACGATTGATGCCGGTCTGGATCTGTTCATTTGCGAAGGCGAGTCCGCTACGTTGGGTGCCGTTGGTGCAACATCCTATGCCTGGTCACCGGGGGAATGGCTTAGCGATCCATTGGCGACCAATCCGGTAGCCTCACCACCAGTTACCACCGTTTACGAGGTAGTAGGTACCGATGCGCTGGGCTGCACGGGTACAGATATCGTCACAGTAAATGTTTCACCGATTCCCCCCACCCCCACCATAGCCTTGTTGCCGGGTGATACCCTCCGTTGCGACCCCCCCGCCGATAGCTACCAGTGGTACGTAAATGGTACACTCTTGCCCGATACCACTCAGCATATCTGGGCCACCATGCCCGGCGATTATACCGTGATCGCGCGTCTCGGGTCTTGTTCAAGCTCTTCCTCTGATGCCCTGGATTTTGTGCCTAACCCACCGTCCGGTCTGGATGCTACGCCTTTTGGTACCTGGACGGTTTACCCCAACCCTGCACGCGAGCACTTGTCGGTGCGTATGCCGGAATCAACAAGTGGTCAACACACCTGGCAGTTGCAGGACATCCTGGGTCGAAGCTTGCTTCAGGGTTCTGCCTCCGGCGATTTCTCAATTGACCTGCGCAGCATCCAACCCGGAACGTATACCCTTAGTATCCAATCCCCGCAGGGAGCAGTGAGCAGAACCGTATCTGTTTCGCCCTGAGGCATCATGCCGATGAAGGCAGCCTTGTTGGTGGTGGACATGCAAAGACTCTTTCTTGACCATCAGAAGGATGCACTAAACGTGCCCAACACTTGCGAGTACATCAATTACGCAGCCGATTTGTTCCGAAGGCAGGAGCAAGTCATCGTCTACATCAAAGACATTGAAAGCAGAACTGCGGACAACGAATCGCAGTTGGATTTTGTGAATGAGCTTCAAATAGCACCCTCAGATCACATCATCGAAAAGCTGCATGGCAACGCCTTTTGGGAAACGTCTCTGCACAAAGACCTCCAAAAGGCGGGCGTGAATTTTGTGATGGTTCCGGGCTTCTCTGCGGAGCATTGTGTGCTGGCAACTTATCTGGGTGCCCTTGAGCGAGGCTATAAAACGGCTATTTTGCAGCAAGGAGTTACCAGCGTTAATCCTGCGGCCATCCAGGAATTGTACAGAGACCGGCATATGGTTTCTTATCCTGTGTTAGAGGCAATCTGGTCAGGGGGGTAGGCGCCGCCCGCCGCGCCTGCCCGCCGCGCCTGCCCGCCGCGCCTGCCCGCCGCGCCCGCCGCGCCGCGCCTGCCCGGCAACGAACCGCTCCCGCACCAAGCTCCTGCACCCCTTCGACCCACTAATCAATTTAAAACTTTGTTTCTATGATTTACAACTTGCCCAGTTGGCCATAGTATTTTGTGCACTTTATAATGATAAGTTGCTTAAAAACAGTATATTATACTCATAAATAAATCATATACTAAAAAAAGCAAAGGTTATTCCCTCAACACTTCTCCGCCATTTTGTTGTTTTTATCGGCTTGTAGTCGGGCAATCTTTGCCTTGTAACCGGAAGGAAGCCCCCTGAAAAATGCGCAAGCAGCCGGGACGAACTTCTCAGCACTTTAACGGAAATAACGCAAAACCAACAAGCCATGAACACTCGATTCTCCTTTTTTAAACTCCCCGCACTGGTGATGCTGCTCGCAGCAGCAGGCTTCATCAATGCTCAGGTGTACAACACCTCCACAGACATTTTCGACCAGGACATCGCCCGCAACGTGGAGTTCGACCCCACCGATGGTGGCCATGTCACCACCGGCTACAGCAACATCCCTACGGCTGCGGCCGGAACGATGGCCAACCTGGTCAAGTATGACTTTACGGGTGCTGCCGTATGGGCCCATACCTACGATTTCGGAACCGGGCTTTCTCGCGGCAATGATGTTGAGAAGACCATGGACGGTGGCTACATCATCGCCGGCCATGCCGTTAGCCCGGTTTCTGGTTTGCCATCTGCCATCCTGATCAAGACAGATGTAGCGGGCAACCTCATGTGGTCGCAGTATTACGACTATTCAACCAGTTACAGCGAGGCCTTTTCAGTGGAAGAAATCATCTTGCCCCTGCTTGGTCCAACCTACGCTGTGACGGGGTCGTTCAAAAACCTTGGCTCGGGAACATTGGACGTATTCGTGTTCCTTACAGGTCCATTCGGCAACATCATCTCCAATTCGGAATTTGATACCGGCGCGGATGAAGAAGGATTCTCCATTAAACCAGGTCCCGCCTTTTCCGGGCTTGCAGGTCCTGCCTATGTTGTGAGCGGTTACTCCACTTTTGGCGGCATGGGCAACCGGAACGTGTACGTATTTGGGCTTGACTTTGCCCTTAACATGGTTTGGGGCGAAGTATACGGTGGTCCTGGCGACGAAGAGGGCCGCGCACTGGAAGTTTCTCCTGCTGGTGACATTTTGGTGGCGGGCTATTCCAACAGTTTTTCTAACGGACGCCAGGACGTTTTTATGAGCCTGCTCAATTCTTTTGGCGCGCCAATCTGGCAAAACATTTACGGGTTAAAGCGAGACGAAGAAGCCCATTCCGTAGAATTCATCAGCGATGGTACCATTGCGGTTACCGGCTGGACGAATCAACTTTCCGCTGCTGGCAACACCGACGCTTTCCTCTTCAAAACGAACCTGGCCGGCAACCTGCTTTTCTCTCGCGCCTACGGCGGGCCTAATGACGAAATCGGCTACTCGATCAAAGAAAGCATTTCCGTTACGGGCGTTGGCGGCAGTTTGATCATGGGTGGTGCTTACGGAATCAACAACACCCTTGCTTTTGATGACCGCGATATATACACCGTGCGCACCAGCCCGGCAGGTCTTGCCCCTTGTGCCAAGAACCCCAAGTTTCGCGAGCTGCCTGTGTTTCCAGCGTTTAACGCCTTTATCCTGCCGGCTAACAACACCGTCTTTAATGTAAACCTGGCACCTGCAGATCCATTCGTGCCCTTTGCTCAGCAGAACCGCTGCTGCACTTGCGCAGACATGGTGGTCAGCTTCACCTACAGCCCAACCTTCTTCTGCTCCGGTACCGTGGTAAACTTTACCAATACCAGCACATGCGTGGACAATTTCCGCTGGTTGGTCAACGGTGTCCTGGTGGGTTCAATGGCGAACCTGAGCTACATTTTCGCAACGCCTGGACTTTACACGGTCACGCTCCAGGGCAGCAACGCAGGCTGCGTAGCCCTGTCCTTCTCGCAGACCATTTTGGTCTCCTGTGGTCCATCTCCGCGATTGGAAGACGATACCAACCTGAATGCTATCCAGCTCAGCCCAAATCCAGCCATAACGCAAGTTACGCTGCAGGCTGAACTGGGCGAAGGGGCCTCGGAATCGGCACAAGTTCGCGTCATGGACATGACCGGCCGGGTGGTTTACACGCAAAATCACGCCGTTGACGGACAGCGCCTCAACCTCCAAATCGGCACGGCTGATTGGGTAGAAGGCATCTACCTGGTTCAAGTCCAAAGTGGATCCTTTGAACAAACGCAGCGCCTGATGATCGCGCATTAACCGGCGCTTTTTCACACGACTTACAAGTCCTCCCTGTTCGCTGCTGCGGCTGGTCCTCGTGACCAGCCGCAGCTATTTCGGGTACTCCTAAAAAATTCACGGCTGGATCAGCCCGCCCCCCGGACCCTTCGCGGCGACTTGCGCAAGCGCTTTTCCTCCGCTTTTTCCTTGAGCCACTGGATGGCAGAAATTTCGCGCGTGGCATCAATGCGCTGCAACAGCCGATCCAGTTTTTCTGAAGGACCCGGAGGCAGGTTCGTCAATTTCTTGAGAAACTGAATCAGGTTCAGGTTAATGGTTTTGTGGTAGCTGGACAACACTTTGTTGCGCCGCACAAACACGCTAAAACTGTCAAAAAGCGAGAAGAGCGCATCGGCCTCGCTGGTTTCGTAGTACACTTTCAGCAGCAGCACTTTGGAATCCAGGTTGTAAAAAACGTCGTCGTAATCCACTTCCTGCAAGAGCTGAAGCACCTGGTCGTACTGACCAACCGTATAATAGTATACGGCTAGATTGTAGGTGTAGGCATTTTCTCTGAAAGCCGCGGGTAACTGTTCCTTGTACTGCCTGATGAATTTCTTGACCCAGCGGTAATCGCCAACGCGAAGGCCCACCGTAACCATGTTTTTGTAGTTCGAAGGGGAGAGTTGCCCCTGATCCAGCAACACGTCGCGTTTAAGGGCTTCCTGGTACAGCCCTAACAGTTCCTGCAAGTATTCCGGGGCACCCCGGTTGGCCTGGCGGATGCAAAAGTTGATGGCGTGGATGTAAACTTCGTATTGTTCTTCTTTAGCCAGCAGCAACGCACTGCGCTCCATCCAGCCCCGAAGTTCGCGGTAGGCCAGTTCAGGTTCTTGTCCGCGCAGCATCCGCAGGATGGCGCCGTACAAAGCCACGGCGGGTTCGCCGGCATACGCTTCGTGCGCCAGCAGCCCTTCGAGCTGATCCACCAACGTAACATCTTCATCCACTTGCAGGATGTGCTTCAGGTTCAGGATTTCGCAGGCAAGGCGCAAGCGGCTGGCCAGGTAGTAGGCGTCCAAAGACGAAAGCGCTGCCACGGGCGCCAGTTTCTGCGAGCGAAAATCCTGACGCGCATTAAAGCGATGCTGTGCCATTTCCAAAGCATAGCGATCGTAATGGTACTGGCCATCGCGCATTCGCTGCTCGTCCAGATTTTTTCGGCTCCGGTTTAGCGCGTATCGCAAGTGCTTGTCCTGCCGGCGGCGCTCCAACTCTTCCAGCAACAGTTGGTCCTGCCGGTGTGGATTTCGGCTCAGGGCCTCTTGTTGCAGGTAGCCTTCCAGGCGCTTGAGCAGTTGGGAACTTGCCGTGCGAAAGGCAGCATCGTCATACGCGACATCCGGGTACAATCGCTCCCACACCGCCACCCGATCCGGCTCCAGAATACCGGGGTAAAAGAAATCCTCCTCCAGCACTTGAAAAAAGCGAACCAGCTCCGGCACCGGATGGAAATAAGCGGAGTTGAGGAAGTCTGCGAAGCGACTCCGCTCCCGGGGCGTCAGGGCGTGGATCATCCGGAGCAGTTTGCTGTCCTTCACAATTGATGATTGATCAAAGATGTTTCACAAAGTACAAAAAAGCTGGTAAAATTGCGCCTTATAATTTGATAAAGATTTGGTTATTAGGTGATTAAGCTTGCTTGACTAGAGGTATGCACACTTGACGGACTCACATTCGCGGTGAAATGTACGGAACCCTTCGCCCGAAACACGCCATTTTTGACCCAAGTATTCAACCTGGATTCTACTGGAAAATAGGCAGCATACCCTTACCTTACCGAACAGGAACTATGAAAACGTTACTAAATCCCTTGCGCGCGTTGGGTTTGGTCCTCTTATGGGCCGCTCAGTCTATGCAGGCACAACCCGGCAGCACGGTCTGCAACCCGATTGCCTTGGGTGAGATTCCGTCGAGTTTTGCGCTGGAAATCGCGGACAACAATTTTGGCAGCGGCTCGGAGCCAGATATTTGGCCCGATTGCGGCGGCGGGGCCAACAGCAAGTTTTATTTCTTCCGTCTTCCGGAAGGCTTCACCAACGTAAATGTCTTCTTGATTCCGCAAGAAACGCGGGTGTTTCAGCTGGCACTTCTGGACACGGCCGCTTGTTTTTTACCCGGAGCAGCTCGGTTCATTCCGGGCACCGATGATTGCGCCGGCGCACCGGGCGAAACGCTGCAGATTCCCGACGCGGATGTGTGTTTAACCAATGGCGGCGGATTCTTCCTGAAAGTTTCTGGCCAAACCGGTAGTTATCTATTGCGGCTGCGCGCGCTTTTGCCCACCTGCGATGACGGTTGTGTCAATGGCACCGAAACCGGCACGGACAGCATAGCGGCCCCCATCATCATAAGCTCTTCCGCCGATTCTTCGCTTTGCGCCGGCGACCTGGTCTTTTTGCAAATTGCTGGTGCAACCGCTTACAGCAGCATCGTCTGGGATGGCATAGGTGCCGGCAGCCTGATCACCGTCAACAAGCCGGGCGTTTACATCGCCAGCGTTACCGATCCAGCCGGTTGTGCGGGCGAAGGGCGTATCGTGCTTTCGTACGACATTGATTGTGTGTGGCCCGGCGACGCGGACCGCAACCAAACCGTTCAAGCCCGCGATATTCTGCCGATTGGCCTGGCGTTCAACCGCACGGGCCCACCGAGGCCCGTTACCGGGGTTCCGCCGCTGGCTTTTGAGGGGCAAACCAGTCCCGACTGGCCGATGGATCTGCCCGGAATTTACGAGGGCATCAACTTGAAATTTGCCGACAGCGATGGCAACGGTGCCATCAACGCCGATGACGTCCTGGCACTGACCTTGAATTACGGCAAGCAGGTACCGCCATCGATGCCAGAAAGCGGACGGTGGGGTGAATTCAGCAGCCGCGACGGCAGCCGCAGCAGTGACGGCAGCAGCAGCAGATACGGCAGCCGCAGCAACAGCGACGGCAGCAGCAGCGACACGGAATGGGCGCGGGCCAGTTCCACCGACCCGCCGCTGTACATCGTTTTTGATCAGGATAGCGTTGAAGCCGGCGACACCTTGCGCGGCAGCGTCCTCTCCGGAACGGCTTTGGAGCCGGTCAGCAATTTGTACGGCTATGGCCTCAACCTTGCGCTGCGCATGGCTTTGAG
>ENA-ORBV01002701-ORBV01002701.1-microbial-mat-metagenome-genome-assembly--contig:-NODE-2701-length-36970-cov-5.521400_pt1 | contig 36970 bp, 32 predicted proteins | sample MGYA00237777_ERZ505514 | MGnify/ENA primary metagenome ERZ505514 (study PRJEB26160, sample SAMN06269048) | microbial mat metagenome | isolation source: Oligotrophic lake microbial mat | place... | reverse complement strand
ACAGAAATAACCGGTATCTGGGAGAAAGAAATGATCCAACAGACCAAGCCTCTGCGGGAGGACTCACGACGCCCGGGAGCTACCACCAAGGCGCGTCCGGCGACGCCGAAGCGAAGCCCGAAAAAATAGACCGTCCGGGAGATCGAGAAACGCGCATCCCGGTCCCGCCTTCGGCCTCGTCGCTGCGCGAACAGAACAAACGCAGGCACCATAAAGAGGGAACCCTGGGTGGCGGAGACGGAGGAGGTCGTTGAGGCGTGGCCGAAGATTGAGCCGACTGTTCAAGCGGAGTTGATGGCAATTGTGCGTTCTCACGGTCCCCGCCTTGTGCAGTGGCCTGAAATCCGCGGGCCTTGTTCAGTGGAATCAGCTTTTCCAGCTGGGCACGAATCACCGCCTTCGAGACTTCGAGGTCGGTGTTTTTGTGCACCGAGGCTTTGAACTTCTTGGCGAGTGCCCCAAAATCGACTTTCGACAGGTCCGTCATACCTCACTCCCAATTGGCGTTTTTGAATCCGAGGGTTTTGGCGTTCTCGGAGACGGCGCGCTTGGTTTGGTCCTGAGCGCCGTTGGGGAAGTTCGCCTGTATCTCAACGCTGATTTTGATCTCGGCGTTCGGGTCGGCGGCGAGAGCCGCGATGATCTCTTCGGCGACTTGCACGAGGCGCATCTTGGCGGTGGTGGCGTTGATGGTGACGTTGCCGTGAAAGGACTTCGCCTTGGCCGTTGTGGGTGGTGTCGGACCCGGCGGCGTGGTGCCGGGGGGGATTAGTCCGGGCGGGCTCTCCTGCAAGATGAATCCAGTGCCTCCGGGCGGCGGCGCTACGACCGGCTTGGGTTGATTCGCCTTGTCATAGGCGTCGGCTGCGCCCGGCTCGATGAGCAGAAGCGTGTCGTCGAGTTGCACGTTGGCGTCGCCGAATTTGAAGCCGTCGAACTTGCCTTCGTGTTGGCCGTAGGCGGTGCCGAAGAAATCGCGGCTGGCGGCTCCTTTCGAGATGGCCTGGGCGAGCACGTCCTTGGTCTTCAGGCGGGGAAGATACAGATAGCGGAGCGTGTCTTCCCAAAATGCCAAGGCCCCGCAGGCGGGCTTGTCGGCTTTCCAGTAGAGCTCGGTGAGCTTCGTGCGCAGATGAATGGGCGACCACGTTGGGATGATCCATTCGTTGTCCAGGCATACTCGCTCGATCTCGGAGCCAAGCGCGCCGCCGGACGTGTTGAGTGGCATGGCTTCGACCACGGGCTTCGGGTCGGTGGGCTTTGCCTGGGCAGGGCAAAGTAACCACTTGTAGGTTTCGCGGGCGACGCGGGGTAGCACGTCCTCGGCGCCTTTGAGTTCCTTCCTAGCTTGCTCCGCTTGCAAGTTGTCCAGCACGAGACGCATGGTAGCCACGTCTTCGACGATGGAGTTCCAGGCGAGTGCGGTGCGGATGCAGTCGCGCAGTCGGGTGAGCGCGCCATGGTCGGGGGCGAGGAAGATGAGGCGGTTGCCGCGATAGCGGGGAGCGGTGCCGTGTTGGCGGACATGCTCCATCACGGCCTCGGTGGCCAGACGCGGTTCTTCTTTGGAGTAAAACTGCTCGGGCGTCAGCACGATCAGGCGCAGGGCGCTGTCATCCGGCACATCGGTGTGCGGGGTAAGGATATGAACGCCATCAAAGAACGTCACGCCGCCCGCGAGTTTCTTGAGCACGTCGGCCATGCGGCCGCGCACATCGTTCTTATCCTCGAAACGCTTCTTACGCTCCTCCATCTCGCGTCGGAGGTTGGCGCGAATATCGAACCAAAAGCGCGTCGAGTCCTGCGTCTTGTCGCCGGAGGAACTCAGATAATGGAGCTGGTCTGCCAGCCGATTCAGCGCGTCGGAGTAAAGGGATGAAGTCTGCCCCGGCTGAAGGCAGCCCAGCAGCACCCGCGCCCTGGTCATGCCTCGGGTTCCCGCCTTGGTATTTACGGATGCCGGCGCACTGCCGAGGAAGACGGTCCTCGCGACACGGCGCGCTGCTTGCACCGTGCCGAAGCGTGGTTCCTTGGCTTCAATCACCGTTGTCTCGGCGCTCGCCCCATCAATGTCCCGGTCCATCACCGGGTCCCAGCCGGGGCCGAGATGGTTGATGAGCTCGTTGCGGGCACTACCGTCATAGAGGGGCAGACTGCCGGGCAAGATCATGAGATCCTTGTCGTTGTCCTGCCACAGGCGGTGAATCACCTTCGCCATGAGTTTCAGCACGCCACGGGTGCGCTGAAATCCCTGAATGGTCGTCCACTCTTCATAGAGCTGAGTGAAGACCTCGGGATGGATCGGGTAGCTTTGAATCATCCGGTCGTAGTAACGCGCCTCCTGCGTTTCCTGCGGCACCTTGTTGCCTTCCGCGATGTAGGCGTCGGCAAAGGCTCGGCAAACTTCGTCGCGGGCTTTGGCGTCACGGATCGGCTCAAAGAGACGGCGACGGACGATCTCAAACGCCTCTTCCGGCGAGACCGTCTTCCAGAGCGCCTGCACCCGGTTAAAGACCGCTTCGAGTGCCTGCAACACCGCCAGCCCACGCGGACCACCGGCCTGGCTATTTGAGTCCGGCAATGAGGCGAGCACGACCGCATTCGGCACCAACTTGGCCGCTTCGGTCAGGGATTGGATGAAACTCAGGTTGCTGTCGTAAGTGCCGCCGCTGATCGCCTGGCTCTCGACAAACTGCCGGATGTAAACCACCAGCTCATCCAGCAGCACCACGCACGGAGCGTAGCGGGCCAGCAACTCCCGCAGCACGTCCTTGCCGGGCGAAGTGCCGTTGGCGTCGGCAGCCTGCACCATCGCATAACCCTCCGCTTTGCCGAGTTGCCATGCCAGTTCGCCCCAGAGCGTGTTGATTGCCTGCTTGCCATGCTTCCAAGGCTGGCCGGGCGAATACGCCGTGCCATCCAACACCGCCACGGTGGTCGGTGGCACATTGAGCAACTTGGCTTGATCCAGCAGAGCGGGAATGCCGGTGAGTTCGTTCAACGCACACTGACGCGAGGCCAGATGATACACCGCCAGCATCGTGTGGGTCTTGCCCCCACCAAACGCGGTTTGGAGTTGGATCACCGGCTCGCCGCCCTGGCCGTTTAGCCGCTGGGCCACCTGGATGAGCAGATTGCTCATACCCTCGGTGATGAAGGTGCGCTCGTAGAACGCCTTCGCGTCCCCGTATTCCGCCGTCGCCTTGCCCGTATGCACGGCAGTGAGGTCGGCGGCAAATTCCGACTGTTGGAACGTGCCTTTCAGCACGTCCGGGTGGGGCACAATGATTTCTCTCCAAGGTTTCATAAAGTGATGTCGGATTGGTTCACACGAAGGCACGAAGACACGAAGGTTTGAGGGCCATTGAGGATGCGCTTGCAGCCTTCTTGAAGGTCGCGGCCCCGAAGTTGATGAGAAGACCGAGCGGCAAGGGCAGCAAACGCAGGTAGGTAAGCACCTGTTTCGAGTGAACGGGTGCGAGGTTTTCGACGGACTTCAATTCAACCAATAGGATGTCTTCAATAATGAGGTCGGCCCGAAAGCCTTCGTCGAACTTCAGCCCCATCAAGGCAATCGGAACGGGCACCTGGCGTTTTACCCGCAGCCCGTGGTCCTCCAGCATTTTTGCCAGCACCACTTCATAAACGGTCTCCAGCAAACCCGGCCCGGCTGCGACATGCAGCTTGTAGCCGCAATCCACCACGATGGCGGAAAGTTCCTCCACATTCCTTCGTGTCTTCGTGTCTTCGTGTGAGTCTTTCATATTCCAAAAGTCCCCTGCTCCGGCTTCGGTGCGCTGGCCGCCGCCGCCTCGATGCCGGTCCAACTGGTGATGAGTTCGTTGTAGGCGCGGGCGTCTTCGGCCTGGCCGAGGCGTTCGCAGAGGGTGTAGAGGCGGTAGGCGAGCTGGCGCACGGCTTCGGCTTTGCCGCCGAGCGCGGCGAGCAACGCGCCGGAGGCGGTATCTCCCCCTTGGCGGAAGGCGCGGATGATCTGGTGCAGGGCTTCCCACACGGGCAGGCGTTTGTCGGTGCTGGGATTCCAGTCGGCGGGGTATTCGGCCCACTTGAGCAGGCGCACTTTGCCGCCACCGGATTGGATGACTCCGCCTGCCTTCACGCCGTCCACGCTCGTGCCTTTGGCGCGGGCGAGCGTGTCGGCCTCGCCGAAGACACCTTCGCCCCAGCCGTGCTGCTCGAACCAGTGCAGGCAGAATTGCGTGTCGTGGTCGAAATCGTCCTCGGCGAGGAAGCGGTTGATGAGTTGGAGCGCGGTGCGGACGCTCATGGGCGAGCCGTCCGCCTCCAGCACGGCGGCGTATTTGGAGAAGACGGCCATGCCGGGGCCGATGATGGCCTGCGACAAATCCACTGGAGCGACGGGCGAACGGTCGTCGCCGGAACCTTTGGTCATCTCGTCGAGTGCCTCGGGTAGCACGGCGTTCAACTCGCGCTGAAACTCGCGGCGGGAAGTCGTCGGCGCATCCGCAGGACGTTTACGACATACGAGAACGATGCTGGAGGCGAGGGCATTGTTGCCTTTCGCAATAAGTCGTCCAGCACCCTCTGTTCGCACCGGCCATGTGCCTGATAGTTGAAGATTGGCCTGATTAACGGCCTCCAAGAATGTTTCCCAACCTGTCGAGGATGTTCCTGAATCCGACTCGGTATCTGACTGCTTAAAAGCGTAGTAAATCGTGATTGGCCCTGCGGGATGCGCCTGTGCCGAAAGGCTGCGCATCGCCTGCGTCATGCCAGTGAGGAAAAAGGATTCGGCTTTTTCCTTGGAGCCGTGGCGGTAAGGCGTGGCGACCAGCTCTTCGGCCTTGGGCACGGCAATTGTGGCGAGGAGCGACGGAAAAACGTCGCGCAATGATTTGCGGAGCCAGACGTAAAAGAAATCTGACAAGTCCGCGTAGCCGATGTTGTCGTAGTATGGCGGGTCGGTAGAGACGAATTTATTGGAGCTGATTGCTTGGGTAGACGCGTTCGCTTGTATCGCCCAGGAATCCACGTTCGCTGGAAAAGCGGCGATGGACATGGCGCCTTTATCTATTGCTGTGTTGAAGCTTCCGCCCGCATCGGCAAAGGTATTGGCCTCGGCGAAATCCCATGTCATTGGAATTGCCTGACGAGCAAACGTCTCACGAAACGCGCCTCGGTCATTCATCCAAGACGCGATAGATGAGCCGATATTCGCGATTTTCGATACAGCAAATGCCAGATAGACGGAGACGGCTTCGGCGTAGGCTTGGGGGCCGGTGCTGCCTTGGTCGAGAGTGGCAGAGGTCTCACACGAAGGCACGAAGCCACGAAGGGGAGCAGCGGAGGATGGTGGATGGTCGGTGGTTTTCTGGTTTTCACTTCGTGCCTTCGTGGCTTCGTGTGAGACCCCAGCTTCGGGCGAGACCCAAGCCTTTTCGGCGTCTTGGCGGATGCGCTGGCGGGCCTCCCCCACCAAATCACTAAACGTCGTCAACGCCACCAACTGGCGCGGGGTGAAGAGGTCGCCCCATTCTTTAAACCCATAAGGAACGCACGTTCCTCCCGTTAGTCGGGCGGGCACGTCACCGGAAGGTTTCCACGCCGGTTGCGCAGAGCGTGCGATATTTTCCGCCTCGGCTGTCGGCGCAAGATAGACGCGCGCGCGCTGGCCGTCGGCGACGATGGCCATGAGTCGCGCGCCCATGCGTCCGGCTTTCCCTTCGGCCTTGATATAGTCGCCGCTGATGGGTGTTTGGGATACAATGCAAATAAAATTTGCTCCACGTCCCAGTGCCTTCGTTCCGGCTTCGGCTTCCGCCGTCGGCGTTCCTTTTTTGACGGTGAAGTGGTAGCGGTCGCCTTCGATGATGGGCTGAACGTAGGACTCTTTGCCCGCCTTGCTGGAGAGAATAAAGGTGGAGGCCAGCGGCACATCCACATGGGAAAACGCGGGATTCGGACTTTTGACCGTCCGCGCCCAGAGCCATGCAATGACGGTAAGTTTCTGGCCGACGAGCGGTTTGAGGTCAGGCCGTTCCTTCGCCATCTCCGCTGTGATTTCCACCGGAGGGTAGAGATGTCCGATGCGTTTCTGCGCTTCCTCGCGCATCCAAGCGCCGTAGTAGCGCACGTCTTCCGCCAACCCCGTCGCGCCCGGCCATGAAGATTTCTCACACGAAGGCACGAAGCCACGAAGAAATTCATTTTTATTCTGCTCCCCCTTCGTGCCTTCGTGGCTTCGTGTGAGACTCACCGGCGGCCTGCCCGCGAACTTGGGCGGGATCTCGATCATCGCCTTGTTGATGAGCACGGCCACGGGATTGAGGTCGGAGGCGTAGGCTTCCAATCCGAGCCGCTGCGCCTCCAGCGGAATCGCCCCGCCCCCGGCAAAGGGATCGTGCAGGGCGGGCAGCTTGTCGGGATTGAACAATTCGGCGGCCTGCGGGTGGTCCTTGTTCAACTCGCACACCTCGCGCCACGAACGGCGAATCTCGGCCCGGGCGCGCCAGCACTTCCTCGTTGGTGGTGTTCTCCCACAGGACGAGTTCCTCGATGATCTTGAACAGCCGCTTCCGCTCAACGGCCGCTTCCTTCTTGTTTTTCCCGTATTTGAACCCGCCGCCCTGCTGGTAGCCGGGATCATTGACCAACTGCGCGAAGATGACGGCCCGCGCCGCCGCCAGCGGACGCCGCGCCCACCACAGGTGCAACGTGCTCGGATGCCCATGCCGGATGGATTTCTCCCGCGCACACGCCGCATTGATGGCGTCGAGCGGCAGCGCGACCTCGATGAGCTTGCGGGGAGACCGAATGGGGAAAGGATGAAGCATGAAGGATGAATTATGAAAGGGAGCGCAGTTCGCGTTTGAGTTCGGTGCGCAGCTCGGCTTCGGAGGGCAGGTGAAGTTTGTAGCGGCTGGCGAAGATGCGTTTTTCCTGGTCGGGACCGAGCGTGTATTTGACGACGGCGTCGTTTTTGTCGGTGCAGAGGATGAGGCCGAGGGTGGGCTGGTCGCCCGGGGTGCGGCGCTCGCGGTCGTAGTAATTGACGTAGAGCTGGAGCTGACCGAGGTCCTGGTGGGTGAGCTTGCCGACTTTGAGGTCGAGCAGGACAAAGCACTTGAGGACGGTGTGGTAGAAAACGAGGTCTATGTAAAAATGGTCGCCGTCGAGGGTGATGCGCTGCTGCCGGGCGATGAATGCGAAGCCCTTGCCGAGTTCGAGGAAGAAGGACTGCAACTGGTTGAGCAGAGCCGCCTCCAGATCGGACTCCACGAGCTTCGACGCGGCGGGGATTTTGAGAAACTCCAGAACCATGGGGTCTTTGAAAATATCCAGCGGCCCTTGGATCTCCTGCCCCTTATGCGCCAGTCGCAGCAGACCTTTTTTGTCCCGGCTCAAAGCCAGCCTTTCGTAGAGCAAGCTATTGATCTGACGTTCGAGTTCACGGGCGGACCAGTTATTTTGGGTGGCTTCGATTTCGTAGAAGGAGCGGGCGTCCGGTTTCTCCACGCGCAGGAGCATTCGATAATGCGTCCACGACAAATGGAAGTGAAGTTGGCCGGGCCTCCAGGATGGGTCACGCACGGTGTGACCCATCTCCAATTCCCCACGCAGCGCGTGGGAAAACTCCCCGGCAGAAAGCGCACGCAGCGCGGGCGGAATCTTGCCGGCTTCCAATTCCCCACGCACTGCGTGGGGAATCTGCCGGGGTAGCAGTTGTGGGTAGGTCAGATAAAAATCGCGGAAGTGCTCCAGATTGGTGATGGAGTAGCCTTGGCCAAAATCCGTCGTAATCCTTTTGGAAAGATCCGCAACCAACTGCTCGCCATACCTGGCGCGTTTTTCTCCCCGTTGCTCCTCCTCCACAATCTCACGGCCCACCAGCCAGTTGGCGATGACCTGGGTGGTGTTGACGGAGCGCGCCACCTCGGTGCGCGCCGATGCGAGGATGCGGCAGACGCGCTGATACAGCCCCGCCGAAGTTTTGCGCGGTGTGCCTTTCATAGTTCGGGTTTCAGGCTTTTCGCCAGCAACGCTTGAAGGTCGTAGTTCACCGACGACACGCCCCAGCCGGGTTCGGTGTCGAACGGGTTTTGGAGATAGAACGGGCCTTCGACAGCATCGGCTTCGCCCACGAGGACGATGGCGAGGTGGAACTTCTCGGACTGGTTGAGCGCGTAGAGCATTTCGTTGCGCGTGATGGTGACGGTGGTCGCGCCCTTCACGCGGCCTTTGACTTCGATGTGGCGGACCTTGAGGGAAGGATGAGGGATGAAGGATGAAGGATGAAGTGCAGAGGAGGAGTCTCCCTTTTCATCATTCATAATTCCTACTTCATCCTTCTCATACACCGTAAGGTCCCAGCCGCATTTCTGCGCGGAGACATCCACGACGCGGCAGCCGCGTGATTCTTCCATGCGCCGGACAGCATCCATTGCGAGCTTCTCGATGCGGGCACGAGCGGCGGGATCGGTGGAGAAGGCGCTGGCTGTGGCCTCATCGGGCGGTTCGTCGCCGCGCAGTTTGCGCAGCAAACCAGCGGGCACCACGAGCGCGCCGCTGAGCACGACCGGCGTGGCCGAGGTGACGTGGCGCATGGACTGGAGTTCACGCTTGCGACTATCGAGGCGGGATTCGAGGTCGGCCAGGGTGCGACGGGCGTTTTCGAGATTGAGGCGCACGTCTTTGCCAGCGGCCTTGTCGTCGGTGAGCTTGATGTAGCGGTCGGACCAGAAATCAATCTCCTTGGTCAGCCGTTCGTGGACGGCGGCGAGGGTCTTGTCCACATGGGCGATGCGGCGTCCGGCGATTTCACTGAAATGCTCGGGCACGAGCGTTGAAGCCGCGAGGGCGAGGGCGCGTTGTTCCAAGCCCGCGGTCAGCCAGTCGGAGGAAGGTTGAGAGTTGATGGGTGAGGGTTGAGAGCCGGACACCTCACCCCCAGCCCCTCTCCCCAGAGCGGAGCGGGTGGCGCCGGACACGGCAGCGAGGACGGCGGGGCGCTCGGCGGGCGCGAGCGGTTCGAGATCGAGGTGTGGTGCCCAACCGGCAAAGCTGGCGCTACCGTCGGGCAGGACGCGGACGAATTGCAGGCGCTTGGAAATGACCATGCCGTCGCCGGATTTGATCTCGTGCGTGAGCAGGAACAGGAGCGAGGGTTGCTCGCCATCGTCCGCCGGGTCCACGAGCACCGCGCCTTGGCGCAGGAGATTGGCGTGCTGCTCCAGCAACACGTCGCTGACGGCGAGCATGAGCGGATGGCCGGGGTGAATCATGACGGCGGGAGCCAGCCCGGTGCGCTCGACGGGACGGATAGCTTCCTTGGTGAAGCAGACGCGTTCGTAGCGTTTGAGGACCGGGGCAAGATCGCGACGGTTGCGTCCGGTTATAACGCGGTCGCGCTCGCGCAACTTGGCGGGGACGTGCGAAATCTCGAAGCGCCCGGACTCGCGGGGGTAGCTGGAACCGCCGAGTAGCTCGAAGCCTTTCATGAAGAAGGAGCGCACGAAATACGGCTGGAGACGGCGGGCTTCGGCCTTCTCCATCTCCTCCTTCACGGCGAACAGGCGCTCAGGGCTGAGGGATTCCTGAGCGAGCGCGTTGCGGGTGAGCAGGGTCTTTAGGTTTTCGTGGTCGAAGTTGTGCTCGATGCGCTGGCCCAAGCGGGCGCGGACTTCCGGCTGGTCTCCGTAACGGATGGCTTCGATGAGCAAATCCTTGAGGCTCTTATCCTCGAACACTTCCCCTAGGATGTCGAAAACGCGGCCATGGAGCGCCTCGCTTTCGACGCGGAGCTTTTCGAGCAAGCGAAAATAAACATCGCCCTCGCGGGTTTCCTTGGCGACGAGGTTCCACAGGTGGCAGACCTCCTGCTGGCCGATGCGGTGGATGCGTCCGAAGCGTTGCTCCAGCCGATTCGGATTCCACGGGAGGTCGTAGTTCACCATCAAGTTGGCGCACTGGAGATTGACGCCTTCACCGGCGGCGTCGGTGGCGATGAGCACGCGGATTTCCGGGTCGGAACGGAAGAGCGCCTGAATCTTGAGCCGCTCGTCGCGATGGGTGCCGCCGTGGATGATGACGATGGACTCTTGACTGCCGAGAACTCCACCGACTTTGGCGTGCAGGTAGTTCAGCGTGTCCTTGTGCTCGCTGAAGATGATGATTTTGCGGAGCCGCCCGCCGGTGTCGTGCAGCTTCGGGTCATTCTGGAGGATGCGGGAAAGTTCATCCCATTTGCGGTCCTGACCGGAGGTGACAACTTCCTTGGCCTGCTGTTCAAGGTCTTTGAGCAAGAGGACTTCCGCTTCGAGTTCGGCGATGGTCTGGGCGGCGGTGGCCTGGTCCACCAATGTTTCCTCCATGTTTTCCTGTTCCTCGGCGTTCAGATCATCGTCGTCATCGGGGACAATGGTGAGCGTCTCGGAGAGCAATTGCTGGCCCCGGCCACCGAGCCGCTCCTCACGGATGCGGCGTTCGAGGCGTTCGCGGCGGCGTTTTAGTGACTGGAAAATGGCTTCCGGGCTGGAGGCGAGGCGGCGCTGGAGGGCGGTGAGCGCGAAGCCTACGGAGCCTTTCCGCGAGCCAGGGAGCTGATCGGCTTTGCCCATCTCCGTCTTCACGTATTGGGTGACGGCCTCGTAAAGCGCGGCTTCGATGTCGGAGAGTTTGTAATTCGCGGTGTAGGCACGGCGCTCGGGGAACAGCGGGGTGCCGTCGAACTTCACCATTTCCTCTTTGACCATGCGGCGCATGAGGTCGGAAGCGTCCACCTTGTGAACGCCGTCTCGGAACTTACCGTAAAAGCGGTCGGAATCGAGGAGGGAGAGGAACAACTGGAAGTCGGCATCCTTGCCGTTGTGCGGCGTGGCGGTCATCAACAGCAGGTGACGGGTGCAAGCGCCGAGCTTTTCGGCGAGTCTGAAGCGACCGGTTTTCTCCAGCTTGTTGCCAAAGAAATGGGCGGCCAGTTTGTGCGCTTCGTCGAAGATCACGAGATCCCAGCCGGCGGCGCAGAGTTTCTCCTGCAAGTCCTCGTTGCGGGCCATCTGATCGAGGCGGACGATGAGGTGGTCGAGATCCTCGAAGGGATTGCCGCTGGGAGTGGACGCTTCCAACTCGCGGGAGAAAACTCGAAAATCCAAGCCGAACTTGTCGTGCATTTCATCGCGCCATTGCTCGACCAAACTTCCGGGGGCGACGATGACGATGCGCCGGGCATCGGCGCGCATGATGAGTTCGCGGATGTAGAGACCCGCCATGATGGTCTTGCCGGCGCCGGGATCGTCCGCGAGGACGAAACGGAGCGGCTGACGCGGCAGCATGGATTCATAGACGGCGGTGATCTGGTGCGGCAGCGGGTCCACGTTGGACGTGTGAACGGCCATCATGGGGTCGAAAAGGAAAGCGAGATCGATGCGACGGGCCTCGACGGTGAGCTTGTAGGTCTCGCCATCGCCGTCGAACGACCACGGGCGCTCGGTGGTGGCGACGGAGATGTTCGCTTCGTCGGCGCGATTGAGCAGGCGTTCCTTGAGCGCACAGTCCGGCGTGCGGAAAATGACCTGCACTGCGCCGTCAGCGATGCGGACGACGGAGACGACGCTGCCAATGACAGCGGGTTCGAGGCCGGTCAGCGAGAGCCCTGCTGTGATGTCTTCGAGGCGAATCATATCGGGAAAGTGAATGACACTCTTACCTTCACAGCGGAACCGTTGCAGTTAGAGCCGGCGGAATGCCACCCGAACTGCTGCCGCACGGCCACCTTGTCCCACGAACTTTGCGAGTGTTCACCAGATTCATTCCGCAATGGGCGCACCGCGCATCGGCCAACTCAAGGTTCCGAGCGTCCGTCTGTTATTCGGCTCGATGGCTTCGGTGAGCATGCGGACGATGGACGAGGGGGCTGAATGTATCGGGGGCACCGACCGCGCGGGTTCACCTGCGGCGAATAGTTGTCGGCCGCTGACGCGTATTTGGAACGCCGCCGCCTCGGGCAGACTGAGCCGGAAATCAAACGGGGCACTGGGCGCGAGGTCGAGGAGGCTCGCGGCGTGGTAGGCGGCGGGGCCATCAACGCGGCCGCCGCGGGGGGGGTGAGGCGCTGGCCTGCTCCAGTGCCGAGCGCCGCTTGGCGAAGCGGAATTCGGCGAAGCGAAGGAAGATGAGACCGACGACGGGCTGGGAATACTGCGAGGCGCTGAGAAAACTGTTGGCGCGGAATGGGTCGGCAGCGGCCCCAAGGCACTTTTCCAGCGTTGGTGGCGGTGTCCTTTTCGAATGGGGGATCCACTGCATGGCAGCTGACATTGTAAAACAGAAGCAAATGGGTGACATGGGACTTCGGAGGGCTGCTGGGCTGTAGAAGCGTTCTTTGGGGCACCATCTTCCAGACCGTCAATATCGGGAGTCACTGAAGCATCGATGGCTGAAACCGAGCTAAAGCGCGAATAAGTTTTCCTTTAAACAGGTACCGTCGGACGTGGATTTTTCACACGCCCAGACGACTTTCCCAAAAAATTGGTCCGGAATTTTTCGGCCATTGTTGTTTTTCGGGTCCCCTATTCGATCCAGCTCACGCGGAAAAGAGAGGACCACAAGTTTCTCGGCCTCCGCGCCGCACGTTCCGCCGATACGGGGGACGCGAAGAAGGGGTACCGGGGGGTTGCAGGAAGGAAGGTCGAGGAAAGTGGAGCGCCGACGGCCCTCGATCATACGATCGAGCGTTCGGCGTGAATGAAAGCGGCAGTTGTCCGCCCAGGTCCTTTCGATTCTCCAGGCGGTCTCAATTCCGGACGCCTAGAGGTTCCCTTCGATCTCGTTTGAAACGGCAACGGGGAACAACTCCACACGATGATTGCTCGCTCGATAATCCTCAGCGTCATCCTCGATTATTGGCGTTACGTTAGGACTTTCATGCGTTTCCGTTAGGACTACTCCCGGATTCAGAAACAAAAAACCCCAGCAACCGCTTGGGCAACCGGGGTTTAGTGCGAAATGGAGCGGGCGAAGAGACTCGAACTCTCGACGTCTACCTTGGCAAGGTAGTGCTCTACCAACTGAGCTACGCCCGCAAACAGGAGCGCGAACAGATACGGTGCCCGCCTAATCGTCAATAGGTTTTTTCAGACTCACTCCCTTCGGCGCGAAATCACGACTTGCCGACGTCCAAGTCAGGCCACTGAACGAGTTTACGATGGAGGGTACGTCGGCTGATTCCCATCATTTGCGCCGCACGGGTGCGATTGCCTCGGGACTTGATCAACGCTTCCCGAAGTAGTCGCTTTTCATTCTCTTCCACCGAAAGGGTGCGGTCGGGGGGCACCGTCCAGCCCGGAGACGCCGCCGGCGCTCCGGAGGTGGCGCGCTCGGCTGCCGTCGTGCCTGGAGTCGCCGCTCCTGAACTCAGCATCAGGATTGGAGCCGCTCCCCGGAACTTGGGTTCAAGGTCGTACTCGGTCAGCTTGCGGCCATGCTGCAGGACCACGATGTTCTCGGCGAAATTGCGCAGCTCGCGGATATTGCCCGGCCAAGGGTAAGTCTGGAGGTAGCGCATCGCGCCCGGTTCCACCGTGGAGGCGGGAAATCCGTTCTCCTGCGCAAACACCTTGAGGTAATGCGCCAGCAACAATGGGATATCCTCCGCCCGCTCCCGAAGCGAAGGCAGGACGATGCGAACCACGTTCAACCGAAAAAACAGGTCCTCACGGAACTTCCCGTCACGCACCATCTGCTCCAACGATCGGTTGGTCGCCGCGACGAGTCGGACATTGAGCTCGAGGGGTTTGTTGCCCCCCACCCGCTCCACGGTCTTCGTCTCCAGAAATCGCAGAAGCTTGACCTGCGTGCTCGCGGTGATCTCCCCAATTTCATCGAGAAAAAGCGTTCCGCCATCGGCCGCCTCAAACCGACCAATGCGGCGTTCGGTCGCCCCGGTGAAGGCACCGCGCTCATGCCCGAAGATCTCACTCTCCAGAAGGCTCTCGGAGAGGGCCGCGCAGTGGACCGCGATGAAGGGTGCCCGCGCGCGCGGACTGACCTGGTGAATCGCCTGGGCGATGAGCTCCTTGCCGGTTCCACTCTCACCCTCAATCAGGATCGTCGCCCGGGAGGGCGCCACCAACCGGACGCGATCCAGCACGTCTTGCAGCTTGGGGGAATGCCCGATGATGCCCTCAAAATTAAACTTCTCGTCGAGGCGCTCATGCAACTGCTTCACCTCGACCTCCAGCGTCTTGCTCTTCAGGGCCCGCTGGACGAGGATCTCCAGGCGCTCGATGTTGACCGGCTTGGTCAGGAAATCAACCGCGCCGCGCTTCATCGCCTCCACGGCCGTATCAATATTTCCATACGCGGTCATCATGATGACCGCGGGCTTGTTGGGCATCGTCAAAGCCTTGTCGATCACCTTGAGGCCGCTCTTGCCCCCCGGCATCCGGAGATCGGTGATGATCACGTCGAATTCCTGCGAATCCATCAGATTGAACGCCTCGTCGGCGTTTCCCGCGACCGAGACGTCATAACTTTCCGCGAGAGCCTGTTGCAGCCCTTCGCGGGTGTGTTTCTCGTCATCGACGATCAGGACACTCGGAACCATGGGGTGATTCACACGGGCACATCCGAGCCGGTCAAGCATGCAGGACCATCGGTAAAGGGCACCGGTTTTAAAGAATCACAATCCACTCTACAGCAAACATTTGATACCATACGAGGATCTTAACAGTCCAGACTGGATAACGCAAACGGGGCTTTCGTTCAGGTCAGCATGCGAACGCGACGGTCTTTACGCGGAAACTGCAGGGTCACCACCGTACCAACACCCTCCTTGCTCTCGATGCCCACCTGCCCTCCGTGTTCGCGCAGAATGCGTTGCACGATCATCAGGCCCAGTCCGTGTCCTCCCGTCTTGGTCGTATGGTAGGGCTGAAAGACCTTCATCAGATCCTCCTGCTTGATCCCGCTGCCCGTATCCCCGAAAACGACACGCACAAAGTCATCATCCGCCCCAGCCCCAATGCGCAGGATCCCTCCTGGCGACATCGCCTCCATCGCGTTCTTGATGATGTTGAAAAACACCTGCTTCACTTGGTTTCGATCCGCCATCACCTTTGGCAGCCGCGCCTGGGTTTCCGCCTCCACGGTGATGCCCCGATCGGCCAGTTCATTGTGCTGAAACCTGAGCACGTCCGCAAGCACATCGGCCAGATCGGTTTCAACCAGATCCGGAGGGCTCGGACGAATCGCCTCGAGAAAGTTGGTGATGATCCCGTCGAGCCGCTGCACCTCCGACTGACAGATCGCCACCGACTCCGCCAATGCCGCCGACTCCTTGTCCTTGACGGCCAGCCGGAGCTTCTTGATCCGCCGCTCCATCAGCTGCAGATGGATGGTCAGCGAATTCAGGGGATTCCCCAACTCGTGGGCGACACTCGCGGCGAGGAGGAGGATCGATGATGTACGTTCCGTCTCAATACGCTGCTCCGTGCTTTCCTTGTCCCGGGTGACGTCGCTCAGGATCACGGCAAAGCGCCGGCCCCCGGCTTTCTTCGCCTCGGACCGGAAGGGCACCATGTAGAGGCGAACCGACCTCGGTTCAGGGTAGGTCAGCTCGAATTCCCGGGCCATCACCGGCAGGGCTGTGTCATCATCCATCACCGCGCCGAGAGACGGGCGCAGCCCCGGCACCAGCCTCCAGAGTGTCTGTCCGGCAAGTTCGTCGGCTCCGCCGAGCCCAATCAGGCGATCGGCGGCGGCGTTCGAGTAAGCGATCACGCCGTCGACATCGATCACGAGCACGCCCTCCTGAAGAACATTGAAGATGTCCTCAAAGAGTCCCCGCTCACGCGCGAGGCGCTGCACGAGATTGGTCAGGTTGACCGAGTCGAGCTGATCGAGCCGACCGAGCACCCGGTCCAGCGAGGTGTTGCGTTTGGAGGCCATGCGAGGTGCGGCGGGTTCAGGAATCCTCAAGAAAGTCCATCTGTGCCGGGTCGGTGTGTCCGGAGAACAGCTTGCGAAGGAACATTTCGCGATGCTCCTGCGTGCGACCCAAACGAAGCACGGCCTCACGATGCTCCTCCGTGCCGTAGCCTTTGTGCTGGGCAAAGCCGTATCCGGGGTACTTCGCGTCCAGATCGGTCAAAAAACGGTCGCGCGTCACCTTGGCGACGATCGAGGCCATCGCGATGCAAAGCGAGCGGGCGTCCCCGGTGACCACTCCCAGATGAGGGTAAGGGAAATGCTTCAGCGGCAGTCCATCAATGAGGATGCGGGTCGAGACTTGGGGACGGTAGGCCGCAATCTCCTCGGCGGACGAAAAGAGATCGGGTTCAAGAGAACGTTCGAACGCGGAGGGAGGATAGATCCCTTCCAACGCCCGTCGCATCGCGAGTTTGGTCGCCCCGAGAATGTTGTGCTGCTCGATTTCCGCCACCTCCGCGGCACCGATCGTCGCGTGAATCTGCCCTTGCGAAGCGAGCGCCTCGAAGTCTTTCCAAAGCGACTCCCTCTCAATCGCAGTCAGCTGTTTGGAGTCGTTGATGCGTCGGATATTCGCCTCTGCCCAGCGGCTGTTGAGGAATTCCCGCGTGAGGAGCACGGCGGCGGCGACCACCGGGCCCGCGAGGGCACCCCGGCCCACCTCGTCAACGCCAATGAGCTCCGCCACACCTTCGAGGTGTTTCAGATCGAAACGGCGGAGTTGGCGACGCTTGGGCATGGTTGGGAGTGTGATCCGGGAGGACTCACCACTCCATCTTTGCCTTCGGCTCCGGCAGAGGCAACTCGTCGAGTTTGCCCGCAGCCTTCACCACCTCGTAGGCCGTGCGGAAATGAAGCTTGGCAAAGTCCCCCAACGCACGGGTCCCAAAGCGGGCGATGATTTCCGCCCCCTGTTTCTTCACCAGCGGTCCGGCGCCTTTCTGCAGTTTCTCGCCGAAGCGCTGGGAAAGCAGATGCATCTCCCTCACGTATGCCGCCCGGGCCACCACTGAAGCCGCGGCGACCACCGGGTCTTCCTCGGCCTTCGTCCGCATCCTCAGTTCAAATGATGTCACACCCTTGCGCGTCAACTCGCGTTGCACGAGGGGTTGCTCGGTAAATTGATCGAGCAATCCCCAAGGCACCGGTCTTTCGGCCAGGGCCTGCTGCAAGGCGGTGCCGTGGAGCCACGCAAGAAGAAGGTTCAGGTTGGCTCGCGGCCGGGACATGAGCTCGTTGTACTTGGGCATGCTGCAATAGCAGGTCTTGACCACGACCCCATGCGTGCCGCGGATCATTTCGTCCAATTTGAGAATCTGATTCTCCGAAATTTTCTTCGAATCCTGAACTCCGGCTTTCCGCCAGGCTTCGATCATCGATTTCTGGGCGATCACCGTCGCCGCGATCACCGGTCCAAAAAAGTCGCCTTTACCACTCTCGTCCAATCCCGCGTGCGCCTCAAACCACTCGGGATGAATCAACTCGTCGTACCCCAGCTTCGGGGCGAGGGTGATCTCCGGCTCGATGGTCATCGTCACGAATTCCTCCGTCCCCTTTCCCGCGACCACCACCTTTCCGCTGGTATACGCAGTCACATTGCAACCATTGCCCTTGAAAGCAAACCGTGAATACTCGACCTCGAACGGTTTCCACCCCCGCTCGATCAAGATTTGACGCAGTTTGGTCATCTGCGCGTCGTCGAGTTTAACGGTGTAGGTGCTCAGCTTCTTGGGTGCTTCGGCAGCGGCTTCGTCGTCGCGTCGTTTCTTTGCCATGGTGATATAAGACCCGCCATCAGGCAGGAAATCGCGTAAAAAATGAACCTCAGACTTTTGGTACGCGGCTTTTTGTGTCTTTTGGTGCCGTCCCGTGCCGCCAAACTCCTCTCCCGCCCTGCCCGAACGTCGCCAGGAATTCCAATCAGCCCTGCTCGACTGGTATCGCCGCAACCAACGGATTCTCCCTTGGAGGACCGCACCATCTGTCTACAAAACAGTGGTCAGCGAATTCATGCTCCAGCAAACCCAAGTGAAGACCGTGCTCCCTCATTTCGCACGTTGGCTGGAGAACTTCCCTTCGTTCGCCAGCCTCGCCGACGCAAGCGAAGAGCAGGTGCTCAAGCAATGGGAGGGACTCGGCTACTACTCGCGCGCGCGAAATCTTCATCGGCTCGCCCAAGCCGTCGCCGCCATGCCGGAACTCCCACGGGACACCACTGCCTGGCGGGCCCTTCCCGGAGTTGGTCCCTACACCGCCGCGGCGGTGACAAGCATCGCCTTCAACACGCCCGCGGCCTGCGTGGACGGCAACGTGGTCCGCATCCTCGCACGTCTGACGGGAGATGCGACGCCGTTCCGGGACAGCGCGACCGCGGCCAAAGCCTTCACGCCGCTGGCCGACGCGTTGCTCGCCACCGATTCTCCAGGCGACCACAATCAGGCGATGATGGAGTTGGGTGCCACGGTCTGTCATCGGCAGAAGCCTCTTTGCCTGACCTGCCCGGTGCGCGCCCTTTGCCGCGGTGCCCAATCCGGCGAACCCGGGGCATTTCCCCGTCTGGCTCCGAAGGTCATCGAACAGCGGGCCGTCACCCGAGTGTGGTGTATCCGAGATGAGTCGCTCCTGTTGCACCGCGCCGGCAAGCAGTCCCGCCGCCTCGCAGGGCTGCACGAACTGCCCATGCCGGAACACGTGGGACTGGCGGACGCGGAGGTTTTGAAGATGGAGCGCCTCGCGGTCAAACGACGCGGGATCACGCGTTATGCGATCACCGAGTCAATCCACGCTGTCGCGACACTTCCGAAGGAGACTCGGTGGGCGGCGGAGGTCGTCTGGGTTCCCTTGGTCGAGCTCGACTCCGCCACCCTCTCCGGGCCTCACCGCCGTTGGGTCAAGGAGCTCTTGGCGCGGACCCGGCCTTAGCCGAACCGGAACCGGGACCGAAGGCCGGAGGCGGCACGTAGAGAGGAAGGGTGCTGGCCCCGAGAGTGACCCGGTCCATATTCGGCGTGAAATGCGCATCGACGCGACCCAGCGCCCAGTTCAATCCGCCAGCCAGCACCGACTGAAACGTCGGATGGGTCCAGATATCTTCGCGGTGGCCCATGCCGGTGTAGAAGCCCCGCCCGCGACCGTAAAGCCGGGGCCAGAGGCGGCACCACGTGCCAGTCAGAAACGAGCGTGCAGCGTACTGTGAACAGACGCCGACGAGGATCGAATCAGAGGGAAGCCAAGGCCTGGTCCAGGACCGCGAGCATGAAGTCGGCATCGGCCCGCGTCACACACATCGGTGGGGTGATGCGGAGCGTATTGCCGGCGATTCCAGCTTTGCCGATCAACAGGCCCAGTTCACGGCAACGCTCAAAGACCTCCGCGCATTCTTCTCGTGCGGGCTGCTTGGTCACCCGGTCTTTGACCAACTCCACGCCCAAAAGCAGACCCCGCCCCCTCACCTGACCGATCACGTTGTGCCGGGTCGCCAGAGTGTCCAATCCCGCCATCAGGTAAGCCCCGACGTTCAGGCAATTCTGCTGCAGTCCTTCCTCATCGATCACTTGGAGAACCGCCCGGCCCATCGCCGTGCTCACGGGGTTGCCGCCAAAGGTGTTGAAATGGAGGCGGGTGGCCAAAGCGCGGGCGATCTCGGGGGTCGTGACCACCGCTGCGAGCGGACAGCCGTTGCCGATTCCCTTGGCCATTGTCACAATGTCCGGAATCACCTCCTGGGTGCCGAATCCCCAAAAATGCGTGCCGGTGCGGCCGAAGCCGGTCTGGACTTCATCGGCAATGCAGACGCCGCCGGCGGCGCGCACATGCGCGTAGGCGTATTGGAGATACCCGGGCGGAAGCACAACCGCGCCTCCGACACCCTGGATGGACTCAGAGATGAAACCCGCGATCCTGCCGGAACTACCGAACTGCACCAGGCTCTGCACATCCCCGGCATACTTTTGTCCGGCATGAGGATCGTCCGCGCCGTAGGGCCCCCGGTAGGTGTCGGGCATTTGCGCGTGCTGCACCCCGAAACCTTGCGGCACGTTGAATTTCCAAGTGTGCGGTGACGTCAGCCCCATCGTTGTCGCGGTGCCTCCATGATAACCGTTACGCAGGGCGATGACGTCGAAATTTCCGGTGTAGGCACGTGCCATCAGCACCGCGAGATCGTTGGCCTCCGAGCCTGAATTGACGAAATAGCAGACCTTCAGGTCACCGGGCAGACGCGCTGCCAGGTCACGAGCGTACAGGGCGGCGCTTGGGTTCAGATAAATCGTCGTGCTGTGCTGAATCGCCTCGCTTTGAGCGCGACCGGCGGCGTCGACATGAGGATGGCAGTGTCCAACGCTGACCGTGGCAATGCCTCCAAAGCCATCGAGGTAACGCCGTCCCGATTCATCGAAAAGCCATTGCCGCCTGCCTTCCACGATCATCAGCGGCTTCCGATAATAATGGAAGATGCCCGGATTCAGATATTGCCGGCGCAGGGTCAGGACTTCGTCCGCGGAAGGTCCGTGGTAGGGCGATGGCGAATAGTCGCAAGGGGGAAGATTGGGCATCATGGCACGCGGCCCCGGCGGCACCCGTGTCTTAACGGGACTCCCAGCGGTCCGGCGCTCCACGAGGCACCCCTCGGGCCTTGGAAGAAGCCATGGCAAAGGCACCCGCTGGCGTCAATCAGCAGCCGCGCGAGCTGATTCTATGACGTGGTGCTGGCTTCGACGTTGCGGTACGCTTTCTGTGTCCGTTCCCAGGCGAGTCCTGCCTTTTCCTTGCGATCATTCCACGTGGATTCGATCGTGGCTGCCTTTACCTCTGAGGTCATGGACATCAGATAGGCTCGGGCATTGTCCATCTCTTTCATGGCGAAGTCCCACGCCATCGGGTCAGCCTTGAGCGTGGCCCGCTTGGCCCGCAGCTCTTGCACCTGTAATTCGACCTTGGTGTTGAGCCGGTCCAGACCTGACTCGAAGTCGGATCGTTTGGCGAAACCGATCTGCTTGATTTCGGCCCACGTCGCGTCCGCCGGATTCGAAGGACCCGCGGAAAGGGTCTGAAGTCCGGATTCGCGATCCGAGTCAACGGCCACACCCGCATTCGCAGGGCAGTGGCACCCAAGACTGAGCAGGGAAACGAGAAGCAGCGAGGAGGAGGGAGAAGTGTTCATGGGACGCGAGAAGTAGACTGATGTTGGGTCGATGGACCCGCAGCACCCGGACTGGTTCGAATTATAGTTGTGAGCGGAAGAGGCCGCAGAAGTGGTCGAGTCCCTTGATAACCCACCCTCGATCCCTGAATTCCGCGAGGGTGAGCGGCCGGCTCCGCGCGAGGTCGTCGGCGAAGATCTCCACGTGCCGGAGCGCCACGCCGCGATCGAAAATGTTTACGTTCACCTCGTCGTTGAGCCCGAAGGAGCGGTTGTCGAAGTTCACGGAACCAATCGTCACAAAGTGATCGTCAACCACCATGGCCTTCACGTGGTACATCGCGCCCTCGAAGAGATGGAAACGCACGCCCGCGGCGAGGAGCGCACCCCACCGAGAACGTGCGGCCGCCCGGCCGAAACGCGAATCATTGATCGCCGGAACAATTACATCGATCTCCACGCCCCGCTGCCGCGCCTTCAGGAGCATCTCGATCGCGAGATCATCGGGAATGAAATAGGCATGGGCGATTCTGATGGACTTCTTGGCCGCGGCGATGGCCACGAGGTAGGAGACCCGCGCGTTTTCCGGATTTTCATTTGGTCCGCTCATGTAGCACAGGGCGAGCACATTGCCGGCCCGTGTGACTGTGGGAAAATAGTCGTCGCCAAAGAGCAGACGCGATGTTGTCTGCATCCAGTTGGTCGCGAACACCGCCTGCATTTGCAGCACCACGGGGCCTTCGACCCGGATCTGGGTATCACGCCAAAGGTCGATGGCGTCGGCATTTCCCTGCCATTGGTCGTCGATGCACATGCCTCCGGTAAAGCCAACCAAGCCGTCGATGATCAGCAGTTTCCGGTGAGTGCGATGATTGATATTCGGTTTGATCTCATACCAGTGCTCGCGTCCGTAAGCATGAAATTCGACGCCGGCATCAAGCAGGCGGCGCTGGTCGTCGTCGGCGAACTTGAGCATACCCATGCCGTCTCCGAGCACGTGCACCTTGACCCCGTTCCGGGCTCGATCAGCCAGCGCCTCGATGAACAAGTCGCTGACTGCGCCCGAAGCCCAGATGTAGCTCTCCAAGGTCACCGAACGCTTCGCCGATCGTATCGCATCAACCATTACCGGGATGAACTCGGCCCCGTTGACGAGGGTATCCGCGCGGTTTCCTCCGGTCACCCAAGCGCCCAAAAGAGATCCCATCGAGTGGGCGAACACGGGATCGTCGACGGCCTGATCAATTTCCACCGCCTCCCCCAAAATACCCGCGGAGCTCCACCAGAAGAAGAGCGCCACCAGCCCGATTCCGCCACCAGCATACATCCACCACTTCTTCGAGGAAGGACGGTCCACCGGGCTGCGGGGAGCCTCGGTAGTTTTCGCCGGTTGGGTGGGAAGACGGGAAAAAGGGGTACGCATGAGCGAAGGGTGTTTCCGCGGCGCGGGTGGTGTGGAGCTGAGCACTGGACCGGGAAATTCCGGGGAGGTTCCGGCCGTGTCGTACCCCATGCCCGCAACCTCCTTCCTCCGTTGAGGTCCACACCCCAAACCTCTCATGCGTGCCCACGCTCCCGACAGTCCTCCAAACCAGCCCGTAGGGCGCCGCTCATTGTTCTCCCGCGTCAAGCGACCGGCGCTCCTCCTCACTGGTCTGGTAGTGATGCTCGTCGTCCTGGAGCGGTGGACTGACATCGAGTGGCGGGAACTGCCCGATACGCTTGCGAGGATCGACGCTGCCTGGCTGATCGGACTCGCGGTGCTCCTGCCTCTTGCAGGCTTCCCCATTTCAGTCGTGTATCTAGCTATTGGCGTTCGGTTTGGACCATTTATTGGGCTGTGTCTCGTGGCCGGGCTAAGTCTCATTCACTTGAGCGGCGCCTTCTTGATGGCCCGCGGTTGGCTGCGGACATGGGTCGAAACATGGCTGCAACATCGGGAGATCGCCGTGCCCCGCATCCGTAAGGGCGAATCCGTGCCAATTGTGGCGATCGCCGTGCTCGTGCCTGTGCTCCCCTACTTTGTGCGCAATATCACCCTGGGACTTTCGGGAATCACCCTGCGGACGATTTTGGTCGTGGCCGTGCCGCTCTACACGTTTCGTTCCGCGGTCACTCTCTTTATGGGCGATATGAGCACGGAGCCTACGTGGACTCGGGCGACGCTCCTGGCGGGACTCTACGGCGTGAAGATCGGGGTTTGCGCCTTGCTCGTCTGGCGCCTCCGCTCCCGACGCAAGGGGCGAAAGGCCGCGTGATCTCACGCAAGGCACACCGTGGACCGCGTCCCAAGGACACTCTGCGACTCAGGATTGCACCCGGTGCCCAAGTCGGCAGGAATCGGCCCATCGCACACGACTCCTCCTCCTTTCTCAGCCTCTCCGACAACGCCAGCCGGCGATACCGACCGGCAGGCATGGGTGAGTGGCAGTTCGCGCGCGGGAAGCTCCGAGGCGATCCGGTCTATCGCGCCGTTTGGGAGGGGCCTTGGATTCGGGAAGGAACCGTCGTCGACGTTGGCTGCGGGTGCGGCCTGATGCTCGCGCTCTTCGCAGCGGCGAGGGAAAATGCTTCGCTGTATCCATCATTTCGAGGGCGAGCCGCGTCACGGTTGATCGGGGTTGAAACCCGTCAGGCCGTTGCGACGCGTGCACGTCAGGCATTGGGGACGCACGCGGAGATCATCAGTGCCGACGCGCGCGGCATCCCTTTGCCATGCTGCCAGACACTGTTGCTTTTCGACGTCCTTAGCATGATTCCCGCCGCCGATCAGGAAACATTGCTGGAGACGATGGTGGACTCCTTGGAACCCGGCGGCGTGCTGCTCATCCGGGACGTGGACGCGTCGGCCGGCTGGCGCTTTCACATGGTTAAGATCGCCAACCGAATCAAGGCGCTCCTTCTGGGGTATTCGTCCCGGGGATTTCACTTTCGCACCCTTTCCGGCTGGTGCGACTTGCTTCGCCATCACGGTCTGCAGGTATCGACGCACGCCATGAGCCACGGAACGCCTTTTGCGAATGTCCTCCTCGTCGCGCAACGCCTCAATTCGTCTGAGAAACGCTAGTTTTTATTGTGCCGATCGTCGTCGCTGTGCAGGGCCGGTTGTTGCTGGAAGCTCTGCGCAGAGGACCCGTGAGGTGGAGAATCGGTGCGACGCGTCCGCGCGGACGGTCGCACCGGAATCGTCGGTGGACGATTTCCGCTTCTTACTTCAACACGCTGGCGTGAAATGCGGCCCAATCGTCGAGGGCGTTCAACTCCACCGCGGATCCCTGAACTGAGCCATCGTCGGGGTAACCGGCGGCCTGGAGAATTCCCTTTCGAACGTCGTCCCCGTGATGGTAACCGAGAATCGACTGGTTCAATTTATAGACCGAAGCGCGGTCGAGTTTGACGCTCGGCTGGGCCTTTACCCAAGCCTCAAACTGCCCGTAGCTCGGACGCTTTTCGGTAATGAAGGCCTTCACTGCCTCTGCGGAAAGGCCCAATCCGGCGATGACCATGGAGTCATAGCCTTTGCCGATGCCGGGATAACCGGCAGCGAGCTTGCCTCGGGCTTCCAAGGAGACTTTCAGCCAAAGCCGGGGGAGATGCAGGACACCGAGGGGTCCGGCGACGTTGCAGGGAATCATCGGGATGATCGAATCACTCATAGTTTTAATATTTGGAGCCGCCTGAGCATAAGCTTCGCAGGTCGACGGCGGACCTGCGCGCTTGGAAAGATGAAGACTGTGGCATTCGGAATTGCGGAGGCAATCTCCCGGATAGGAAAACCCGCGACTTTACCGGATCTCGCGCCCACTCGAGGCTCGCGCTCACGGTTCGACTTCGCATAGCCCTTCCGGAAACGCTGTCGTCCCGAACCTTCGTGAAGCCGCCCACGCCCTCCGCTCCTCTCCCATCCCCGGAAGACTCCGGCTCATCGCTGACCCTCCAGCCGATCGGATTCATCCGCACCGGCAAACAAGTGAAGTTCCAAGCGCTGCATCAACCGATGGAGTCGAAGTCGGAGGAAAACGTGCTTGAGTTGATCCCCGGGCGGAGGTACGACGCCGCCCTCCGGGATCTCGCGGGTTTCTCCCGAATCTGGCTGATCTGGTGGTTTCACCGCAATGCATCTTGGCGGCCCTTGGTCCTGCCGCCCCGCGGACCCGCCAAACGCCGCGGACTTTTCGCCACCCGGTCTCCCCACCGACCCAACCCGCTGGGTCTGACTCCGGTTCAACTCATCGGAATCCAGGGCCATCGGTTACTGATCGGCCCCTGCGATTTGGTCGACGGCACGCCGGTCTTTGACATCAAACCGTACATTCCGGCGTACGACTCGTTTCCGACCGAAGACGCGGGATGGCTCGATGAGGTCGAATCGGAGCTGCGCTTGCCTCCGGCCTACACGGTCTCTCTCGAACCCCTGGCCATCCTCCAGGCGGAATGGCTGCAAACCAGGTGGCAAATCGACTTTCGTCCCCGGCTGATCGAACTGCTCGCGCGGGACCCCTCACCGCACCGGGCCCGGCGAATCCGGCGGCGCAAATCAGGCACCTGCGAAATCGGCTGCGGCGCCTGGCGCGCCGTATTCCACGCCGACGGATCACGCGTCACCGTCATCGCGCTCGAACCCGCTTATCCGCGTCGCTTTCTGAACGATCCCGACCGCCCCGGCATTCCCGATGGCACGGCGCAACTCGCGTTCCTTGATCAGTGGCCTGAATCAGGGGATTGATCACGCCCGCGGGACAGAACGGGCTCTAACCAACGTCGAGCAGCTCGATTTCGAACACCAGGGTGGCATTGGGCGGAATCGCACCTGGATATCCCGCGCTCCCGTAAGCCAGTTCCGCAGGCAACGTGAGCTTGATCTTGTCACCCATCTTCATCTTTGCGACGCCCAAGTCCCACCCCTTGATCACTTGGCCCGCGCCGAGCACAAAAGCGAAAGGCTCCTTGCGATCGACCGAGCTGTCGAAAACCTGGCCGTCGAGGAAGCGTCCGGTATAGTGGACCGAAACCAGCTCGCCCTTTCGAGGGCTTCGCCCGCCACCGACCACGACGCTTTCGATCTGAAGGTCTTCGTTGCTCATGGGACGACTCTCGCGAGGAACCCCGCGCGGCGTCAAGTCAGCCCCTGCGCGGAGCGCCTGGGCTCTTTGTCCGCGCAGGACGGAATTCGAGCGTGGACGGAAGCCCGTGAACTGCGTTAAGGATCAATTCCCCACCCTTTCCATGCTCCCATCCTCCTTCTTCCCGCGCACCTGGATCCTGATCGCCACGTTCTGTCTCCTTGCCCATGCCAGCGAAGCGGCCATTGGTCCAGGGGCGCAGCCTCTGACGGGGGCCGACGTTTTAATTGACGGCACGCGTGCAACGCTCGACCAGAAGTGGACCTATTGGACGGGTCCTCGATTCGCGTCCTCCCTGCCCATCAAGTGGAAACTCGTCGACGATCCGGTGGATCGAGGTCGGGTGCTGATGACCGACGATCCCGCGGCCGCCGGCGGAAAATATGGCGCGGCGGATATCGTGACCCTCAAAGCCTACCGAGACTTTCGCCTGCACATCGAATTCCTCGTGATGAATCCGAAAGGCAACAGCGGGGTTTATCTTCAGAATCGCTACGAAATCCAAATCTGTGATGGCGACCGCACAAAACATGGCATGGGAGCGGTGATCAATGAGACCGAAGCGCCCTACCATCTCTACCTCGGGCTTCGCACTTGGAACACCTACGATCTGGTTTTCCGCGCAGCGCGGTTCAAGGACGGGAAGCGAGTGGAACCCGCCATGGTGACCCTCTATTTCAATGGCGTCAAAGCGCACCACAACCAGACGATCCAGCAAGTCTGGGGCGGCGCGAATTCGGGAATCGATGGAGGCAACGCGGGCGGCAAAGGAATTACGGATACACCCGGAGGCCTCAAACTCCAGTGTGAGGGCCACGACGTCCGCTACCGCAATGCGTGGATCAAGGAACTCGTCCTCGATACGCCCAACACCGACTTCAAGGAGTAATCCGGAAACAGCCGCGGCGAATCAATCCGGATTCCGGACCGTCTCCCGGCGTTCTCCATCCCAGCGCCCGGATCGTGAGGGTTCGGCGGCGCGGGCAGGTTCGCTCTGGGTACGTGGAGCGCTGGCTGACTCGCTCGGCCGTGATCTTGCCTCGGGCTGACGCGAACGTGGTTCGGAATCGGTGCGCCCGGACGTCGAACGCTGGGAACGATCCACGGAGGATGCGGGTGGCGCGTACGTTCTTTCAGTGCGCTGAGTCGACGAGGAGGCCGGCGGCGTGTAACTCCGCTCAGGCCGCGCAGCCGGAACGGAGACCGACTGCGGCGGCCGATAGTTTCGAGCCTGCGTTTCATTGGGCGACACCGCCCGTCCAGTCACGGCTGTTCGAGGCGTCTGGATCTGCGGGGTCACCGGACGGCTCGAGTCACGTGAGCGGTCGGTCCGATCGCGCGATCGATCTGCCAAGTCGCGTGACGGCGCCGTCGTGGAGGGCGACGAAACCTGAAGCCGGTTGGAAGGTGTGCCAACGACTGACTCGCGCCGAGAGTCCCCAGAGCGTGAAGTAGAGGCGGCGGCCGAACGGCTCGTTGCCGGTGACGGTCCGGACGCGTACCCACGCACAAAATCAGGCCGACGGTGTACGTCCCGGGGACGATAAACCGGCTGCCAGGTCCGCCAGTGCGAGTCGCTGAAACGGTTCGGAGAAGACCACGCGATGGAAACCGACGTCGTCGGCCGATTGTAGGAGTGCCAAACCCGGACGCGATCCGGACGAGGCACGTAGCAGATGGTGCGTCGGTGCCAGTCACAGTCATAGGCCAGCCAGTGATCCATGGTATAGCCAATACTGAATGAGATCAACGGCCGGGATACGTACACGGGACGCTGCACGTACACGATCTCCGGATCATAAGTCGGGATGTAGATGACATTCGGCTGTGCGGGGATGATCTGAATATCTGCGCCCACCACTGTCACGGACTGCTGGGGCGTATCAATCAAAGTCCCTGCGGCGCGGGCTCGCGCACGCAAGCGCTGAATGGTCGTCATCACCTCTGCCGGCTGTTGGATGAACGCATCGCCGAGTTGCTGCGTCCAAGCGAGGTTCTCGTCCATCCACGCAACGATGGTCGGGTACTGGGCGAGCAGCTTGACCGCGTCGTCCCACGTCTGAGTATCGAACGACGTCGCCTGCGGATTCGCCTTGAGGTAGCGCGATGCAAGCACGATGTCGGACGGCGACGTCGCCGCAGGAAGGATCAATGCCACCAAGGGATCCGGGTAGAGGGCCATCGGAGCAAGCACCTCCTCCAGTTCCTGCGCGGTCATGAGAACGGGTCCCGGAGCAACGGCCTCAGCCATCGGCGGAGCCTGCATCGGTGGAGGGGGTACCGGCACCTCTTGGGCCACGACCCAAGGCGCACTGACGGCGACGAGGAAACCAACGAGGTAAGTTTTTGGGTGCATGATTTCAGGGTGTCCGGTGAGTTTGACCCGCTCCCGCGATCCGTGTGCCGCGAAATCCAGCAAACGAACACTCGGAGCCTTTGACAAGCCGATGCGCTTGCCGGACCGACGGTTCGGCGCGCATCCATCTCCCTGCTTTACCCCTACGCCCGTCCATGCGACCGTTCCGAACAGCCCGCATGAGTCAGACCATCTCCAACTCTTCACCCCACTCGAGGGATCCGCTCCACGGCGTGACCCTGGAGAAGATCCTGCTCCACCTGGTGGCAGAAGTGGGTTGGTCAGAAATGGGGCAAACCATTCCCATTCGGTGCTTTCAGTTTAATCCGACCATCAAGTCCAGTCTCGTGTTTCTTCGGCGGACACCGTGGGCGCGCAAACGGGTCGAAGAGATGTACTGCTCGCTCCGTCCGGTGCCAAATGCGTCCCGTCCCGGTGAGTCCTCGCAGATTCGACTTTAACCGTCGAGCGATTGCCATGATCCGGATTCAACCCTTTACCGTCTTCGTCCGGACCTGTGCGTCGGCCGCATGCCCGCACGAGCGACGGGTGGTTTGGGTGGGTGACAGCGAACCGACAGATGACCCCCGGCGCGCCGCCTTGGAGAATGCAGGGTATCGCGTGCAATCGGCTGGCGATCCAAACAAAGCGATCGATCTGATTGTCGCGGAAGATGTTATCGTGGACGTCGTGGTCGTGGATTTTTCATCCAGCGCCTCAGCCGGCCTGCTTTTTGTGAATGACCTGTGCCGAAAAGGTTATCAAGGCAAGCTGGTGGTGATCACCTTTGATTCCAACCCGCTCGTGATCTTCGCCTACCAGCGGCTGTACGCGGATCGAATCGTTTACCACCCGGTCCTGCCCTCCACGCTCCGCGAGGCGGTGGACGAACTCTTTCTCCCGGAATGGGTGACTTGGTGATCGGTTCGATGGCCAAGTCGTTGCTCGGGGAAGGGAGGTCGTGGGGAATCTTGCAGTGGTCGGCTAAGTTCAGTTGGCTCGCGGAATGCCTGCCAGCAACGACGACGCCTCAATTCTGGCCCTTGAACGACCGCATCGGAGCCTCTGGACCTACTACCTCCTGCGCAGCCTGGTCTTCCCCCCGGCCTTCCCGATTCTCGCGATCGTCTACTGGTTTCGCTACGAGACCATGCGCTACCGGTTTTCCGCTGAAGGGCTTTCGATGAGCTGGGGGCTGCTCTTTCGACGCGAAGTAATCATTCAATACGCCCGAATTCAGGACATCCACCTGCACTCCAATGTCGTTGAGCGCTGGCTGGGGCTTGCCCGCGTGCAGATCCAAACCGCCAGCGGGAATGCAGATGCCGAAATGACGCTTGAAGGTTTCCGCGAGTACGAAGCGATCCGTGACTTTCTCTACGGTCGGATGCGCGGGGTGCAACCGGGTCGGGCGAAGGCGGAACGACCGGAGGGGAGCTTGGCCAGCGCGACGGAAAACCAACTGGCCGAAAGCCTGCGGAAGGTGGCCGAAGAACTGCGGGAATTGAGGCAGACGCTCACGACCCAAGCACCTCCCGCGAAGCCGCGTTCAACCCATGATTGAACATCTCCGCGGCTCGCTCCTGCGGCTCCTGCGGGTGCCGCCAAGCCCTTGCGCCCCGAATGGCGCACCCGGGTCACTTCGCGTTTTTCGTGCCGGAAAACGATTCTACCAGCTACGTCTGGCGGTTTGGGCGTTCGCCCAGATCGCCGCCTTCACCGGAATTCTGTTTTCGCTCTCCATGATCCGGCTGGTCAGGACTGACCTCGACGCCCACCGGGCCAAACCGGTGGCGACGACGGTCCAAAATCCGGAGCCGAAACCAAGCCCCGTGCCTTCGGGCACGAGGCGTGTTCGCCGGGAAAAGGTCGGCCCTCGGGAAGCTGCCACCCAGGTGGCCAACCGACTCCCTTGGTGGGCCTTCCCCTTGGTCACCGCGATCGAGATCGTGGTCCTCCTGGGATTTCTGATTTCGCTGCCATTTACCTATGCCGCCGTTCGACTCGACTACGAACTTCGATGGTACCTGGTGACCGATCGCAGCCTGCGGATCCGTGAAGGTCTCTGGGGACTGCATGAGATGACGATGAGTTTCGCCAATCTCCAACAGGTCGTGGTCAGTCAGGGTCCGCTGCAGCGACTCCTCGGGGTCGCCGACGTTCGCGTACAATCGGCCGGAGGAGGTGGCGACGAAAGTGCCAGCCACAAAGGTGGGCCGTCGTTGCACACGGGCGTCTTTCACGGAGTGGACAATGCCAGCGAGATCCGGGATTTGATTCTCGAACGGCTCCGTCAGTTTCGCGAGGCCGGGCTGGGTGACCCCGACGAAATCAGTTACGCAACGACGGAACACTCCGACTCCGTCAATCGAGCGGCTGAAGCCCTCCTGTTGGAAGCCCGCGCTCTCCGTGCGGCACTGACGCCAGCGGACCCTCGCGGATGAAGTCTTGTCGGCAGGTTTCAAGGAAGACCCAGGTGCGATGAACGCGTCCGTCGTCCACACGGGTGCCATCCGCGCCGCCATTATTTTTGGAGCGCTCGTGCCGGCAGCCAGCGAGTTCGCTTGGGCGATACGCTCGGACAAAAAAACACCACCTTGACCAATTATCTGGCGCTTGCTTCCGCCAGTCCGTTGATCGCGCTTGGACCGTCGCAAATATCTCTTCGCCACCATCACCGGACCGGCTTGTCTCACAGGTGATCCATGCGCGCTTCCCGGATGCTTCTCGCCCGCGCTCTGCTCTTCGCCACCCTCTCCGGAGGTGCGGAGGCCGACGAGAGCCCGCTTCCAGACGCGGCAGCCGCGCTTTCCGGTTCCTTCACTTGGGCACAACAACCCGCAATCTCCTGGGAGGTGAAGGCCCGGTCATCGGCGGCCTCCACTCACGCGCGTGGAGCATTCTCGCTTTCAAGCGACGGATTGAAGGCGGAGGGAATTGTATCATATGAACCGCCAACGAAAACCGTTGGCTGGAAGTTCGACCGCGCCACCGTCGACCTCGCCGTTTGGGCGCGAGCTCTCGCCACACGAGCCGCCCCTTCAGCGAAGATCGGGGATTTTTCGGCCAAAGGCCTTCTGGCCATCAGCTCGCACGGACAACTCCGGAATGGACTTCCCTCGGGTTCGGCCACCCTCGCCCTTGAGGGTGCCAAGTTGGACAGTCGCGCGAACGCGCTCCGGATCGATGGCATTTCCTTCGATCTGAAGATCGACGACCTCGACCAACTGACCAGCGCGCCCGCCCAGACTCTTGCGTTCGCCGAGGCGGAGTTTTCCGGCGTCCGGGCCAAAGCCGGGACGGTCCGCTTTCAACTCCGCAGCCTACAGGAGATCCGGATTGAAGGTGCCGAGATGAAGATGTTCGACGGCACCGTCGTCGTCGATCCGTTCACGGTGCCCATCGTCGATGGTGCAATCGGCGCGTTTAACGCCAACGTGCGTGTCTCCGGTGTGGCTCTGGGAGAGATCGCCTTGCTGCTTCCGGAAACTCTGGCGGAAGCGCGAGGGCGGCTCAGCGGCGAGATAATTCTTCGTTGGACGCCAAAAGCGGGCCTCAACCTCGGCGACGGGAGCTTCCACATCGACCGGATCGAATCCGTCGAGGTGCGGCTCGCTCCCCAACCGGGCTTTCTTACCAGCCAGATGCCAGCAAAAATCACCCTCCTGCCGGCTTGGCTCGGTAAAATGAGCCGCTGGCTCGCCCCAGACAATCCCGCATATCCCGTCTTGCGAGCGATTGAGATGGGAGACTTGGCTCTGACAGTCGACGCATTGGAGATACATTCGCAACCGAGTGGCGACGTATTTGGACGGACGGCGCGCGTTGTCATGACCGCTCATCCAAAGACCGGAGGGGTGGTCGAAAGTGTCCTCTTCGAAGTGAATGTCTCGGGACCGCTCGACCAAGTGATCAAGTTCGGTCTGAGCAATCCCTTCTCCTTCAAAACAACGCCGTAAAACTTTGAATTTGATTTACTTCAGCGCATCCCGCTGATTTTCCGCGAAACTTTGTCAGCTCGACCCAGTCTAACGTGTTAAGCCCCGCGCATTCGTTTTTCCATGATCCGTCGTTTTCTACCGCTTCTCGCCCTTGCTCCGATCTTCCTTGCGGGGTGCATTCACGTCTCGATGGATCCGATCAAGGTTCACGCGGTCGTCGACGTGAACGTGAAGGTCGATCGCGCACTGGTCGACTTCTTTGGTGATCTGGACCAAAAGTCCGCGGTGATCGAGGCCCCTGCTAAACTCTAACTTCCATGAACTTTTCATTCCTTAGGTACGGTCTCTTGTTTGCCCTGCTCTTCGGTTCCGGCGTCGTCGTGCTGCGAGCTCAGGATTTGGGTACGGTCAAGGCACGCATGGAGCAACGGCTGCCCGCCCTCGATGCCCTGCGGATGAAAGGCGCGGTCGGCGAAAACAACCGCGGTTTCACGGAAGTCCGACAGGCGGTCGATAATGCCCCGGCGATTGTCGCCGAGGAGAATCGCGATCGTGAGACCGTGTACGCAGCCATTGCCAAACAACAGGGCGGGGTCACCGCCGATCAAGTTGGACGCGCGCGAGCCCGCCAGATCGTCACCCAAAGTCGTTCAGGTGTTTGGCTGCAGCGTGACAGCGGCGAGTGGTATCAGAAGTGAGAAACCACCCGACCCCACCCCGCCGTCAGCCTCAGTACCGAACGTTCTTAAACCCAAGCAAACGCATCAGCCAGCGGCCGAGGCGGGAGGCGTAAGTCGTTTCCCGTCCGGCGATGGTCACTTGGGCGCGCATGCCTTCAACGGTGAGTTGTTCGGGCCGGGCGACCAGTTGCGCCTCGACCAAATAGATCGGGTAATCGGGCATCTGGCCCGCGTGCGCCTGGTTTGAGATCGGCGCGGCTCCTCCAAAGACACTGAGCATGCCTGCAGAGTACTCGCGCAGGCTCGCCGGCTGTCTCGGCACTTCGAGCACCGTGGTTTCAAACCCCTGGCCATCCGCGCGCCAGCGTCCTTTGACCGTATTGCCCGGTTCCACCACCTCGGCTTTTTCCTCGGGTAGCGCGATCAGTAGTCGCAGCGTGCCGGGGTCAGCGACCCTGAACAGCACTCCTTGCGGATCGGCGTACCGTCCGACCAGTTGGTCGAGGTTGCGGCCCCAGACCACCCCGTCCATGCCGGCTCGCAGGATCAGCCGGTCTTCGTCCACCTGGACCCGGTCGAGTTCGTCCTTGGCTTGGTCCATCGCCTTGGCCGCCTCGGGCATCAGCTCGAGCGCGCGCCAGTTCGGATCGGCCTGGAGCGCGGAGAACCTCAACCGCGCCCGCTCCCAGTCGGTCTGCCGCTGCGCCCTTTCCGCCTCGACCGTGGTGTTCTCAATCCGCGCGAGCGGGTCCCCGGTTTTCACCGGCTGGCCGATCTTCACGTACACTTCCTGGATCACCCCTCCGATCACTGTCGACACGTCCTGCGCCTTCGCCGCTCCGACCACCGCCTGCTCGCTCACGTAGTACCGGGTCGGGATCGTGAACAACAACACCACCCCCAAGGCCAGCAACCCCAGCGTGCGCAGCACGTACCATCGGGTCGGTCCTAACTTCACAATGTGGGCTCCGGGACTGAACGCATCCATAAAGACTTTGATAAACGGCAACGCGACAAACGAACCTTCCACGAAAAATCCCAGCAATAATCCCAGGTCATGCAGCCCGTACGGGGCCAGCACCCGGGCAAAGATCTGGGTCAGCCCGTAAATGATGAAAATCATGTAGACGTATGCGAGCACCGCATACGCGATGAACACCCGGCCTTGCGCGTCGTCCCCCATCGTCGACTCCTGCACCCGGTTGCGGTACCCCAACATCAGCCGCTGCAGGTGGTACGAGCAGTACGAGATCGCCTTGCCCCGCAGGTTGGGGACTTCCAGCCAGTCGCACACCAGGTAGTACCCGTCGAAGCGCATCAGCGGGTTCGCATTGAACAACAGCGTATTGATGCTCGCCACCAGCATCGCGTTGAACGCCAGGTTGCGCGCCAGCCCGTCCGGCAGCACCAGCCACAGGTGCGCCGCCACCGCCGCGATGTTCAACTCCACGAACACCCCCGCCAGGGTCGTGTACATCTTGTGACGCTTGTGCCGCATCATCCACGCGTCCGATGCGTCCACGTACCCGCAGGGCGTAAAACACATCAGCGCGAGCCCCATCTCGTGCACCTCCCCGCCAAACCTCCGGCAGGTCGCCGCGTGCCCAAACTCGTGGAACGTCTTGATCACAATCACCGACACCCAGATCAGGGCAAAATTGCTCGCCGAAAAAAAGTTGATCCCCGGCCGGCTAAACTCCGCATGGTTGATCGCCAGCAGCCCCAGGGTCCCGAGGATGAACACCAGGCTCGAGATCACAAACCACGGTCTCCACGCCACCCTCACCGCGTGCACCAGCTTGCCCAGCCACGGGCTCGGATCGACCAGCGGGATCTTGAAAAAGAGCACCCCCGAGACAATCTTGCCCCAGATCATCAGCCAGTGGCTGCTGCGCTTCTGGGCCCGGGCCGTGTCCAGAAACGCCCGGGCATTGATCGAGAGCAGCCCACTGGTCCCCAGGTGATTGATAAACAGCGCCACGTCCTCGAGCGTACGCTCCGAGTTCGGGTAATGCGCCCGGTACTCCGCATAGATGTCGCGCAACTTCCTGCGTCCATCGAGCAAACCCACCAGGTACGCCTCCTCGGTCTGGAGCCGAAAGTACGTCAGCGACAGCGGGTCTTTGACCACGTAATAGTCCTCGTACTTGAACAACTGCCGGCGGATCACCAGGTCCACCCGCAACGGTGCCGGCACCGACTCGGCCAGCCTCAGCCGCTGGGCATTGACCGCCGGCGAAAGGCTCTGGTCCGGCTCCAACCCCCTCGTGGCGACCGCGGTCGTACTCATGGCATCACTTCCAGGCCCACATCCCGGCCTCCGGGCAGGACTCCACCAATGCCAAATTCAAGTTGGGCGAGCGTCGCATTGAGCGTCACCACCGTCTCCGCATACGCGTTTTGGCTGCGCAGCAAAACATTTTCCGTTTCCAACACCTGCTCCAAATTGGCCTGCCCCACTTCGTACGCCCGGCGCGCATGCGTCAGCGACTTTTCCGCCAGGCTCTTCGCCTCGGCCTGCGCCGCGAGCGCCGCCTGAGCCTGCTCAAGCCGGGCAAACAGCTCCACCACTTCCGTGCGCACCTGCATGTCCAGGTTCTCCAGACGCACCTGCGCCACCCGTTGATCCGAGCGGTACGCCTGGGTCCGCCCCTTCAGCGCGTGCCCGTCAAACAGGCTCCACCGTCCACTCACCCCCACCGTCCAACCTTCCAGCTGGCGGTGGTAATCGTAGTACGACGAGCGCTGCCCGTACCCCGCGACGATGTCCAGCCGGGGCAGCGCTTCGCTGCGGATCGCCTTGAGGGTAAACTCCGCGGCCTGCACCTGCAGCTTGCCCGATTGCAGGTCCAGCCGGTTCGCCACCGCCAGGCTGATCGCCTCGTCCAGCGCGAGGGCCGTGGTCTTCGGCGCGAGCTCTCCGGACAGCACATACGACGGGCCCTTGGTTTCATCGACCGGCAGGTACAGTTGCCGCGCAAACCCGATCCTCGCGTGGCGCAGTTCACTTTCCGCCCGCACCCCATCGGCCTGCGCCAGCTTCAATTCCGTCGCCGCCCGCAGGTACTCCAACTCCGGTTGCTCCCCCAGTTTCCACCGCCGCTGCGTCCACTCGGCGATTTGCCGCAGCGAGGTCTCCCTGCGCTTCACATTGCCCAAGGCCACTTCCCGGAACAGCACCCCTTCGTAATGTTGTTTCACCAGCGCCACCGTCCGGTACGCCGCCACCTGCAACGCCATCTTCGTTTGCAAGGACTGCAGCCGTTCGCGTTTCAGCGAATTCGACACCCCTCCTCCGTCAAAGAGCACCTGCCTCACCTCGACCCTCAGGTCGTAACTGCGATCAGCGATCGCTGTCCGGCTGCTCGGCGGCAAGATCAGCTCCCCCCGCGACCGGTCAATCGAGTCAGGATCCCGCCGCTCCCCACTCGCCAGAATCGCCATCTGCGGCAGGCGCTTGGAGCCGACCTCCACCTCCACGCCTTTTTGGCGTTGGACCATCAGTTTCGCCTCCACCAGCGCGGGGTTCGCCACCAGCGCCCGCGCAATCGCCGTTTCCAGGCTCCAGACATACCCCGGCGCCGAGAGCTCCGGGGTGAAGGCCGGCAGCCTGATCGGTTCCGATCCCGGTGAACCCGGCCGATAAATCAGTCCCCGCCGGTTCGCCCGGCTCACGTACACCGAGGCCGGTCCGGTCTCGGTTTCCAGATCCGGCGAAAAGGGGCTGAACCACTTCTGCACCCCCCGGAACGCTCCTTGCACCC
>ENA-ORBV01002698-ORBV01002698.1-microbial-mat-metagenome-genome-assembly--contig:-NODE-2698-length-37004-cov-6.415035_pt1 | contig 37004 bp, 25 predicted proteins | sample MGYA00237777_ERZ505514 | MGnify/ENA primary metagenome ERZ505514 (study PRJEB26160, sample SAMN06269048) | microbial mat metagenome | isolation source: Oligotrophic lake microbial mat | place... | reverse complement strand
AAGCAGAAGACGGCATACGAGATTCGCCTTAGTCTCGTGGGCTCGGAGATGTGTATAAGAGACAGTTTAATACCAATGCCCAAAGCTGTTTGGTAGCAGAGTATTTATTTTCGGGTAATGCAAATGATAATGTAGGAAACAATCATGGTACTGTATTTAATGTAGCGCTTTGTGCAGATCGTTTTAACAATCCAAATAGTGCTTATAATTTTAATGGGTCAACTTCCACTTATATATCACTACCAACTACTAACTTTGTCAATAATCAATTCTCATACTCCATGTGGGTAAACGTTAATTCTCTCCCCGCATCAGGAAGTATTGGTTTTATGTTAAGCATTGGCAGCGCAAATTCTTCGCCATGTCAAAATTTAAATGTTCAAAACCAATATTTCTCAACAACCAATACGTGGGGTGGAGGAGGATATAATGTAACCACTCCACATTTCGGCTTAGAGACAAATAGTGCAATTACGCTTGGCCAGTGGTACCACATTGCGAGTGTTAGAGGCAGCAATTATGCTAAATACTTTGTAAATGGGGTAATGGTTGATTCTATTGGTAATGCTACACCCTTACTGCCTGATTATGGAAGCATTGTGAATGCTTTCATTGGTAAGCGCTCTAACAATAGCACACCCATAGATGCGAAAATAGATGATGTTCAAATTTATAATTGCGCCTTAACCAATTCACAAGTAGCTACTCTTTATACCGTTCAGGCTCAACCAACAGCAACTGCGCCCGCAAGCGCTTTACATTTAAATGGTTCATCTGATAATGTGATCGTTAATCACCATGCTAGTCTTAATATGTCGATCACTGATGCATTTACTGTAGAAACATGGTTTAAAACTACGCATACCGGACAAGAAAGTGTGATCTCAAAAATGGCTGATATACCACCTTACACAGGCTACGATATTTCTGTACAATTTGGAAAACTCACTTTTGCATACATTAGTGCTTATAGTTCAAGTTGCATTTTTTTCGACATTAACCCAATTATTAACGATGGCAATTGGCATCATGTAGCTGTTGTTTATAAGGGGATTCCGAGTGCATCAACCATCGCCGTTTATTTAGATGGCGTTAGCCAAACCAAAAACATAATAGTTGATAATCTCTCTTCGTCTATTAATACTACGTTGCCATTTACTATAGGTTCGAGAAATAATACGGCGTTTTATTTTAGCGGTAGTTTAGATGAAACGCGTGTATGGCGACGAGCACTTTGTCAATCGGAAATTTTAGCACATAAAAATTGTGAGTTAGTTGGCAACGAACCTAATTTGGTGGCTTACTATAAATATAACCAAGGTATAGCAGCAGGAAATAATACTACTATTAGCATTTTAAACGATGTTACAGCTACCAACAGCGGTACATTAACCAACTTTACTTTAAACGGACCAAGCTCAAATTTTATTGTTGGCACTACTTCTATTACCGGAACTTGTGGCAATTATGGAGGCTTATCAGTAGTAGGAACCTCAACTTTATGCAGAGGACAAAATACAACACTTACTGCTAACGGCGCAATAACATATACGTGGAATACAAACTCAACCAATACTACCATTGCGGTATCGCCAACAGTAACCACTACTTATACCGTTTACGGAACAGACGCAGGTAATTGTGTGAGTAGAACAAGTTATACGGTTTCGGTTTTTGATTGTACGGGTTTAAATAACTTAAATACAAATGGTGCTAACATAAGTATTTACCCTAACCCAACACAAAATGGTTTACTTACAATTAAAGGCGCTCATAAATGCGATGTTGTTATAACTAACGCTGTTGGTCAAATTGTTGATGTACTCAAAAATAGTAACGAAACTGTAGAGATAGATCTTTCGGAAAAAGCAGCAGGAGTATATTTTATTCAATTAAGATCTGAAAACAATACCTCTACCTTTAAAGTTATTAAAGAGTAAAGGCCTTTCATTTTATTTATAAAGAATATAGATCCCCTTTTTTGGGGATCTTTTTTTGCACCAATAGTTTCTTGCGTCGTTTATTCGCTATAAATTTTCTCCGCAAACTCTCCTTCACAAACCACAAATCTAAAATGCATTTAGGTAAAACGGCTCTGAAAATAATTTAAATGATGTTGATGTTTGCGGAAACAAAAATAAAAATTATGAAAAAACAGATTATTCTAATGGGCTTGATGGCGCTTATAAAAATTGGAGCATCACAAAACTGGTTACCAAACACTGGTAATGTAGGGATAGGCACATTACTTCCCAGTGCAGGGTTACACGTGGTTGGAACAACAAGATTTCAAGGTGGTTTAAGCATGTTTGGAAATGGCAGTAATTCTATTCTTAGTCAACTATACATGGCTAATACTTCCAATACCAAGGCCTTTAATTTTCAATTGAATACTGCAGGTTCTGCATTAGATCTTTGGACTTATACTGGAAGCTGGGGTAATAAATTTTCTTTTACAGATGCTGGTAATCTTGGAATTAATACAAATACACCTGATAAAACGCTTACCTTAAATGGTGAAATGGGTTTTCATAGAACAACAAACCCTACAGGTAGCTCGGTAGGTTACATTAAGTATGTAAATGGTTTTACTTTTGGTACAGCTAGTGCAAATGATCCTTTACTATTTCAAACGAACTCGATGGACCGTATGTTAATTGATAAAGTTGGGAAAGTTGGAATTGGAACAACTGCACCAACTGCTAGCTTAACTGTTAACGGTAATGTATTGATTGGCGATCCGGCAGTAGTAAACAATCTCGTGTTTGGATATAAACTATACGTGCAAACAGGAATAATTACCGAAAAAATAAAAGTTCAACTTGTACAATCGTGGGCCGATTATGTATTCGACAAAAATTACAAACTAAAATCAATTGAAGAAGTGGCAAACTTCATTAAAGAGGAAAAGCATTTGCCTGGCGTGCCTTCAACGGAAGAATTAAAAAAAGATGGGGGATTTGATTTAGCCCAAATGGATGCAAAATTGATGGAGAAAATTGAAGAGTTAACCTTGTATGTTATTCAATTAAATGAAAAAAATAAAGAGTTAAGTAAAAAAGTAGCTGAACTCGAAGCCGTAAATAAATAATTTTTTTATTCAATTAAAATTTAAAATTATGTTTAAGAAAATAAGTTTTATTATTGCTTTCATAATAATGGTAATAATAAATTGTAAGGGGCAAGCTAGTTGGAACTTTGTTGGGCCTAGGTCTACAAATCAGTTGAATAATAACGGATTTGAAACAAGCCAAATGTCAAAAGTAGTCACTAGTCCATTAGCGCCAACGGTAGTTTTTGCAAGTAGTAAATATGGGGGGCTATGGGCAAGTTATACCAATGGGGGTTCTTGGTATAATGTCGACATGGCACCTACTGGACTAGCCATGGCTTCAGCTATTGCCTTTAAAAATGGAAATGAATTATTAGTTGGAAATTATCAAAATTTAGGTAGTGAACTGCTTGGGGTTAGTCTTGCCTTTTCAAATCGGGTTTCCTCGTATAATTTTTGGAATCAAACTTGGACACACTATCCAGAGTTGCCGACAGGTACAAACTCATGTGTAATAAAAAGCGTTATAGTTCATCCTGCTAATCAAGATGTAATTTATGCGGGCACCAGTATAGGATTGTTCCGTTATGATGGAAGCACATGGAATCACATTTTGACAGGATGTAAGATCGAAAGCATAGTTTTTACTGATAACTCAACTTGTTACGTTTCCGGGCAGAATATGGCAGCTGGATATCCAAATTATGAAACTTTAGGTGGCACATGTATGATTTATGTTTCAGAAAATATAGGAAATACCATTTTTCAAAACTTTACACCTAATATTCAACAAGATATTCCGGCTAATACATATCCAAAATCTAATACAGAAATCTGTATAGGAGCTGGGGGAATTTTCGCTTTAACATGGGCAGGGTCACAGCGATTCTTACACAAAATTGTTAAATCTGGTTCGATATACACTAAAACTTACTTGACGGCGTTTGCTGATGATGGAGGAGAAGGCAGAATGGGCATTGCTTATGACGCAACAGATCTAACCAATCCCAAGCTTTGGGTGGGTGATGTGCATTTAAAAAGCTATAATATAAATCTTAATTCATTTTCTAGTTCATATTGTACTTACCGAATGGGCAATGGCTTAGTGCATTATGACATCCATTGTATACATATTAACAATAATGATATCTGGGTGGCTTGTGATGGTGGAATTGCCAATGCTTCATTAGCAAATCCGAATTCAGTTTCGTTCAATGGAAAGAATAACGGAATTCATGTGAGCCTAATTCATTCCTTTTCTGGCTCAGAACAAGAGCCGAATATTTATGCTTTAGGTGGGCAGGACATTGTGAATATCGACATTTATGATGAGTCTATACAGAAGAATAAATATACTCATAAAGGAGGATACCAATCTGGTGCAGAACCAGTATGGGAAAATGATGGAGCCTTCATTTATAAATTTGACGATAATTTAATGATCTTTGATCAAAGTTTTGGTGGAGGCCCTAATTGTAATAACCAAGCATCAGCAATATCAACTTCAAAAGGAAATAATTTTGATGATGCAATATCTCAATTATATAAGCCTATTCCAAATATCAATACATTCCAAGCGGGCGCTTTAAGTCCATTGAGTGCTCGAGGAAGGCAGCAAAAAACCCTTCAGGATCCATTTCGTCCAGGTAGAATTTATCAATTAGGTGTTTTTACTACTACTGCAATCCCCGAAAAGGGCGCAGAAATATTTCAATATGTTTTTAATGAGCAAAAATTTGTGTCTAAATGTGGTCTTGGGCCTTGGTTTGATGTTGTTGAAGATATGTCATTTTCCCTAAGCTCGAAGAATTCAGTTTATGCGGTTACTTCCTATGCCGGCCTAGCATCATCATGGGTATTTAAATATATTGGTTTAGATTTTGACGACTATTGGGAAGGACATAATAGTGTTCCTTGGCTTAATATTTCTCCTGATTATTTGAATTTCTCATCAATTATTTCTGGAGCAGATAATTTCACAACATATTCGAAAATTTATATTAAAAAAATTGAGACTAGTCCTTGGCGTGCAAACAGAATTTATATCGCAGGTGTTTTTGGATATCCTGGCGATCCGTTAACCGGAAACAGTTTTAAAAAAGCTAAAGTTCTTACATATGACGGTACAAACTGGACCAACTATAGTGCAGGAATTCCTGAGGACGCTTTTGTGTATTCTATGATTATGGACCATTATAGTAATGATGCTTTGTATCTTTCAACTAGTAAAGGAGTATATTATAAAGACGCGAGTATGCTGAGTTGGGTTGCTTTTACTAATGGGCTTCAGAATTTTGACGTAGTTAAAATGGAAATTAATTACAAAGAAAGCACTGTTAGACTCGGCACTTATGGCTATGGTATATGGAAATCTCCTCTACAATGTCCTACCGATAATAACATCTCTATGGCCTTTCCTGTTCCTCCTGGAATTTACCAGGCCAACACAATTCTAAGCGTTGCCGATCACGCTGTTATTGGAACACCAAATGTTCTCAGAGCTACTAATTATATTGAATTGGCTCCAGGCTTTGATGCAATACCAAGCGCTTCCGGGCAGAATAATTATTTCTTTGCTTTAATTCATGGTTGTAACGGTGGCAGCAGCAGCCCTTATCTATTTCGCTCAGCTACTGATGAAGCGCCTGCATCTTCAGAAATAAAAAAAGAGATTTTGTCAGAAGATCCATTCAAAATATTCCCTAATCCAGGTAGTGGCAAATACACTTTTAAACCATTCACTGATGAGAGTTATAAAATAAATATTTACAATTCAGTTGGCGCTCTCATGAGATCATTAGATGTTAAAGGTTCCGAGCAGGAAATAAATATTGAAGAACTATCTCCTGGAATCTACTTTTTTAATGTAAAATCAATATCTGGTTCACAGAAGGTTATAAAAGTCATCAAAGAATAATTTCTCTTTCAAACAGAAATCCCGCCTCGTGCGGGGTTTTCTTTTTAGTTCGAATAAACGCTGCCTGCCTCTTGCAGCGTTGTATCGCAAACTACCCCAAAAATTCATAAACCTTCCCCGGTTTACTTTTTATCAAATTACTAAATTCCAATTGCAAGAGCAACGTAGAAACCGCACTCACACTCATCTCGCTTACGTAACAAATTTCATCTAAACTCAATTGCTTTTTTTGTGCAAAGGTTTTTGCTATTTTTTGTTCTTCTTCGCTTAAACTAATAAGTAATGGCATTTGTTTCTTCTTGCCTCTCTGGTGGTTGAGCCCTGAGCCTGCCGAAGGATCGAAGCCCCAGTTCATCGCATCTAAAAGGTCAACGGAATTTTCTATTAAGCCTGCTCTATTGCGTTTTATTAATCCATTACAACCTTCACTTAATGCACTTCCTGCTTCCCCCGGAAACGCAAATACATCTTTATTATAACTGTGGGCAATGGTAGCAGTAATTAAACTACCACCCTCGCGTTTGCTTTGCACCACAATTAATGCATCGCATAAGCCTGCTACAATTCTATTTCGCTTCGGAAAATTTACTGCATCAGGATTTGTGCCACTCATAAAATCAGTAAGCAATCCTCCTTGCTTGAGCATCTTTTTTGCCAAAGCGGTGTGCGAACTTGGGTAAACTCTATCCAAACCATGCGCTACAACGCCCACTGTTTGCAAACCATTATCCATAGCATATTTGTGCGCATGCACATCTATACCATAGGCCAAACCACTCACCACTAAAACTCCACTTCCTGCTAAGTCGGCCAATAATTTATTGGTTAAATCTATTCCGTACTCATCTGGCTTTCGTGTTCCAACCACAGCCACAATTTTTTCGGTATTTAAATTGGCATTGCCTTTGTAATATAGTAATACCGGCGAATCGTTACAAAATTTTAAACGCTGAGGGTAATCTTCCTCTGTAAAAAACAATGGCTTTACTTTATATTTCTCTATAAATTTTAACTCCTCCTCTGCCCTTATTAATACATTTTTATTACTTACAATACGTTTAGCATTAACCTGCCCTATCCCGGGGATCTTTTGCAGCAGTTTTTCTTTGGTTTTAAATACCTGACTAGCACTCCCACAATAGGATACAAGGCTCTTGGCGTTCACATCGCCCACATTAGGCAAAAGTGTTAGGCCTATTTGATATAAAAGTTCCTTTTGGTCCATTTAAATTATCTTTATTAAATTAGTGTCTGTTAGAAAACGCCAATTTCAGCGTTACGCTTGTTTAAAAAATTAGTCATTTACCTTAGTAAACTATTAACTTTTTAACCTTCGCAAGCCTTGAACTTGACGCTTTCTTAAATACACAAATTAGGAATATTCCCGATCTATGAACAAATGTACAACCACTTTCCTGCTTTTGATTGCTGTGTTTTGTAGCAATTTTTATGGTCAGCAAAATAATTCGGTTATTATAGGCAAAATAAACGATGCCGCTAGTCAGGAAGCCCTATTTGGCGCCATTGTTAAGGCCGGAAAACTTGGAACCACCACCGATGTGGATGGTAATTACAAATTACGCCTCGAACCCGGAAAATATGCAGTCACCTACTCGTACATAGGATACAAAACCGAAACAAAAGTATTGGAACTAAAAGAAAATGATTCGCTTCAAATTGATATCGCTTTAAAAGATCAAAGTGCCTTGGATGAAGTGGTAGTAAGTGCCGGACGCTACGAACAAAAAATTGGGGAAGTTACCATTAGCATGGAAATTTTAAAACCTGCCCTTTTAGAAAACAAAAATACCACACAATTAGATGCGATCATGAATCAAGTGCCCGGTGTTACTGTTGCTGATGGGCAAGCCAGCATTCGCGGAGGAAGTGGTTTTAGTTACGGCGCCGGAAGTCGAGTTTTAATGTTGGTTGATGAAATGCCCATGCTAAGTGCCGATGCCGGAGATATTAAATGGAACTATTTGCCCCTTGAAAATGTTGAACAAATTGAAGTAATCAAAGGCGCTGCCTCTTCGCTGTATGGATCAAGCGCTTTGAATGGCGTTATTCATTTGCGCACGGCTTATGCAAAAGATAAACCAATAACACATGTATCTTCTTTTATTGGTGCTTACGATGCCCCTCGAAATACTTACAAATGGTGGAAAGGCACAAGCCAAATGCAAAGAGGCATAAATATTTCTCACGCCGAAAAGATCGGGAATTTTGATATTGTTTTGGGCGGGCATATGTTCAACGATGATGGCTACCGTTATTTGGAAACTGAAAATAGAGGGCGCTTGAACGCTAATGTGCGTTATAATTTTAAAAAGATCCCGGGTTTGATTGCAGGTATTAATACCAATATGATGAATACCAAAGGAGGATTGTTCTTTTTATGGCAAACCTACGATTCGGCGTATATTCCGCAAGGCAGAAATATTCAACGTTATAATAATATCCGTTTAAATGTTGATCCTTACGTAACCTATATTTTTGGAAGCAATAAACTAAGTGTAAAAACTCGCTACTTTAAAACAAACAACATCAATGATAAAAATCAAAGTAGTTTAGGCGAATTATTTTATAATGAAGAACAGTACCAACGTAAGTTCAAAAATAATTTCAATCTTTCTTTAGGATATGTTTTCATGCGCAGCGTTACATTATCTGATTCATTGTTTGGAAAACACGAAGGCTTTAATCATGCAGGGTATGTGCAAGCCGATAAAAAATTCTTTGATAAACTCACTGTTTCATTAGGGGCTAGAGGCGAATTTTATAGAATTGACACCGCCAAAACCGTGGGCACTTTATTTGGAAATAAAATTCCTTTTTACCCTGTGTTTAGAGCAGGCGTAAGTTATCAATTAAAAGAGTACACATTTATTCGCGCGTCGTTTGGGCAAGGCTACCGCTTTCCGAGTGTTGCCGAAAAATACGTAAGTACTAATGTTAGTTTACTGAAGATCTTTCCAAACACAAGTTTACAACCCGAGGTAGGAAACAACATGGAAGTTGGCATCAAGCAAGGTTTTAAAATTGGTGAGTTTAAAGGATTTTTAGATGTTGCAGGTTTTTGGACACGCTATAATAACATGGTAGAATTTGTGTTTAATTATTACGGCACCGATCCCAATCTTTCATTCATACAAAAACTAGATTACTATGGATTCCGTTCCGAAAATTTAGGCAAAGCCGACATTAAAGGAATTGATGCGGGCGTAAACGGCACAGGAAAAATTGGTTCGTTAAATATTACGATCATGAGCGGTTATACTTACATGAACCCCATTAAACCCGATTATGATGCTGCAAAAGACACCTTAGGTTTACCGGGATTAAATGTGTTGAAATACCGCAGCAGGCATTTATTTAAAAATGACATTCAAATGGATTATAAAGTGTTTTCCATTGGTTTTAGTACACGCTTTCAAAGTAAGATCGAGAATATAGATAACCGCTTTATTCGCCCGCTATTTGACGAACTCGGAAGCGGTTTTGATGCCGATGATGCGCCAACAATTTTACCGGGCCTAAAACAAAACTTCGATCAGTTTCAAAAAAATGTGTGGGTACACGATATGCGCGTGTCGGTGCAACTAACCCCTGCTCTTAAATTATCTTATATTGTAAATAATTTTACCAATGTAGAATATCAATCGCGCCCCGGAGACATGCGCCCACCTACGTTACATATGCTACAAATAAGCATTAGGCCCAAATACAAGGATAAATAAACCAATTTGGTGTTAAATGCCCCTCTTAAAGTTTGTTTTGGAGCTAAATTTTTATACATTTAATAGAGGTAAATCGTTATGCTTGAAAAAGACATTCATCTTCTAGAGGAGCTAGATAGTGTATCACAAATTCATTTTTTGGATCGTAATGATATTGATCATATCATGACCGATCTTGCCATTCGTATTCTTCCTTCATTGCGAATAGAACGGATGAGTGTTTGGCTTTTTAATTCCGAAAAAACAGCCCTCATTTCTATTGGCGAATACGATACGCGTACTGAAAAATTTAATAAGAATTCTGTTCTTCATCAAAACGCGATACCCATATATTTTGAGGCCTTAAGAAAAAATAAGATCATCATTGCCGAGGATATATACAACCATCCTGCAACAATGGAATTGAATGAAGAATATTCCAAACCAAATTCTATTTGCTCGCTAATGGATATTCCTTTGCGCATTTCGGGTGAATTGATAGGTGTGATATGTTTTGAAAAAGTGGATATTAAACGAGTGTTTACTGCAAATGAACAAAGCTTCTGCCTCAGTCTTTCTTTTGTTTTGGCCTCTACCCTTGAGAGTAGACAAAGACGTGTAGCGCAAGCTAAGTTGGAAGCTTTGTTGACCGAAAAAGAAACGCTTGTAAAAGAGATCAATCATAGAGTGAAGAATAATTTTTCAATCCTTATAAGCTTAATTCGTATCAGTAAGAATAAAGCAAGAACGGAGGAAAGCCGCACTATTTTACAGGAATATGAACAACGACTATTCTCTATGTTAAAGATCCATGATCTTTTGAATCAAAGTTACAATCACTCAGAGATTAATCTTTCAAAATACATCACCGAGCTGGTAAATGAATTTAGAGTGTCGTTTCCGCATTTCAATCATTGCGTAAACACAAGAATAAATAATTACGAGTTCACGCTTTCAAGCAAACGCGTATTATACCTTGGACTCATAGTTACCGAGATCTTATTGAATTCTATAAAACACGCTGCTGCAAACACCCCAAATTATGAATTAACTATTGAACTCTTGGAGATCAACGATCATCATGTTAATCTTACAATTGGAGACAATGGGCCTGGTTTTGATTTTGAAAAAGAAGTATCAAAAGATTCTTTGGGTTTACCTTTAATAAAAGATCTGAGTTCTGCCATTGATGTTGACGCAAAATTCCCTACTCTTAAAAATTCCAATTACACGTTCTTTTTCAAACTGTAAAAAGCGATTTTTTTATAAGAATTTAACCGCAGTTGGTATGATTTCAAATAAACGTCAATGTTCTAGCGTTAAAACCATAATTTTTAGCCAAAAAGGCCATTTTTACTCGCTTAAAAACTTCCTAAGCATTTAAGTAACAGGGGTTCATGCTCTATTAATGAAAATAGCCTTTTTTGAGTGCGATTTGAAGCGTAATTTTACCTTAGTAATTCATTAAAATGCGTGTAGGACTTTTCTTTGGATCATTTAATCCTGTTCATGTTGGGCACTTGGTAATAGCCAATTATATGGCCAGTTTTACCGAATTGGATGAAGTATGGTTTGTAGTATCGCCTCAAAATCCTTTAAAAGAAAAGAGTAGTTTACTAAGTGAAAATGATCGCTTGCACCTTGTGAATATTGCTTTAGATTTTCATAAAAAAATAAAAGCAAGTGACATAGAGTTTAAATTGTCGCAACCATCCTACACCATCAATACCTTAGCGCATTTAGCCGAAAAATTTCCTCAACACGAATTTTGTTTGATCATGGGTAGTGATAATTTAACCGGTTTTCATAAATGGAGAAATTATGAAGAGATCTTACGACGTTACAAGATATTTGTGTACCCACGTCGCGATAAAAAAGAAACAGAATTCGATAAACACCCTTCCATTAACTTTGTAAATGCTCCTATCATGGAGATCTCCTCCACCTTCATCCGACAATCCATCAAAGAAAAAAAAGATGTGCGTTTTTACCTGCATCACAAGGTGTGGGAGTATGTTGATGAGATGAATTTCTACAAAAAATAAGACAATCCCTAGCCAATTTTTTATTCGTATATTTAGACTTTAAATACAGTATATATGGGATGTAGCAGTGGGGGATGTTCGACAGGAACGGGAAATAATAACGGAATACCGGCAGGATGCAATGATAATGGCTCTTGCGGAACAACCGGAGGTTGCAATAAATTAAATGTGTTTGATTGGCTTGGAAATATGCGTATGCCTGATGGACAAAAGGCGTGCGACATGGTAGAAGTACGCTTCAAAAATTCGCGTAAAGATTTTTTCAAGAATGTAAATAACCTTTCGTTAGTTATTGGTGATGTAGTAGCGGTAGAAGCAACGCAAGGACATGATATTGGCGTTATTTCTCTTACAGGCGAATTGGTAAAAGTGCAAATGAAAAAACGCAATGCCAACCCAACCGAAGAAGAGACAAAAAAAATATATCGTAAAGCAAAACAAAACGACGTTGATAAATGGCAGGAAGCTCAAAAACTGGAAGTATCTACCATGTTCAAAGCCCGCACTATTGCCTTGCGTTTAGGTTTGCAAATGAAGTTGAGTGATGTTGAATATCAAGGCGATAGATCAAAAGCTATTTTTTATTATACCGCTGATGAGCGTGTTGATTTTAGAGAGCTTATTAAATTATTAGCAGAAGAATTTAAAGTACGTATTGAAATGCGTCAGATAGGCGCACGCCAAGAAGCGTCTCGCCTTGGAGGAATTGGTTCTTGTGGACGCGAATTATGTTGCAGCACTTGGCTAACCGATTTTAGAACGGTATCTACAAGTGCTGCGCGCTACCAACAACTATCGTTAAACCCATTAAAGCTTGCGGGGCAATGCGGTAAATTAAAATGCTGTCTAAATTATGAATTGGATAGTTATGTTGATGCGTTAAAAGAATTTCCGATCATCGACAATAAATATCTGCAAACTGTAAAAGGCGATGCCTTCCATCAAAAAACAGATATTTTCAAAGGAGTGATGTGGTTCTCGTACAAACACGAACCTTCTGTTTTTATTCCAATGAAAGCTGATCAGGTAAAAGACGTGATCCAAAAAAATGAAAAAGGCGAAAAGCCGGATGATCTTGTGCCGTTTGTTTTAAATTTAAAAACAAAAACAGCAGTAGTTGAACACACCTTTGAAAATGTGGTTGGGCAAGACAGCTTAACCCGTTTTGACAGGAAGGATAACAGAAATAAAAAACCGAATCATAACCATAATAAAAACAAACAACATTCTAAAGTAAATCCAAACAATTCTAATAAAGGTACGCCAAATCCCAATCAACCAAAACCACACCTGCCTACCGGCAAGGCAGGCGTTAAGCACCAAGGACCTAACCCTAATAAACCACACCATAAGCCTAACCCTAATAAACCTAACAACCATAAACCAAATAATAACACACCAAACAACAATGACAAAACTTCATAAAATAGTTTTTGCATTCGTTAGTGTTCTCTCAATACTATTTACCTCTTGTAATAAAAATGTTATTTATACAGAGTATAGAAAATTCAATGAGAACGAATGGTGCGCCAATAAAAAAGCGGTGTTTGATGTGGAAGTAAAGGATAATACCTCCCTTAATAATATTTCGCTAATGGTAAGACACGCTGATGCTTACCCATACAGCAATATCTTTCTTTTTCTAGAAACAACTTATCCCGACGGTAAAGTAGAAAAAGATACTTTGGAAGTTATTTTAGCGAATAGCAAAGGCGAATGGATGGGTAGTGGTGCCGGCGATATTTTTGACTTTAAAGTGCCCATTAAGAAAAACGTTAAGTTCCCACTGCTGGGTAAATATAAATTTTCCTTCCAGCAGGCTATGCGTACCGATCCACTTCCACTTGTAATGGACTTTGGTTTTGAGATCGAAAAGTCTAATTAGTTAGTTCCAAAAAGAGGGGAGTCTTTACCCTTTGAATTCCAAAAAAGCATTAAATTTATAGTAGGGTTAACGTTAAGTAAAAAATTACGCCCAAATTTTCATTATCAAAAAATCTGAATGTTATCTAACGTCTAAAAAAGCACATTATTTGTAGAAGTCGTAAAAGAAAAAAGAAAGATCTACGTCCAAAAACGCTGAAGAACACTAATATGTTTTTACTGAATGCCAATGGTTATATAAAAGGAATATATCTTTGTATGGTAAAAGTAAACCAAACAATGCTACCTTTAAAAAGAAGTATTATATCCACTTTAAAATAAGCACAATGACCCATGCAAAAAGATCAAGTTTCCTCATTATTGTACTACTCATTTCCTGCCTATTTTGCCAAGCTCAAAAAAAGAAAGACATTAGAAAAGCAGGGATCAAGACCATCACCACCACCGAAACGCAAGGCACAAAATCTTTCAATGATTCGAAAGTAACCTACGATGCAAATGGCAATATGACTGAAGAGATCAATTACGACAAAGAAGGAAATTTAAAAAGCATTAAAAAGTTCAAATACAATAAAGATGGCCATCTTATTGAAGAAACTGAATATGACGAGAAAAAAGATCTAAAGGAGGTTAGATTGACCAAATATAATTCATTAGGCGAAAAAACAGAAGAACAATACTTAGACAAGGATAAAAAACAGTTTAAAAAATATATTTATACCTTTAGTGCCAAAGGATTTAAAACAGAGAGGAAACATTACGACGCCAATAATACACTGATCTCTACCAAAAAATACGCTTACGGCTATAAATAAAATGTCGCAGATCATTAGTATACTCAATACACTTGATACCATTACCCTAGGCGAAATGGATAAGGTAAAACTTATGAACCGAATGGATTCAAAATATATGTTCACTATGCAAATGCTTCCTCAATTACTTGATAATTGCAGGGCACATTATGTTGTAACTGATATAGGCGGTAATAAATGCTCGAACTATGAAACGCTCTATTATGATACTAACGATTACAAATTATACACGCAGCATCATGCCGGAAAGCTTAATCGCTACAAAATAAGAAAACGCACTTATGTAGAAAGTGCAGTTTCATTCTTAGAGATAAAGTTCAATGACAATAAAGGCCGAACCACTAAAAATCGCATAAAACTTACTGGGAATAACATGGATGCCAGCGCCATTGCATTCATTGAAAAAGAAACACCCTTAAAAGCAAAGGATCTTAAGCCGAGCGTTCAGATAAATTATACACGAATCACCTTGGTAAGTAAAGCACTTACCGAACGCATTACCATTGATTTGAAATTAACCAATGGTAAAGATACTTTTACACGCACATTTAATAATGTGGTGATAGCGGAGGTTAAACAAAATAAAACAAATCATTCTGAGTTCACTCATTTAATGAGAGAGTATCGCATAAAAGAAGGTGCTATAAGTAAGTATTGCTTTGGCATAAGCAATCTTGTAGAAGAGGTAAAGAAAAATAATTTTAAAGAGAAAAACCTAAGAATACTAAAACTAAATCACACTTAATGGAAACAGAAGCAATTACAGAAGGCCTTGATGCCTTATTAAAGATCTCAGGAAAATTTGGAGTCAGATTGTTCATTGACATCATATTTGTGATCTTACTTTTAAAGTTTATTTATATAAAGCATTATAAAAGCAAGGATTATGTATTCACATTCTTTGTTTTCAATATTGTTATTTTTTCGGTAGCATTCTTATTGAACAAGGTGGAACTTTCGTTGGGAGCTGCTTTTGGTTTGTTTGCCGTGTTTGGCATGTTACGTTATAAAACAGAAGAGATCAGCATTAAGGATATGACCTATCTATTTTTGAACATTGCTATTGGACTTCTTTGTGCTGTAACAAAGATCAAAGGCGATGACATGTTCGAATACATATTCCTGATAGGCCTAAACCTCATCATCTTCATTATTATTTACCTTCTAGAAAGCAATGTGTTCATGAAGCGTGAATCGATGAAGCTGGTGAATTACGAAAAAATAGAGCACATAAAAGCTGATGACCATTCGCAATTAATAGCCGACTTAAGAGAGCGTACCGGGATCAATATTCACAGGGTGGTGATACAAAAAGTGGATTTCCTTAAAGATTCAGCTCAAATAAAGATCTATTTCTACGAATAATAGAGCTCTTATATAGCGCTCTGCAACTCTACGCTTACCTTTTCTACATTTCCGTTCATTGGTGGCGAAAGCTTTGTAAGCTTAACTCTTAGCGAAACAATAGTTTTAAATTCGGAAGTTATCTCATCAAAGATACGTTTACACACATGCTCTATTAATTTTGAGCGTTGAGCCATTTGCTTTTTAGATATCTCGTAAATGGTGCAATAATCAATAGTTTCTTTAAGGTCATCTGAAAGGGCCGCTTTGCTAAAGTCGGTAGTTATATAAACATCCACAATATAGTTAGCCCCTATCTTTGCTTCTTCTTCTAAGCATCCGTGAAAAGCATACAGTTTTATTCCTTCTATATTTATGCGATTGATCATAGGAGGTACAAATATAGTCAAAATAAAAAAGGCGTTATATTATGTTGTAACGCCTTTTCAGTGCTTATATCGATCTTTTATTGTTGACGGATCACCGTTACATGTCCTACAAAATATTTTTTGTACCCTTGAAGATCGGTGATCAATATCTTGTAAATATAAACACCTTCTTCTGCTATTACCTCCGTTCCTTTTACACGACCATTCCAGCCTTTATGTAATTCACTTGAAGTAAATATCAATTCGCCCCAACGATCAAAAATCTCTAATTTGTATTTATCCTCGGCCTTTATTCCATAACCTTGAGGATAGAACGATTCATTTAAATTATTATCATCCGGAGTGAATGCGTTTGGAATATAAATACCAACATCATTCAATACTTCAATGTTCTTTTTCAAAGTGTCTTTACAACCATAAATATTGGTAGCTACCAACCATGCAGGATAAACACCAAGGTATTCATACGTATGCACAGGATTGATTACTGTGGTTGAATTAGTTTTAGACGTAAAATCACTGAACTCCCAATAATAAGATACTGCTCCGATAGAAAGATTTGTGAAGGTAACTGTAGGGTCCAACAAGGTAACTGTTTGCGGTATCGCATCGAAATTAGCAATTGGCAAAGGCCATACCTCAATATAATTTAAGTAAGATGTATCGCGCTTACAACCGTATTGATTTGTTATTTGTAAATAGACATTGTAATTTCCATCCGTTCCGTATGTAATAGTTTGGTGTGGATCATTTCCATTAGCTTCGCCAGCATCACCAAAGTTCCAAACATACGTATCGCTCTTAGAAGAATCAGATAAGGCCTGGAACTCTACTGTCCATGGCATACAACCCTTGCGCGGTGATGACGAGAACGAACCAACCGGCAATGGATTTACATTAACCGTAAATTCAGCAGTACCACCTGGAATTGTACAACCATCAGTTATTGTAACCGTGTACATATTTGGTGTATTAACAGAATACGATGCAGTTACCAAAATACTTGATGTAGATTGATTACCCGGTTGCCAGTTAAATGTATATGGACCTCCATTACCCGGACTAGTGATAGCAGGTGTTAGTACAACACTGTCTTTAGCACATTTGGTTACAGAGAATCCTAAACCAGTTAATTTAGGTTTCACGTATACGATTACATCTATAGGGCCATTTAAACAGCCGTTAGCATCTGTTACCATTACTGTATACGTTGAAGAAATATTTGGAGTAACTGTATGTGGTCCGCCCAATGTTGAAGTAATTACACTTCCAGGAGTTGTCCAATTATACGTATAAGGTGTAGTACCTCCACCCGCTGCTGCGTAAATTTGAATGAAGCGTCCGTAACAAATCGTATCCGGTCCACCACCATTTAATATCAATTTATTTGGCTGAGTAACATTTACAACACCAATTGCTTTACATCCATACATATCAGTTACTGTTCCTGAATAAACCGAAGAAACAATTCCGGTAATTGTTCCGGTTGTTAAAGAGCTTGGCGCCCAGTTATAAGTAAATGGTGAGTTGCCTGTTGGTGTCATCCATGCGCTTCCGTTTGGTTGACCATAACATAAAGGAGAAATAAATCCTAAAGTTACTGTAGGTAAAGCAGGAGCAGGCACATCAACCGTTCTTGTAATTATGCAACCATTACCATCCGTGGTAGTTAACATCCAAATACCACCATTTAAATTGATAGCAATATTTGTGTTTTGTGCTGTAGGTGTATTCCAATTATAACCATAAGGCGAAGTTCCACCGCTTACTACAACTGTTGCCGACCCGTTTGCATTACCGCACGTTGCAGGTAGTGTTGCCGTACTTACAATAGAAAGTGCAGTTGGTTGATTAAGTGTGTAAACAGAACTTGTAGCACAACCTTTAACGTCGGTAACTAATATTGTGTATGTTCCCGCCACTAAATTTGTTACCACTTGATTTGCCGGTGGCGTTACCGTAGTTGCAGATGTCCAATTGATTGTATAGAATGGTGTGCCTCCGGTGATATTTGTATTTATCAATCCGTTGCTTCCACCATTACATAAAATTGGAACTACTGTATTGGTATTGATAATAAGTTGTTGTGGTTGCGTTAAAGAAACAGAGCTGCTTGTTACACATCCGTTGTTATCTGTAATTACGCAAGTAAATGTTCCAGCACCTACATTGGTTAAAATTGAATTTGTTTGCGATGATGGTGTCCAACTATACGTATAACCGGGAGTACCGCCATTTACAAGTGCCGGTGCTTGCCCATTAAACGATAAGAAACAACTTGAATTCGTAGGTGTACCAATTGCACTTACCAATTGTAGTGGTTGATTAATGAGGACATTTGTACTTGCTAAACAACCTGCCCCATCGAATACTATGATACTGTGTAAACCGGCAGGTAAATTTGTTACTGCCGATGTTGTTTGTGCGGCAAAGCTCCATAGGTACGTCATTGGTGGCGTTAATACCGAAGAGATAATTGTTGCTGCACCAGTTGCATTTCCAAAGCAATCAACATGTGTTGAGAATGTATTGGCAATTGTTGGTCCTGCAATATTAGGAACGTTTGCAATGGTAGTAGTTGTACAACCATTGGCATCGGTTACCATTACTGTATATGGACCGGCAGTAATTGCTGTTAATCCAGGATTTGTATAAGTTGGGCTACCGCTCCACAAATATGTATAACCTCCTGCTCCTCCCGATGCAGCTACCGAAGCACTACCATTGGCTTGACCACAGTTAGTTGAAACAATACCTAAAATTGTTGTATTTAATTGAGTAGGTTGAGTGATACTTATAGTTTGTGTTTGCTGGCATCCGTTACCATCAGTAATAATTACTGTATGAGTTCCTGGTCCTAGATTATTTGCAACCGGAGTTACATTTAAACTTGGCAACCATAAGAATGTTGGTATACCGGATCCGCCCGAATAAGCAACATTACCCATTCCGTTATTAGAATTAAAACATGTAACGTTACTCGATGTTACTGTTGCGGTTAATCCCGGAGGCTGAGTAATGTTCACATTTCCAACGGCAGTACAACTTTTTGTATCGGTAACTGTAAATGTATATGCACCAGCTATTAAATTACTTGCTGTAGGATTTGTTTGAGCATTACTCCAGTTATATATATAACCCGGAGTACCACCACTTGCATTGATAGTTGCAAAACCATTACTGCCTCCCGAACAACTTACAGTTCCAACAGCACTAATAGTTCCAACCAATAACGGAGGTTGAGAAATACTGAATGTTACTTGAGCTGTACAGTTATTAGCATCGGTTGCTGTCATGGTATAATTAACCGGACAAAGATTACTTATACTTTGTGTTGCCAAAGCAGAGGCACCACCCACATAAAAGTAGGAAACCGGACCAACGTTATTTGTACTTGTTCCGAATGCCATACCATTACAAGCGTTAAAGCACGTAACATTTGTTTTAGAAACACTTGCTAATAGCTGAAGAGGATTATTTAATTGAATAGAACCGGTAATGATACAACCTTTACTATCCATTACAGTAATTAAATAAACACCGGCACCCATATTTCCTGCAGAAGCAGTTCCTTGACCTGTGCCAGGATTTGGTGTCCACGTATAATTATATACAGGTGTACCACCTAATACACCGGCGTTAGCATTACCATTGGTAGCACCAAAACATAAAGGATTATTACCCGATACATTTAAAGTTAATGAACTTGGCTGAGTAATAAGAACACTAGCTGTTGCAACGCAACCAACATTATCGGTTACGCTTACAGTGTAAATTCCGGCCGACATATTTGTTGACAATGGTGTGATCTGTGCATTACTCCACATGTAATTATATGGTAAAGAACCGCCGCTTGCAGAAGCTGTTGCAGCTGCATTATTTCCTCCAAAACAACTTACATTAGTTTGACTTATAACTGATATACTTGGGCCCGACGAGTTAGGAACTGTTGCAGCACCCGGATAAATACAACCATTTGCATCTTGAACTGCTACGGTATAAGTACCGGCAGGAACGTTATTTAATAAAGGACCTGTTGTACTAGTACTCCATGTATAAGTGTAAGGACCATTTCCTCCATTTGCAGCAACACTTGCACTACCATTACTTTGATTACAGTTTGCAGTAGTAGTACTACTTAAAACCGTTACTGAAGTTGGTTGAGTGATATTTACTGTTTTAGTTAAGTTACACCCTTTCGTGTCGGTAACTGTAACCGAATAAACACCTACTGATAAACCTCCAGCGGTTGAAAGCGTTGAGCCACCCGGTGTCCATAAATATGTAAACCCTGGATTGCCTCCAGTGATGTTAGTTACTGTTGCACTTCCGCTTGAACCATTAAAACATAATACACTTGAACTATTAATCGCAAAATTCAATACCGCTGGTTGTGTAATTGTAACCGTTGTATTTGATTTACATCCGTTAAAGTCGTTCAAATATACTGTGTAAGTTCCGGGGGCAAGATTGCTTGCGGTTGGCCCTAGCTGTGTATTACTCCAGCTGTAGGTGATAGGGGCAGTAAAAGGACCAATTCCTCCTGCAATTGCACTTCCATTATTAAACCCAAAACATGTAACCGGACTAAAGCTTGTAATTACTGCTGTTCCTCCGGGAGTAGCGCCTACAGAGATCTGCCCAATTGCGATACAATTATTTTGATCCTTAACTGTAATTGTATAATTACCGGTTGGAACTCCATTTGATTGCGGATTATTACCACCCATTGGCGACCAAGTGTATGTGTAACCACCGGCACCACCATTTGCCGTAACACTTGCAACACCATTAAAACCTAAACAAACTGCATTGATACTCGTAAGTGCTAATGTTACTTGAGTTGGACTAGTAACAATAACAGATTGCGTTAAAGTACAACCTTTGCTATCTATTACTGTAATGTTGTAAGCGCCCGAAGTGATATTTGTTGTAAATACATTTGATGCTTGGTTTGGGCCCGAATTAATATTGTATTGATAAGGACCACTTCCACCACCGGCAGAAGCAGTAATGGTTCCGTTATTTCCTCCAAAACAACTCGGTTGAACTGAACTTAATGTTAATGTGAGGGGAGCAGGTTGACTAATGCTTAATGTAACTGTAGTTACGCAACCTAAAGCATCCATAACATTTACCGTATAATTTTGTGCAGTTAAGTTTGTAAAGAATCCAAATCCACTTGTTATATTTCCGGGAGTTAATGTGTAATTATAATTTGGTGTTCCTCCAAATGTATTCAACGTAAAACTTCCATTTGAACCACCAAAACAACTAACGTTACTAAAACTTGCCAGAGCAGAAGTTGGACTACCCGTGTTTCCAATAACAAAATTAACAGTAAAGGTACAGCCATTAGCATCTTTGATCACAACACTTTTTGGCCCGGCTAATTGATTGATCACAAAACTATTTGTATTGAAAGCAGCTGCATTCCAAGAATATTGAAAAGGACCAACACCACCGGTAATTGAAGATACTGTTGCAGATCCATTGGAGTTACCACACGCGGCAGGAGTTGTTGTAACGTTTGCCGCACTTGGACCAATAACCGTTGTAACAATTGCAACAATACTAAATGTACAACCCGCTGCATCTTTTACAGTTATGGTATGATTACCTGCAGGTAAACTTCCTGTTACAGAACCTGTGGGCACCATATTCAAACTAAATGTGTAAGGACCAACACCACCAGTTACGCCGGTGATGCCAATGATACCTGTGTTTGCGGCGCACGCAGTTGGCGACATTGTAAATGTTATATTACTTGGAGGAATTGTATTTACTATAGCAACCGTTTTTGTGAACGTACAACCATTTACATCAATAACTCCTATTGTGTATGTACCCGCTGCTAAATTTGAAAAGTTGGTAGCCGTACTATAAGGACCATTATTTATATTGAACGAATAGGTTGGTGTACCACCTGTAACTGCACCCGCAACAATTATTCCGTTATTGTTTGCGCAACTTGCATTTGTAAATGTTGTAGCAAGTGCTGTAATTCCCGGTGTATTACCAACAGTTGTTGTTACCGTGAATGTGCAGCCAAAATTATTTGTGAGCACAACTGTATAGTTACCCGGTGCTAAAGGCGATAATGTTTGCGTTGCAATTGGATTTCCGTTAAGAGTCATTGAAGTAATAAATTGCCCAGGAGGAGATGTATTGCTAATAACAATGATGCCATTATTCTGACCGCAGAATGCATTTGTTACTGTAAGCACTGCAGCGGGAGATGCATTAACCACAACAACACCCGTTGTACTTGTGATACAACCATTATGATTTATTGTATGCGTAACTGTATACGTACCCGGTTGAGTAAAGCTTCCAACATAATTTGGAACATTACCAGTGGCCGGCGCGCCTGCAGATGGATTGAATGCATAGGTATGATTACCTCCGGCATTAACCGCATTAAAGCTAAATGAATTTCCATTTATACATTGCGTTGCACTCGGTATGGTAAACGCTGGAGGCAAACCGGAAATTGTTATGTTAGTGGTGACGACATTGGTACACGAACCAATGGCAACCGTGTGTGAAATTGTATATACACCGGCAACAGAAAACGTTATGACGGGATTAATAGATGAACTTGTTGTGAGTGTTGTATTAGCTGCCGGCGTTACAGCCCACGTGTGGCTAACGCCCGCTGTTCCTGTATGATTAAATTGAATTGGAGTATTGATACAACCAGTAGAGTTAAGTGGAGTAAATGCTGCAGATACAACAGGTACAACTTGAACTTGGATAGTTTGTTGTAAAGTATTACATGGTGTAGAAACAACAGCCGTGTAGTTTGTAGTTACTACCGGAGAAACAACAATGCTTGAAGTTGTTTGATTAGTTGGTAACCAAGTGTAAGTTGTTTGACCGCAACCACCGGCAACGTTAGTGATACTTAAGGTTGAATTTCCCGGGGCACAAAAAATCAAAGGATTTCCTGAAATATTAAAACTTAATGGCACAAAAATTCCTGGAACAGTAAATGCAAGCGGTCCTGTCCATGGACCAACACTATTTGTACCACTTACCCATTCGCGGGCAGCAACAAAATATGTTTGACCCGGACATAAACCTGCATAACAAATTACTGCCGGATGATAAGGTTCAGTAACACAATTATCAGGCCAACCCGGAGCAACATAAGCAGGAACATTTAAAAGAGAATTAAACCAAGGAAATTGATTGTATGTAACACCAGGCCCAGCCCAGTTAAGTAATTGTGTTTGCATTGTAGCAGGAGGAGTACCCGTTAACTGATTAGCGGTACATCGGATTTCTGCTTGTAACCAATATGGCCCACCGCCGCAGGTTGCCGCATTTGAACTTGCAGTAATGGTAACACAGGTTGCGCCCACCGTAATAACGGGGTTAACCAAAGCCATACCATGACTTGCGTACATTTTGCTAAAGAGCGATGCTATAAAAAGTATAGCAATTAAAACTCTTGCACTTGGTTTGAAATACATAAACTCAATTTTTTGTTAAATATACCTTTTTGCAAGGGAATAGAGGCCGCAATTGGCTAAGTAGTAAAGGGGCTTCACTCAAAGGGATTTAAATTTTAGAATTGAGGCTGTTAGAGATTCCGTTAAAAAAAGATCCTATTTGATGAAATCGTAAAAATCGGGCATTTATTGATAAAATGAAGTAAATCGTCATTTTTTAACAAATTATTGACCAAAAAATCCTAAAAATAGCTTAAAAACGAATGATTTACTTTTTGAATTATCATACCCGGCAACAAAATAAACTTGGTTTTTGCTTAAACCTTCTAAACCAACTTTGCCATCTTGTAATTGCAATTCCTGAATTTGCTTGCCAAGAATATCGCTAATAATTAGGCTTTGAATTTGATCGCACGGAACATATAATTCGCAAGAGTTTTGGCTGGTAATTTGTAAAACAGGCACACACTTTTGTGAAGCATAATTCTTTACACCAATACTTACATTAATAGTTGAAGAGATGGAAGTAAGAAATCCATCATCTTGTCCGGAATTAGTTAGTTGATAATTATTTGCATTCACCGGAAAATCGGCGCTTGAAGTTGAGCCGCATATAACTATTTTGTTGTCGAATAAAACAAAGTCTCCCGAAATTTCTCCTCCGCTTCCTCCTTTGTACGAACTCCAGATCAATTGACCATTGCTATTTATTTTTGTGACCACAATTTCATTTGATCCATTGTACACTGTAAAATTTGCAGTGCCCAGCATAGGAAAATCATTGCTTTGAGAATTGATCAAGGAGTAAATATTATTATTTGCGTCAATCTTACAATGTACATTCAAATCAAAAGATGAGCCGCCGTAAATTGTACTCCACACCAAAGCACCGGTTGGTGTTAACTTCAAACAATAATTATCGTTGTTGCCCGCAATAAGTGTTTGATGTGAAATTGCTGTTTTATAAAAATCGTTGCTTGTAGTGTGTCCCGTTAAATATATATTTTTTTGTATATCAGCACATGCGCCAAATGAATCATCTGTACCACTTCCACCAATGTACGTTGAGAATAATCTGTTTCCGATCGAATCTAATTTGATCACGTACACTTCCATTCCACCGTTCGAACTTGGCTGAAAACATCCAGCGCTTGTACTTAAATTATTACTGAATGAGCCTCCAACGCCAATAATATTACCATCAACATCTGTAGTTACATCATGAATATCTTCGGCATTGCTTCCACCATAAAACGTTGAGAATTTTAATTGCCCTTTTTTGTTGAATCGCGCAATAAACGCATCTACTGCGCCAACCAAATTTTGTTGAAAGGACTGCGCTGTTGTGTGAATGGTTGAGCTTAATGAAGTTCCTCCAATGATGATATTACTTTTTGAGTCGATTGTTATTGCATAAGAAAAATCGGATTGTGATCCGCCAAAATACGTGATCCATTTTGCTTGGCCATTTAAATCAAATTTTGCTATGAAGCAATCATTCATTCCATTGCTTGTTGGCTGAAAACAATTGTACGTTGTATCAAGATCAGCTCCATCGGTGAACCCTGTGATGACAATGCTACTATCGCCTTTTGAATAGGCTATTTTTTCTCCAGAATCAAAACCATTAGTTCCAAAATAAGTGCACCATATTAATACACCGCATGAATCGAATTTAACTATGAAGGCTTCGTAATTTGCTTTGTAAGTACTTTGAAAAGCTCCGGAGGTTACAGGAAGATCGTTACTGGTGGTATTTCCAATAGCGTAAATATTTCCTTTATTATCCTTGCACAAGCCTTTAAATTCATCTATTTGTGATTTTCCAAAATATGTAGAAAGTTGCGGGCACGGCTGCGAAACAACTTTTAAGAAAAAAATAGAAAGAAAGAAACTGTATAAAATTCGCACTTGCATTTAATTACTAAAGATAATAAAAATGCGTGAGAAATTTAAGGAGGCATTGGCCCTGTATAACTTACACAAGGTATATCACCCAAAACAAAACATGGATGGTGAATACTCCAATCAGGAATTGTGATGTTGCTAGTTTTTACTTCCAACAAGTAATAAGGTTTAACCCACCACTCTTTCATACATTTTGCATCAACTTGAATTGTCTCCGTAGATTTAAGATCAGTTCTTGTTAAGAGTTTTAATTGTTTTGCTTGAATAATACTATAAGTTCCAGGAGTTATTTGAAACGAAAACTCTCCTTTAGCATCTACCGTAAAACTTGTAATCACTTCCGTCTTGGTTGAATTTACCTTTCCTTTTCTCACGTAAAAAACTTTGCCCGCATAAGGCGTTGGTTTTTGAAGGTCATCCAGTGTTTCTTGGTTTGGCTGAATACCACCACAGTAGGATTGCGTTTGCATTAACTTGCCAGTTACAGTTACCCGCAAAGGTTTTACTCCGCCTGTTTTAGTACTGCCACTTTTTTGCGCAGAGCATGAAAGAGAAAATAAAAAAGTAAATACAATGATCAGATTTTTCATGCGTTTTTTAATTAAGATGAGATAAAGGTATATATTCTGTATAAAAGAATGTTAATTAAGTGGAAGTTGTTGATTGTGAGATAGAATTCACTCGCAGATCTTTGTTCAGCCATTTAGAAAGTGAAGAAACTTTCAACGCTGCAAGAAATTAAAAAAGCGCACTCTTGTGCGCTTTTTGCATTTATCCGCGGTGAGAGAGAGATTCGAACTCTCGGTACAGTTTCCCGTACGCATGTTTAGCAAACATGTCCTTTCGGCCACTCAGGCATCTCACCTATTTTGTTATTCCTTGATTTTTAACCAAAGATAACCATCTATCGATTTAAAGAAAAGTTCTCTTTTCCTCGCTAAACTTATTGTTTCAAACTTTTCGGAATAATGCAAAATCCACGGTTTAAATGATTTTGTTGATTTTACTCTTCCTGCATTATGCAAATTTAAACGATTTGTTAAGTCGTTCGTAGATCCATAATAATACCTACTTGTTTTTAAACTCTTCAATATATAAACGAACGTCATTAATTCTCTCTCGCATGTTTAGCTCCGAAGGAGTCCCTTTGGGACAAACATGTCCTTTCGGCCACTCAGGCATCTCACCTAAAAATCGAATGGCAAATGTATATAATTTTTATTAAAAAATGATGGTTTTTTGGTGATTTATGGGGCTTTTTAATCCAAATACATCCCTATCAAACCCTCTGGAGCAGCGTAGTTTACCATCTTTTTAGCTTCATCAATGTCAATTACCAGATTCTCGTTATAGGGCAAAATAACCTGTTTGCCTTTATGGTCGATATTAAAAACCGGGTTAGCTCCTGTATCATCAATACCGATGATAGTTCCAACTTCGCCAAAATTCTTATCCACTAAAATAAATCCAATTAAAGGATGTGCTTCTTCTTCAAAAACAAATTCTTCATTTGCAGCTACTTTTTTCCCAACAAATGGTTTTGCTTTTTCTATGGTATCAATTTCTTCTAAAGAAATAATGAATCCATTTTTGTTCTCGCGAAATTCTGAAATGAATTGAGGCGAATCTCCACCTGATGTTTTGATGATAATAGCATTGCAATTCTCAATATCAAAATCGCGCGTGATGTTCAATTGCAATTCTCCCTTTAAACCGTGTGTTTTACTAAAATAACCTATCTCTGTAAAGATCATTTTTTTAATGCCGCTGCAACAAAACTTATAAATAAAGGATGAGGATTTTCCACTGTACTTTTGTACTCAGGATGAAATTGTACACCAATAAAAAATGGATGATCGGGTAACTCAACGATCTCGATCAAACCACCTTCAGGGTTTACGCCCGAAAGTACCATGCCTGCATCGGTGAATTGTTTTTTATATTCGTTGTTGAATTCGTAACGGTGACGGTGACGTTCGGAAATACGATCGGTTTTATAAATAGAATGCGCTAAAGTTCCGCCTTCAATTTCGCAGGCATAGGCACCCAAACGCATAGTGCCACCCATGTGCGAAATGCTTTTTTGATTTTCTAACAGATCAATTACCGGACTATTAGTGGCAGGATTCATTTCACGGCTATGTGCATCTTTTAATCCTAAAACATTACGTGCAAATTCAATTACGGTACATTGCATTCCTAAACAAATTCCAAGAAAAGGTAATTTGTTTTCGCGCGCATATTTAATGGCGATGATCTTTCCGTCGATACCTCTATTACCAAACCCTGGTGCTACTAAAATTCCTTTTAAGCTCGAAAACTTCTCATCGATATTCTGTTCTGTTAAACTTTCGCTATGGATCCAATCTACAATAACTCTACAATCATTAACGGCACCTGCATGAATAAATGCTTCGGAAATAGACTTGTAAGAATCTTTTAGTTCAACATATTTTCCAATCAATCCAATACGAACTTCTGTTTTTGGATTATGAAATTTCTCCAGAAAATTTTTCCAATTATCTAACTTCGGTAATTCAGTTGCATTGATACCTAATTTTTTAAGCACCATTACATCCAATTTTTCTTTTTCCATCAAAATTGGAACTTCGTAAATAGTGCTTGCATCTATCGCTTCAATAACCGACTCTTGGGCAACGTTGCAAAACAATGCTAATTTTTTACGTATATCTTTATTTACAGGATGCTCAGTTCTACACACCAAAATATCTGGCTGAACACCATACTCCAATAATAATTTTACAGAGTGTTGAGTTGGTTTTGTTTTTAACTCGCCGGTAGTACTTAAGTAAGGTAAAAGCGTTAAGTGAATTACTGCGCAATTTCCTTCTAATTCCCAACGCAACTGACGAACTGCTTCAATGTATGGTAACGATTCAATATCGCCTACAGTTCCACCAATTTCAGTAATTACATATTCAAACTGACCGGTTTTACCCAATTGTTTGATACGACTTTTTATTTCATCAGTGATATGAGGAATTACCTGAACGGTTTTACCTAAAAATTCTCCTTTACGTTCTTTCTCAATAACCGATTGGTAAATTCTTCCTGTAGTAACATTATTTGCTTTGGAAGTTGGAACATTTAAAAAGCGCTCGTAGTGGCCAAGATCCAAATCGGTTTCTGCGCCATCATCGGTTACATAACATTCGCCATGTTCGTAAGGATTTAAAGTTCCCGGATCTACATTAATATACGGATCGAGTTTTTGAATAGTTACTGTAAAGCCTCTTGCTTGAAGTAATTTGGCTAAACTAGCTGCGATAATTCCTTTACCGAGAGAAGAAGTTACCCCACCCGTAACAAAGATATATTTGGTTGAATTTGACACAGCTTTTTAAAAACTGCCTACGAAATTACTAAATTTAAAGGGAAGAAGAAACTGAAATTTGACAAAAAGCTCTTAAATCCTCCTAATTTCTAACATTCTATTAACCTAATGTGGAACAATAGGCGTGGAACAAGTTTTGATTGTTATTTGTGTACGTTGCTTATACTCAAGAAAGCTCATTTTCCTCAGTAAAAGACGGGGGAGGCAATCAAGAGAACCCTCTTCCGTCTCGGCTTGGCCACACCACCTCCTCCATTAAAGGATGGCCTTCCGGAAAGTCGAACGAAGACATTTTTAGTTAGTCGAGCCTCAAAAAGTATTTTTTATTATTTGGGCACCTTATAGGGCTATCACTTCAAGCTTGTTTGTCCTTTGCTATGTTTGTCGCACTGCGGGGTCTCCGCTGAAAAAGCGGAGTCTCCTCGTAGCGCAAACATTACGCAAAGCCCTAAACAAGGCTTTTCGTTCTATCCCGGGCGCAGCATTAGGGTTTAATTTACACTTAAAAATATCTGCCGCTTTTTTAATCCTTTTTTACTTTTTTCGGTAGATTTTTTTCGCACTATTTTTAAACAAACTCAATAATAACAAGGATTACAGAGTTTTTGAGGGACGATGAAATAATCAAACCGGTGGGTATTGAGAGGCTCAATTTTTGCAAAACTGCATCATTTATCTTGAAGTAGCCTACATAAAATTACAGGAAGTGGGTAATGAGATTCTGTGATCGAATACCTGTTTTATGAAGGGTGAAAAATAAGAAGTGTTAATTATATACTTTTAAATTATTATAATTCATACTTCATATTTCCGTTGACATAAACCAATTCAATAAATCCTTTTAAGAATTTCAGTTTGTATTCAGCCAGCTTAAGTTCGGTTTCCAACCATTTATTTTCGCGAGAATTAAGCAAGAATAGAGAGCTTTCGCCGTTGACAAATTTTAAACGTTCGGCTTCCACTAAAATTTTACTATAGTTGGACGAGCGTTCAGCGTTTGCAATTTGTAAAGAAGTAACTTGAAGAGCTTCGATCAGAAGTTTTCTTTTGTACGTCAATTGATTTTGTTTGTTGAATAATTCTAATTCATTATTTTTAGCCGTGATCGAAGCCATTTTGTATTCATGCCTTGGTTTTCGTAAAAATAGAGGAAATGAAAATGTTGCGCCCCATTTGTAATTGTTGGTGTTGAACGTTGGAAAAATAATGTTGCTATTGGTATTAAGAAAGTTGTAACTTACATCTAAAACCGGCTTTATCATCTCTTTTTTGAGTTTAGCTTCGGTTTCCAATACCTTTTGCTTAGCCATGTATTGAGTGATCATAGGATTTGTTACCTCATCGTTTGCAACAATCTTTTTTATGGAGGTTTGAACAAGGCCATATATCTTATCCAAGCTATCTGATACAAAATATCCCCCCGTGAAGGATTTGTTTGAAACAGGATCTAGAATTAAAAGCTCATTGAATTTTTTTATCATTTCTATTTCTCCGGATTGTAGATCTAGCAATCTACTTTGCAAGAAAATAGCGGCCTCAACGGTATCTACGATCGGTCTTTCGCCAATTAATGAAAGTTCTGTGATACCCTTAAGGCGTTGATTGGCAAGATCGGCAAAATAGGCAAACAGTTTATTCACCTTTTTAGTATAGAGCACATCAAAATAAGTATTCGACGCTACAAATAACAAGTCATTCAATTGAATGTTTTGTTCTGATTTATAAAATTCAGAATAATGTTTTGCTTTTATTACTTCCGCACGTTTAGAGTCAAACATCAAACCTCTTAGTATACTGGCCTCAATTCCTACGTAAGGCAAACCAACTAATGGCACAGTATTTTCCGGATTCAAGTAAATTCCCTGTCCATATTGGTATCCCATTCTAATGTATTGAGAAGTGTACAGTTGTTGTTTTAGCTCTGCACCCGCAACTGTAAAATAATTTCCTGAATTAAACTGTTTGTTGTCTATGTAAGAATTCAGTTGAGGATCAAAATTTCCTTTTGCTGCGGTAAGTTGCGCTTTAGCGTATTCAGAATTATTTTCGGCCCTTTTTGCAAGCGGATTATTTTGTTTAACGGAAATAATAAATGAATTGTATGTAAAATTGGGCGTTTGAGCCAAATACGCATAACTGTAAAGGATTAAAACGACAGCAATACTATTTTTTTTCAGTTTTTTCATTTACTACAGCATCAGTTTTTTTATTGTAGAATTCGGGAGGAAAGCCGTTAGCCTTTCGCCATAATTCATAAATAACCGGAACATTATTGAGTAATGCAAACCCCTGTGCGCCACCACCAATTTGAATAGCGCTTGGCCAAGGTTGTCCTTTGCTAATTGCCAACACCCTAAATTTGCCGTTACTTGAAATAACCTTGTCAAAAGTAACTATTTCGGCTCTAAAGCTACCGTAACTTAAACCTGGCCATCCCGAAAAAACAAAAGCAGGCCACCCATCAAAAATGAGCTGTACATTTTGTCCTTTGGCCATTAAAGGAAGATCAACAGGATCGATATATAGTTCTACAGCTTGTTCTTTTTGCACAGGAACAATATTACAAAGCCTACCGCCTTCCTTCACAATTTCGCCAACACCTTTTAAAGCTAAATTATTTACGTAACCATCTTGTGGCGACAAAACATAGTAGTATGTGTTTCTGAGTGAATAGTTAGAGAGTTGGTTTTGAAGTTTAGTAAGCGATCCTTCGGCTTCATATACCATGGAAATGGTGCTAAATTTATCTGACTCGGCCTTCATCAGTTTCTCATTATATTCCTGCAGAGTTCCATTAAGATCTAGCTCCGAATTTAGAAGCTCGTTTTTTGTTGCAATAATTTTATTTTCGGCAGCTATTTTTTTAGAATAGGCTTCTTGAACTTTTACTTTCCTGTTTTCAAGATCAGTTTTAGAGATCACCCCTTTTGTTAAGAGCTCCTCGAAGCGTTTAAATTGTTCTTCAGATACTTTATAATTATTGAGTGCAGCTTGCGCCTCAGCGCTGTCGCTTGATAATCTAGCTCTTACTTGTAAGATCTTATTCTTTACCTGCTCTGTTTTTAAGCGAAGCGATTTATTAATGGCATCTATTTGATCGTTAATAGCCGACACTTGACTTTCGTATGACTTAAGTGAAGTTTCCTTAGATTTTACTTGAGATTCGGATCTTTCTACCAGCATAGAATCCATATATTCTTCCTTTATTTCCGAAATAAAGGCGATCGTATCATTCTTACGCACGAAATCGCCATCATTTATAAACCACTTCTCAACTCTTCCTGCAATACGTGAGGTAATTTGTTGCGGCTTGTTTTCCGGATTCAATACGCTCACTTCTCCTGTCATGCTAATGCTTTGAGTCCAAGGAAGAAATAGAGAGATAATACAGGTAATTAAAATGGAATAAAATATCCATTTCATTTTCTTGGTATAATACGCTCGGTAAACATTGCTGGTTGAGTTCATCGAGTTTGATTCTTCCGATGATAGATAAGAAGATTCCGGATTACTAACAAACAAAAGTTCGATTTTGTAAAGACCGGTAATGATGTCGTAGCAAGTTCCTAAACTAGTCACCAATTTTTCAACAGAATTTATTACAAGAAGAATAATGATCTCAGAAGCTACAAACTGTCCAATGTTAAGCTCACCAATCTGAACAAGATAAGTGCCAAGGAATAGGAGAACGCTAACAAAAAAAACCTTAAATAATAAAATCCCTTTATACTGCTTTTCGTAAGTGTTATAATATTCTTTACGATGATCTAAATAAAGATTGATCTCCGTGTCAATTTTTTCTGCAGAATAATTGTTTGAGTTAAGTGTTTCAAAGATCTGATATTTTTGTGTGGAGGTATTAAGATTGGAATCCTGAGCCTTCTTCCCGTAATACGTTACAATCAAATAAAACGCTACACCTAAAATAACGGAAAAGATCACAAACCAATTGCTATATGCTGGTAAAAGCAATAAACCGAATGCAATGCTTATTACCGAAAAGGAGAAGTCGAGAAGAATTGTTCCGATACCTTTTTGAAGTGTAACTACTTCAAAGAAATGAGCAATACTTTTCTTTATTTTATTGTCTTCTCCTAAAATACTAGAAATACGTTCGGTAACACCGCAAAAGATCCTTTCATGAAGAGTTTCGTTTAAACGCATTTGCCATAATTGTAATAAACCTATAAATAAGGTGGCCATAATGGTAAGGAAACTCAATAGCGCAAGGGAAGCCGAAAACCTACCTGCCATAGTATAAGTAATAATACCTTGTATGGTTAAAGGAATTGTTAAATAGAGTGCACCCTGAATAAGGGCAAGCGCGTATATGTTATAAACAACACGTTTCTCTTTGCCTAACCATTTAAACAGAAGTTTTGTTTTATCGTTGATCATATCTTTTTTGTGTTTTTTCGGATGATCTCACCAAAATTCTCATTGCATTGTGTTATAGGAACTGAATAAACTCTTGTGTTTTCTATTGCTTCGTGTGCAATAAATTCAAGTATTTTGTCAAACAGGAGTCCTTTTGTTTGCCCTGTTATCACAAAATTTATTTGCTCCATTATGTTACCATTCATTTTCATTAAAGAGTGATTATCCTTATCTATAGAAGCATGGGCAATAAGATCATTTTCTACTAAGCCCTTTACTAGTTTCATGGCGTCTTTTTGAGAATCAAGGTAAATATATGCATTTATCATAACTACACAAATTTAGTAAAATGATGTGAAATGATAGTAATACTATTATTATTTTAATAAATTTTAATATTTAGTATATTTGTACTTTTAAACCAAGAAATGATGCAATTAGACATTAGGATCAAAATGAATGAAAAGCTATACCTGCGAAACCCGGAGGAAAGCGCCCTAGGAAAACGCATCGTAAATCGTGGGCTTACATTAATAAATAAGCTTGGTTTTGAGGATTTTACGTTTAAAAAACTTGCTAAAGAGATTGATACAACAGAGGCAAGTATTTACCGTTATTTCGAGAATAAACACCGCCTTTTGATTTATTTAATTGCTTGGTATTGGAGCTTTTTGGAGTACAAAGTTGTTTTTAGCATCAATAATATTACAGACCCTGTTATTAAGCTTAAAGCAATAATCAGTTTATTAGTTGTTGAGCCTGATAAGAAAATGCGAAATGATTTTATTTCAGAATGGGAAGCTTACCAATTGGTAAAATGGGAAGGGTCAAAAGCGTATTTAACACGAAGCGTTACCCGTGATAATAAAGACAGGTTATTTAAACCTTACAAAGACCTTTGTGCCAGAATCGCAAACATTATAAAGGAATGCAATCCAAAGTATAAGTTTCCAAACTCTCTTGCAAGCACCATGCTCGAAATGTCACACGCACAAAAATTCTTTATGGAAAATTTGCCATCATTAACCGATAGTCAAAAAATTGAAGATTCAAAACTCACTCTTTTTCTGGAGGAAGTGATATTTAAGGTTCTTCAAAAGTAGTGGGTTTAAACTTTTTCTAAATGTAACCTTTCAAAGTAGCGTGGTTTTGTTAAAAGGCCTATCTTTGAATTAATGAAAAATATCTTTTTTGTAGTATTATTTGCTTTTGTATTCACCTTCTGTAATGTCCGTTCAAAAGAGGATGTTTCCTATTATGAGCCCCATGAACCCGGTATTCAAAGCGGAGGAATAAAAGTGATTCCAATTCAAACGCCAAAGGGTTTTTTTAAAGTATGGACCAAACGGATTGGCAATAACCCCAAAATAAAAGTGTTGTTGTTAAATGGCGGCCCGGGTTGCACGCACGAATATTTTGAAAGCTTTGAGAGTTTTTTGCCAAAAGAAGGTATCGAATTTATTTATTATGATCAGTTGGCTTGCGGAAATTCGGATAATCCAAAAGATACGTCTCTGTATGACTTAGATCGGTACGTTGATGAAGTAGAACAAATACGCAAGGCATTGAATTTAGATAAAAATAATTTTTATTTGCTTGGTCATTCTTGGGGTGGAATAGTGGCTATGCAATATGCACTAAAGTATCAAGAGCAGATGAAAGGCCTTATTATTTCTAATATGATGGCTAGTTGTCCTTTATATGGGAAATATGCCGATGATGTGTTGTCGAAGCAAATGAATAAAGTTGTTTTAGATAGCATCAAAGCCATTGAATACAGAAAAGATTTTTCGAATCCAAGATACATGGAATTATTGCTTCCAAACTTTTACATGAAACATATTTGTCGTTTACCTGAATATCCCGAGCCTGTAAAGCGTTCGTTTGATAAGCTAAATGGAGAATTGTACACCATTATGCAAGGACCAAGCGAATTTGGAATTGCCGGAAAACTCACTAATTGGGATGTAAGCAAAGAGTTGAAGAAAATAAAAATCCCAACTTTAGTTATTGGTGCAACCTACGATACCATGGATCCTAAATACATGGAGTGGATGAGTAAGGAAATTAAGGGTTCTGCTTTTTTGCTTTGCACAAATGGAAGTCATATGTGTATGTGGGATGATCAGGAGGTTTATTTTAAGGGGTTGATAAAGTTCTTTCAAAGAAATAGGTAATTGTTCTTTTTAAAAGAACCAAAATTTGTCACTTACTTTTCTTCCTTGATGAAGAAAAGTAACAAAAGAAATCAAGGCGCTTCGATTCTCCTCACAGGCCACGCCCCTAGCACGAAGCACCAGCCCACCGCACGCGTCTGCGGAGGAAGATTTGTATTCAAAGGAAGATGGTTCTTCGAGAAGTGTTAGGAAAAGATTGTTGTTTAGAAATATCTGTGATTTTCCGTTTCTGACTCTATAGCAACGAAGGTGCCTCTGCTAACACTGCTTTTTCTGCGTTTAACTTTCCCCTGCGAACATCGGAGACGCCTCTGCGGCTTCTGCCTCTATAAATGATCGAAGTTTTTTAAGGAGTACTCAATACCCAAAGTTCTTCAATCTATTCTCGTTATTCCGCCAGTCTTTATCAACTTTGACGAAGAGTTCTAAATAAACTTTTTTACCAAAAAATGTTTCACATTCTTTTCGCGAAGCTTCCCCAACTTTTTTAAGAGCGGATCCTTTGTTGCCAATGATAATTCCTTTTTGACTATCGCGTTCAACTAAAATATCGGCTTGGATCTTTACGATCGTTTCTTCGTCTTTAAACGAATTCACATTTATCTCAACACTATAAGGAATTTCTTTTCGGTAATTCAATAATATTTTTTCGCGAATGATTTCGCTTACAAAAAAACGTTCGCTTTTATCGGTTAATGTATCTTTATCATAAAATGCACCGGCCTCGGGTAAAAGAGCGATGATCCGTTTCATTACTTTATCCAGATTCATTTTTTCAAGTGCAGAAATAAACATGAGTTCAGCGTTTGGAAGTAAAGCTCTCCACTTTTTTGCTTTTTCTTCTAGTTTTTCTGAAGTAGCCGCATCAATTTTATTGATCAATAAAAGTATGGGTGTTTTTGTCACTTTTAATCTTTCAAGATAGTTTGGATCAAGTTCAATATCTTCAAACACATCGGTTAACAGAAGAAAAACATCGGCATCGTCAAAAGCCGTAATAACAAACTGCATCATTTTTTCTTGCAATTTGTAATTTGGTTTTAAGATACCTGGGGTGTCGCTAAATACTATTTGGTGATTGGGCCCGCTTACAATTCCCATAATTCTATGACGGGTTGTTTGCGCTTTAGATGTAATGATACTAAGCTTTTCGCCCACTAAAGCGTTTAAAAGGGTTGATTTGCCAACATTTGGGCAACCTATGATATTTACGAATCCTGCTCTGTGCACGGTGTTGGGGCTGTTAATAAGATTTATTTGTATTACAAAGAAAGTAAATATATCTTTGCAGCGCAATTAAGTAAGGCATTATTAAACAAAGATATAGTGCGGGATAGAGCAGGGGTAGCTCGTTGGGCTCATAACCCAAAGGTCGGGTGTTCGAATCACCCTCCCGCTACCAAAAAAACCACGTTTTACGTGGTTTTTTTATTTATTCAGAGAATACTCCGAAGCTCTGCTTCGGTAGTCGGATAATAAAAGTAAAGGGCTAACTTTGTTTTATGAGTGAACATATTCATAAAAGTCACAATAAAAATTTGCTTTTGTATCATTTGGTTTGTCCG
>ENA-ORBV01002697-ORBV01002697.1-microbial-mat-metagenome-genome-assembly--contig:-NODE-2697-length-37009-cov-12.179844_pt1 | contig 37009 bp, 20 predicted proteins | sample MGYA00237777_ERZ505514 | MGnify/ENA primary metagenome ERZ505514 (study PRJEB26160, sample SAMN06269048) | microbial mat metagenome | isolation source: Oligotrophic lake microbial mat | place... | reverse complement strand
GCATGATGTACACGGGCCCGCCGCCCCACCCCCCCTTCCTCGAAAGTCTGCCGCCGATCGCGTTGATCTCATCAACGTTGGCGGCAAAGCCCTTCGCGGCCTCATCAAGGTCTGCGGTGGGAGATGTCGTCTTCAGTTCGATCACATGCGCCACAAGCTCGTTCGACCACGAGATCCCATGCGCCGCCTCCAGTTCCCCGGTGATCTCGCCTGCGCGGGCCTGCAGCGTCCGATCCGCCACAGGCGCAACGTCAAGCGTCGCGGCGTCGACCAGCATGTACTCAAGTTCAACGCCGAAGGCCTCGAAGAGTCGCAGTGACACGGAGAGTTTCCTCAAAGGTGACTGATGGATGAACGGTGAGCAGCCGGTCGAGCGATCATGCTTTGGCGGTTCCCTCTCGGCGCGCCCGCATGCGATCCAGGAAGACCTGCATGATGCGGTGATACAACTCCTTGCCCATGATGCGGTCCTCGTAGCCCGAGTCCACATTGGGGTTGTCGTTGACTTCGATCACATACACCTTGCCGTCGACCTGCTTGACGTCCACGCCGTACAACCCATCGCCGATATGGCTCGAAGCCCGCACCGCGGCGGAAACCACGCGTTTGGGCCAAAGTTCTTCAGGGATTGCCTCAACCTTGCCGAACTCCCGCTCGCCGGATCGCGAAGTCGAAACGATCTGCCAGTGGCCCTTGGCCATATGGTACTTGCAGACAAACAACGCCTTGCCGTCGAGCACTCCGACGCGCCAGTCATACTCGGATGGCACGAACTCCTGCGCGATGATCAGGTCGGACCCCTCCAGCAGTTCGCGCGTCTGCTGCTCAAGCATCGCCGGATCGGTGGCCTTCACGACTCCCTGACTGAACGCTGAGTCGGGCTGCTTGAGCACACAGGGAAACCCGACATACAGAGGGATGTCCTCGATATTGTCCTTGTGCGCGATGAACGTCCGCGGATGACCAATGTCGTATCGCTCCAGCATCTCGGCCAGAAACACCTTGTTGGAGCAGCGGACAATCGACTCGGGGTCATCCATCACAACCAGACCTTCCGCCGCGGCACGGCGCGAGAAACGGTACGTGTGGTGGTTGACTTTGGTGGTCTCCCGGATGAACAGCCCATCGAACTCGGCAAGGCGTGCGTAGTCATCGCGCCCGATGATCTCGGCGTCGATGCCGAGCTCCTTGGCCGCGCGGACGAACTTGTCGATCGCGCCGTCGTTCGAGGGCTTTGAGCGCTCCTCAGGGTTGTAAAGGATCGCCAGGTCATAGCGGGAGATGCTGCGTGGGCCTGATGATCGCCGCTTGCCCGAAAAGTACTCCTGCGCAACATCAAGCAGGAACGCGCGGTGCTCCTGCGGCACATCGCCCACCGGGATCGGCGCGATGCTCTGGAGTCGCCACCCCTCATCCTTGACAAACTGCGCACGCACCAGCGGTGCCGGGAAGAGATTGAAGAGTTTCAGAGCCAGCCGGTCATATCGCTTGGCGACATTGCGGCCGAAGTAAATGGAGAGTGTGAACTCCTCCGCGCCCAAGTGCGCAAGGCTCGCCTGGATCAGTTCGTCAAGGTCATCATCGGCCAGCCGCATCATCGTGGGCGACTTGAGATCCTGGATCGTGGTAATCGATGGCATGGGTCGGTGGCCGCGTGCCTCTGCGAGCAGCGACACGTAGTACCCAACCGACTGATAGCGATACGACTTGCACAGGTTGAAGACCTTGGCTCCGCGCAGCTCGCTGTAGCGGGTATCCGACACGTACGAGCGCGCCGCCACGACATCGACCCCGGGCACGTGCAGGGGCCATTTGTCCGGATTGTTCACGACGATCAGGATCGCCACAGACCACCCTCGTTTGCCGGATTCTGGGGCTTGCCCGGCGGCAGATTCAGCGGCCGCTTGCGGCCCGCCCCTCCCTCGGTTCGTTCTTCGCCCGTTCGACCGCCGTCCGCGAGCCCATCCGCGTCGTCCGTTTCCCCCGCCGCGGGCGTGCGGCGAGGTTCGATCACCAGCAGGTCGGCATCGTGCGTGAGGATGCCAAGCAAAATGGCGTTCACGAGCCGGTCGATGTCGACAACATACTGAAGCCCCTGAAAGGCCGGATTCGGGTGCATCGGATCGGCCACCAACACCGTGCGGTCCTCCTTGTCGTATCCGCACAGCACGACAAAGTGCCCCTGAGGGTCTCCTCGAATGTCATCATCATCCATGTTCATGCCGTGCTCACGCATCGCACGATACAGGAACGTCGAGCAGAGCCCGGTGATGATCGGCGTACCGCGGTTGAGGAACTTGCGGATCAACTTGGTCGTGAGGTCTTCAAACTCGATCTCGCCGCCCGCGGTCAGGAACTCGAGGTACGCGCGGTGAGCACGCTCCGTCCGTGTGCCGACCTTGATCCTCTCGCGCTCGCGCAGCCGCGCGGCCATCCCCTCTGCTGATAAGATGAACCAAGTGGGGTCAAAGACCTCGACGTTCCATGTAAAGAGCTTGACGTCGTAGCCCCGGTCGAGGGCGTGCCTCGCCAGGTACGGGGCATAGGTGCCGCCGTGCTCAAGCCGCTGCACCTCGCCGATGATCTGCTCAAGCGGCAGCACATCCCCGTGATACCGATAAATCGCGTGCAGGCACGTCGGTCCGCACGTCGTGTCGTCGGGCTGCGGCAGGATGTCGAGCTCGAGACGCTGCTTCATACACTACTGCGATCGCCTCTGAACTCCCGCCCCGCGGTTCGCCGCCGAGCGTGTACAAACGGACGGAAATCACGGTCGCCCGAGAGGAGTCGTAGCAGGCGCGAGTATAGTCTCGGGCGGCCGCACCTGGAGCCCCTGCCACCATGCCTCCCATCCCCTCCATTCCCGACGTGGTGCCGCCCACCGGCGATGCTGCCGCGCTCCCCGACATTGCTCCCCAATCCGGTCGGTGCGTGCTGCTCGCCGCGTTCGACATTGCCGCTTCGATCGATCTCGATCTGGCCCAGCAGTTGATCACCGATGCCAAGGAACGGGTGGCGGTGCGGCACTCGCGCAAGGCCCCACCGTATTTCACCTATACCCCCCCGCCCCTGCGCATCGTCCGCTCGGCCCCGGTGCTCCGGGCGGGGGACTTCTCGACCCTGCCCACGGTCGAGCTCGTGGTCTTCGATTTCGGAGCGGTCTCCGTTCGGTTCCGGATCGATGTCGACGGATCCTGCTCCCGCCTCTTGGCTCTCTCGGAGGCCGTGTTCGACAACGCCGCCATCCACGAGGAAGCTCGCCGCCAGGTGGAGCAACTGCTCAACGCGCTGTCACCCGCGGTCCGGTCGCCGCGGATCGACGGACGGATCGAGGATTACGTGATCTTCCACGTGGGTGCGCTCGCGGGTGGCGCGGCTCCGTCATCGCTGCTTTCCGAGCATCCTGTGTTCCTCGCGCAGGTACTGCGAGCCGAGACCGGCCCCCTTTCCAGCGATGAGGCGAGCGATGCCCTGGCCTGCCGGATCGTGTACAGCCCCTCGGATGCAGTGCTGATCGACTGGAACGGCGCCATCGTGCTCGATGCCGAACTCGACGATGCACTCACGGTGCTTGAGTTTGCAAACGTGCAGCTTCTGGAGTTGAGGTTCCTCGATGATCGTCTGGACACCCAGCTCGAACAGTCATTCGACGCCCTCTTACGCCAGGAGGGTCGTCGCCGATGGCTGATCCTGCCGCCGCCCGTTCGAGACCTGGCACGCATCGGCAGGCTGCAGGTCGACAGCGCCCTGTTGTTTGAGAACGTGAACAACGCGCTGAAGCTGATCGGTGATCAGTATCTAGCCAGGCTGTACCGCCTCGCGGCAACCCGCTTCCACCTGCCGGAGCGGGATGAGACCATCGGGCGCAAGCTCCGAACGCTCGAGAGCATCTACGAGAAGATGAGCGACTACCAGTCCGGCGTGCGTGCGGACCTGCTGGAATGGATCATCATCCTGCTCATCGCCATCTCGATCGTACTCCCGTTCCTCGGAATCGGAAAGTAGCGGCCGCCTTTTCACAACCCACCGCGCCCCAGGGCTCTGGCCAGCAATTGAACAGGGCCCGGATTCAGCCCGGGCCCCGCATGCAGATTCGAACTCTCAGCACCGTTTACTTCTTGTCGGTGGCCGCGGGCTTGGCGTCATTGAACTTCTTGGCCTCATCATCGCTCATGCGCGTGACGCTCTTGATCACCACGTTCTTCTGGGGCACATCCTGCATGGGCGTGTTATCCGCAAACCGCTTGCTACCGGTCGGAACGACGCGGATCTGGTCCACGACGTCCATTCCCGAAACCACGCGGCCGAACACCGCGTAGGCCGCGCCGCCGTAGCGGGGGCCACCCTGGTCAAGGTCCGGATTATCCTTCACATTGACAAAGAACTGGCTGGTGGCCGAGTCGGGCTGCATGGTGCGAGCCATGGAAAGCGAGCCCTTCACGTTCTTCAGGCCGTTCTGCCACTCGTTCTTGATCGGCTTGTCGACATCCTTCTGCTTGTAGTCCTCGGTGAAGCCGCCACCCTGAAGCACAAACGTCGGAATCACCCGGTGAAAGATCGTTCCGTCGAAGTGCTTCTTGTCGACGTAGTTCAGGAAGTTCTTCACCGTGATGGGTGCCTTCTCCTGATTCAACTCGATCACCAGATCACCCATCGATGTCTTCATATTCACGTACACGAGCTTGGGCTCCTCTTTGGCGGGCTTGTCGGTCTTGGTGTCATCGGTCTTGGGCTTGTCTGCTTCCGGCTGCTTTGCGGGCGTCGCGGGGCTTGCCGGTGTGCCGCCCTGGGCAAAGGCCGGAACCACCGGGAGGCTCAGAGCGGCGGCGGCGACAAACGAGAGCAGAGCGTGGGTCAGTTTCATGGGCGGGTTTCCTGCTGAAAATGCGGACTGAAAGCAATCCTAGGCATTTGGGTGATACCGGCAAGCGCGACCCGGGCGGCACGAGCGATGCACTCTTACTCCTCATCGGCCCGCAGTTTCGCCACCACCGAGAAATCCTCCAGCGTCGTGGTGTCCTGGGTGATCTTCTCGACCCCCGCGGCGACATCCCGCAGCAGTCGCCGCATGATCTTGCCCGAACGGGTCTTGGGCAGGCCATCGGCAAACCGGACCTGTTCTGGCCGCGCCAAGGCCCCCACTTCCCTGGAAACGTGAACTCCGAGCTCTTTCTTGAGTGCATCATCGGGCTGGCGTCCGTTGGCTTTCAGCCACGCGGGCTTGAGCGTCACGAACGCCACGATTGCGCTGCCCTTGATCTCATGCGGGACGCCGACCACCGCCGCCTCCGCCACGCCGGGGTGCGAGACCAGCGCGCTCTCGACCTCCATCGTCCCGAGCAGGTGGCCGCTGACTTTGATCACGTCGTCGATGCGGCCCTGTATCCAGAAGTACCCATCTTCATCGCGGCGCGCGCCATCGGCTGAAAAATAGTACGGCTCGCCGGTCTTCGGGTCTTTGACGCGTGCCCAGTAGTTGCTCACGAAGCGTTCGCGGTTGCCATATACACCCCGGAGCATTCCGGGCCAGGGCTTGCGGATGACAAACAACCCGCCCTTGTTCGCACCGATCTCTTCCCCCTGCTCGTTCACGATCGCGGCATCAATCCCCAGCATCGGCAGCGTGCACGAACCCGGCTTGGTGGGGGTCGCTCCCGGCAGCGGAGTGCCGATGTGCCCGCCGGTTTCGGTCTGCCAATACGTGTCGACAATCGGGCACCGCTCGTGGCCGATGTGCGTGTGGTACCAGATCCACGCCTCGGGGTTGATGGGCTCGCCAACGGTGCCGAGGATGCGCAGGCTCGACAGGTCGTGCTTGGCGGGGAGATCATCTCCCCATTTCATGAACGTGCGAATGGCCGTCGGCGCGGTGTAGAACTGTGTCACTTTGTGGCGGGCGATGATGTCCCAGAACCGATCACCCCCCGCGCCCACCGCGGGGAAGTTTGGGGCGCCCTCATACAGCAGCGTCGGCACGCGGTTGGCCATGATGCCATAGAGCACGTATGTGTGTCCGGTGACCCAGCCGATGTCGGCGGTGCACCAGAAGGTCTGGCCGCGACCGCCCTTGGTGTCGCCGGTGCCGGGTTCATCGGGGTTCAGGTTGAATGTCAGCTTCGCGGTGAGCGCCGCGAAGGTCAGGTAGCCACCGGTGGTGTGCAGGATGCCCTTGGGCTTTCCGGTCGAACCCGATGTGTACAGCAGGAACAGCATGTCCTCGCTGTCCATCTGCTCGCAGGGGCAGGCATCCGATGCCGCCTTGCGGACATCCGCCCACCAGTGATATCTGGTCTGGCCGATGCGGGGTTCGCCGGTTCGGAAGCGCTGGTCGCCGGTGAGGCTCTTTGTGCGCTCGAACACAACGACATGGTTGAGGATGTGGCCGTGATTGGCGAGCGCAACGACGGCATCATCCACGTTCTTGATGAGCGGGACGATCTCGCCGCGGCGGTAGCCGCCATCGGCGGTGATGATCACACGCGAATCGGCATCGATGACTCGTTCGGTGATCGCTGTCGGGGCAAAGCCTCCGAAGATCACGCTGTGCGCTGCGCCGATGCGGGCGCACGCGAGCATCGCGATCGCGAGTTCCGGCACCATCGGCATGTAGATCGTGACGACATCGCCCTTCTTGACACCGATGGCCTTGAGCGCATTGGCCATGCGCGAAGTCTCAACCATCAGCTCGCGATAGCTCAGACGGCGGATCTCAGGACTTCCCCCGCTCGCGCCGACCGGCTCGCCTTCCCAGATCATGGCGATGCGCTCTGCAAAGCCGGCCTCGACATGCCGATCCACGCAGTTGTAACAGGCGTTGAGCTTTCCGCCGACAAACCACTTTGCATCCGGGGCCTTCCAATCGAGCACGCTCGACCACGGCGCAAACCACGCGAGTTCCTTCGCCGCGTCCGCCCAGAAGCCCTCCGGGTCTTCGATCGAGCGCTTGTGCTGCGCGCGGTACTCATCGAGCGAGGCGATGTGCCACTTTTCAAAGCCCAGGCCGCGAGCCTGGCGCGGCTGAAAAACCCGCCGTTCGACTAGCGTTGAATCGATGTCCTGCGGAGTCGATGGCGTGGTCGGATGCTGCGGTTCGGGCATGTGGCGGACTCCTCTGATTCGGAGAGCATAATCCCAAATGCCGGTTGGCGTAGGCCGGCGAGCACAATGCAAAAGCCCCGGCAAGCCGGGGCTTTAGAGAATCTGCGAGCGTGCCCGGCTCAGACGCCGAGCATGAGACGCGTGGGATCTTCGAGGCAGTTCTTGATCGTCACCAGGAACTGCACTGCCTCCGCCCCATCGACGAGGCGGTGGTCGTACGACAGCGCGAGGTACATCATGGGCCGGATGGCCACCTGGCCCGGATTCCTTGGATCTTCGACGGCCCGGTTCTTGATCGCGTGCATTCCGAGAATGCCGCACTGCGGAGGATTCAGAATCGGCGTGCTCATCAGCGAGCCGTAGATCCCGCCGTTGGTGATCGTGAATGTTCCGCCCTGCATGTCGGCGAGGGTGAGCTTTCCGTCGCGAGCTTTGACCGCCAAGTCTTTGATGCCCTGCTCGATCTGCGAGAACGAGAGACTCTGGCCGTTTCGAAGCACTGGCACCACCAGCCCCTTGGGAGTTCCCACCGCGACGGCGATATGCACCGAGTCGTGATGCTCGATCTCCAGCTCGCCGCCCGCGGTCGACTGCACGATCGACGCATTCACCAGCGGGAACGCGCGGACTGCGCTGACGACGGCCTTCACGAAGAAGGACATGAAGCCCAGGCCGATGCCGTGCTTCTTCTCAAACGATTCCTTGTACTGCTTGCGCAGCTCCATCACCGCGGACATGTCGCACTCGTTGAACGTCGTCAGCATCGCGGCAGTGTGCTGGGCTTCGACGAGTCGAGCCGCGATCCGCTGACGAAGCTGAGACATCCGCTCCCGGCGGATGCCCGTGGAGTCGGGTTCATGCGAGAGTGACGGTGCCGCGGAGGGCGCCGGCTTTGCAGCCGGAGCGGTGGCGACGGCCGGGACCTTGCCGCGGGATGCCACCGCGTCGAGCACATCTTGCTCTCGGATTCGGCCGCCCGCACCGGTGCCGGCGATCGCGACGAGGTCGACACCGTGCTCCTCGGCGAGCTTGCGGGCGAGCGGGGTCGTTCGCACATCCCCGGCTGCGGCGTGGTGCCCGTTGGATGCCGTCGCCGGCGCGGCCGCGGCTGGGGCGGGAGCGACGGGCGCAGCGCCGCTGCTCGGTGCGGGCTCGAGCGCTTCATCAATCTTGCCCACGATGGCCCCTACCTTCACCGTGTCGCCCGTGTTGGCCGACGGCGTTAGAATGCCTGTGGCAGGCGCGGGGATCTCCGCCGTGATCTTGTCGGTCTCAAGCTCGAGAACAGTCTCATCGCGCTTGACGAACTCGCCGGGCTTCTTTCGCCATGCGGCGATGACGCCCTGCGTGACGGATTCGCCCATCTCCGGAATCACAATGTTGGTCGGCATAGGTAGTGGTCGCGTGGTCGATCTGTGGATGAACCGTCAGGACACGATCAGGCCTTGGCCTTTGCCTTGGCGGGCGATGCCGGCTTGGGAGCCGAGCCGTTGGAGCCATTGGCTGCGTGCGCGGCAGGCGCGGACTTGGCGAGCGGCCCGATCGCCTCCACCAGAATCGCCTCCTGCTGATCCTTGTGGCTGTGCTTAGACCCCGTGGCAGGCGAGGCGGAGGTCGCCCGGCCGATGTACGGAAGCTCTCGCCCAAGGACCGTGCGGAACACATCGGTCATGTACAGATAGCCGCCGGCGTTGCGCGGTTCCTCCTGCGCCCAGGACACCGCCGCGGAGGCGGGGTACTTGGCAAGAATGGATCGAGCCTGCTCGGCATGGAAGGGGTAGAACTGCTCGACGCGCACCAGCGCGATGTCGTTCCGGCCCAGAGCCTCGCGACGGGCGGCCATTTCGTGATAAAACTTTCCGCTGCAGAACAGGATGCGTTTCACCGATCCGCGATCCTGCTTGCCCGCGAACATCGGGTCATCGAGGATGTGCTCGAACCGGCCGGTGCTCAGCTCCTCGATCGTGCTCGTCGGGATACGCAGCATGCTCTTGGGCGTCGCAACGATCAACGGCTTGCGGAAGGGAGCCTTCACCTGCCGACGGAGCATGTGGAAAGTCTGCGCCGCGGTGGAGGGATAGCACACCTGGATGTTGTCGTTGCCGCAGAGCTGCAGGAACCGCTCTATCCGGCACGAGGAATGCTCGGGTCCCGCCCCTTCATACCCGTGCGGGAGCAGCAGCGTCAGGCCCGACCAACGCTCCCACTTCACCTCCGCGCTGGCGATGTATTGGTCGATGATGACCTGGGCGCCGTTCGCGAAGTCGCCGAACTGTGCCTCCCACATGACCAGGATGTTGGGCGCACTGAGGCTGTACCCGTAATCAAACGCCATCACCGCGACCTCGGACAGCGGCGAGTCGTAGATGTGCAGACGCGCCTGTCCCTGGCCGTTCCCGCCGCCGGGAAGCCCGTCAAGCCCATCGGCCTGCGGAATGATGTTGTTCAGAGGGACGTACCGCTGCTCGGTATCCATGTCCCGCAGAACCGCATGACGGTGCGAGAACGTGCCGCGCCGGCAATCCTGCCCGGAGAGGCGAACATCATGCCCTTCGAGCAGCAGCGTACCGAAGGCAAGCGACTCGGCATCGGCATAGCTGATGTGATGGGTCTTGGGAAGGCTCGCGCGGTCGACAAGCAACTGCTTGAGCTTGGGGTTGAGCACAAAGCCCTCGGGCACACGGCCCAGCGCCTCGCACACCTGCTCCAGCCGCTCCATCGGCACCGCGGTTGTCGCGGCGTCAAACAGATACTGCCCGCCGAAGCCGGACCATCTCTTGGATCCGGGATCAATCGTGGGGTCGTAGGGCTTCTGCTTCGCAGCCTTCTGGGCCTGCTCCAGCGCATCGTCGAGGCGAAGCCGGATCGTGTCCATGTCGGATTCGTTCAGCACTCCCTCGGCCAGCAACTGTCGCGAATAGGTCGCGAGTACGCCGGGATGCGCCTTCACCAGCGAAGTCAGCACCGGCTGCGTAAACGACGCCTCATCCTGCTCGTTGTGGCCGTACCGCCGGAAGCAATACATGTCGATGATCGGGTCTTTCTTGAACTTCTGTCTATACTCGACGGCGATCTGCGCACAGGTAACGCACGCCTCAGGGTCTTCGCCATTGACGTGGAAGATCGGGGTTTCGAGCATGAGCGCAATGTCGGTGCAATAGCGAGTGGACCTCGCGTCCTCCGGACCGGTGGTGAACCCGATGAGGTTGTTCACCACGACATGCAGCGTTCCGCCGACCGTGTAGCCATCGAGACTGGAAAGGTTGAGCGCCTCGGCAACCGGGCCCTGCCCGATGAACGCCGCATCGCCGTGCAGCAGCATCGGCATCACCCGCGTCCGCTCCACATCCATACGCAATCGCTGCTTGCCGCGAGCACGACCCATCACCACGCCGTTCACCGACTCGAGGTGGCTCGGGTTGCTGGCCATCGCCAGGTGGATGGTCTTGCCATTGCGCAGCGGGCGATCACCGGAGTAGCCTCGGTGATACTTGACATCGCCGCCGCCTCCTCCGGATTCATCCGCCCAGGTGTCTTCAAACTCCGTGAAGATCTGCTCGTAGCTCTTGCCCAGGACATTGTTCAGGACATTGAGGCGGCCGCGGTGGGGCATGCCCAGCACCATCTCTTCAACACCCAGTTCGCTCGCGGCGTCGATCGCGCGGTCCAAAAGCGGGATAAGCGACTCGCCGCCTTCGAGGCTGAATCGCTTGTCGCCGGGGTACCGCTTCTGCAGGAACTTCTCAAACTGCTCCGCTCGCACAATCCGTTCCAGGATGTGCGCCTTGTCTCCCCGGCTCAGCGGGATCCGGCCGCGGTCGCGCTCGAAGCGCTGCAAGAGCCAGGTCCGCTCGTCGGAGTTGCTCATGTGGGCGGACTGGAGCGCGATGCTGGAGCAATACGTGTCTTCAAGAAAGGCCACGACCTCCCGCAGCGTGGTCGCCGCGGGGAGCGGCAGCGTGCCGAGATTGACCGAGCGATCCAGATCGCGATCGGAAAGTCCGTGGTACTCCAGTGTCAGCGACTTTGGACGCTGCGGAGCGCGACCAAAGGGATCGAGCTTCGCAGCCAGGTGCCCGATCGATCGATATGCCTCGATCAGGTCGGCAGCCGCGGATTGAAGCCGCATCGCCTCGGCATCGGGGCCGCCGCCGCCCTGTGGGGCGGCCGCGCCAGCCGGACGGGCAAGGGCGAGATCAAAGCCTTGGAAAAAAGACCGAAGATCGGGCTGAACAGAGGCCGGAGCGGCGAGGTATCGCGCATATTCAGCGTCAAGATACTCGGCGCTCCAACTGTTCACCGAAGGTGGTACGGCGCGCGGTGCATCGCTCATAAGGACCCCCGCAGGGGAAAATCGTTCTTGGACCAGACCAAAAAGAGGCCGGAGCCCCCCTGCCCGGGGTGCAACCGGACCAGCAGGGACCCGAACTGTAGCCCCTAGAATCGACCCGATCGGGCAGAAGGGTGATGGTTTCGGTACGACATTTCCGGTCATTTGCCAGATTGCACTTTCGGGACCCCCCTCCCCCAAGGTTGGGGGCCAGCCACCCGATCAGCCAAACCGACCTGTCACATACTGCTCGGTTTCCGGCAGCGACGGATTCTGGAAAATCACGTCTGTCGGGCTGAACTCCACCAGGCGACCCAGGTACATGAAGGCCGTGTAGTCGCTCACCCGCGACGCCTGCTGCATGTTGTGCGTCACGATGATCACCGTGTAGCGGCTCGCGATGTCGTGGATCAACTCCTCGATCTTCAGCGTCGCCAGCGGGTCCAGCGCGGAGCAAGGCTCATCCATCAGCAGGACTTCCGGCTCCGCGGCGATGGCCCGAGCGATACACAGCCGCTGCTGCTGACCGCCGGAAAGTCCCAGCGCCGATTCCTTCAGCCGGTCCTTCACCTCATCCCAAAGCGCGGCCCACCGCAGGCTCCGCTCACACGCTTCCATCAGCACGCTCTTGCGGCGTTCGCCGTCGATGCGAAGCGGATACACCACGTTCTCGAAGATCGACATCGGGAACGGGTTGGACTTCTGGAACACCATCCCGATCCGCTTGCGGAGATCAATGACATCGACGTCCGGCGCATACACCGGCTCGCCGTTGAGCAGGATCTCGCCCTTGGTCGATACCCCGTCCACCAGGTCATTGAGCCGGTTGATCGAGCGGAGCAGCGTTGATTTTCCGCAGCCCGACGGGCCTATCAGCGCGGTCACGTGATTCCGCGGGATGTTCATCGTAATCGAGTGCAGAGCCTTGCTCGGCCCGTACGACAACTGAAACTCGCGAGTCTGCACGATGGGATCAAGATTCTGCAGTGCCGGGTGCACCATCGGCTCGAACGTCAACCCCTGGCGCACGGCGTCCATCACGGTGGGTCGATCGGTGAGGTTCGGTTGTGCGTTTCGGGGCATGGATGAGCTCACGCCCGCGTGGGCCGCGGATGGTACGTCAACACCGACCGTCCGTGTGACGCCCGGGCCCTGACTCTGCCGGCTTGATCCTTTCTGGATAATCAGCACGGGAATCTCCTTTAGAATGCTCCGCCAACAAAGCGACGCCGCAACCGAGACCGCAGACGGATCGCGCTCAGATTCAGCATGAGCACCACGATCACCAGAACCAAAGTCGTCGTCCACACCAGCGGCCTTGCCGCCTCCGAATCCGGGCTCTGAAATCCGACGTCATAGATGTGGAACCCAAGGTGCATAAAGCTCCGTTCCAGATGCACGAACGGAAAGTGCCCATCGACAGGAAGCTCGGGTGCAAGCTTCACCACGCCCACGAGCATCAGCGGCGCAACCTCTCCCGCGCCGCGCGCCATCGCCAGGATCATGCCCGTCATGATCCCGGGCATCGCCCGCGGCAGAACAATCCGCCGGATCGTCTGCCACTTGCTCGCCCCGCAGCCATACGACCCCTCCCGCATCGTCCGGGGGACCGCCGCGATCGCCTCCTCTGTCGCAACGATCACCACCGGCAGCGTCAAAAGCGCGAGCGTGAGCGCGGACCACAGCAGGCCGCGCGAACGAAACACTGAGTTAGGAAGACTGGCCTCATACAGACCGGTGAAGTACGGCGTCGACAGCACCAGCCACACCGCGCCCCCGGCCGCGCCAATCCACAGCAGCGCCGCCGCCCACCCCATCGTCCGCTGCCGGCTCGAAGCAAGCACCCCCGGAACCGGCCGCGCAAACAGCCCCAGCCATGCCGCGCTTACCCCTGCAACGACGAGTGCGAGCACACCGATCCACCACGCGCCCCGGTTCACGACATTCGCCGCCTTGGGACCGGTATCGACAAACTCGCCTACGAAATAGCAGAAGAACCCGAGCCCGAACACCCCGTACACAATGCTCGGCACCCCGGCGAGGTTGTTCACCGCGATCCGGACGATTGAGATCACCAGTCCCTGCCTGGCATATTCGCGCATGTAGAGCGCGGCGATCACCCCGAGCGGCACCACGACGATGCTCAGCAGGATTGTCAGCGCGACCGTGCCGAAGATGACCGGGAAGATCCCTCCCGCGGTGTTGGTATCGCGAGGCTCATCCAAGAGAAACTCGCGCCAACGTTCGACGTAGATCCCGACTTTTCCCCAGAAGCTCAGCGAGTTGGCCTCAAAGCCCAGCACCACCTGGGACACGCGCAGCGGCTCCTCGGCCTGCGTCTGACGGATCGGCGCAAAGCGGTTGGATGTCGCTTCGCGAACCACCAGCCGCATCGCCGCATCCTCAGCATCGATGGCGCGGATGCGGGCAAGAATCGATTCGTACTCCGTGTTCAACTCCGCCGAGCGACGCTCATACTCGATCCGCACCTCCACGAGGCGCTCGGGTGTCATGCTCGGTGCTGCCCAGGGACGCTCCAGCCACGCGCCCAGCAACGCCGCAATGCCCACACACCACGCCACAGCGCCCACCATCCGCAAGCTCATCCTGTCGCCCCGGCCCTTACGCACGGATCGTTGCCGAAGGACTGATGAACCGAGCCCACCTCCAACCCCTGCGACCCCCAGCACCGCGAATGCCAGCCACCCAGCGTAACCGATCGACTCATAGCGGCCCGACTGGGCGCGGGCTAGTTCAAGCTCGGCGTTGCGGAACTCCAGCCGCGCGGCCTCGAGGCGATAGTTCACATCCCCGACATCATGCTTCCGCATTGATGTAACACGCGATGCCGTCGCGCGAGCCTGTGTGTGCACTTCCGCAAACTTTCGCCATGCCGCATCGCCCTCTGCAAGGTACGTCCGGCGCGCAACCCGCTGCCCGCCCTCGGCGCTTTCCCCCAGCGGCTTCTGCTCGAAGCGCAGTCCGGCTTCGGTCGTTCCTTCCGCCGCGATGGGCACGCCCGCGGGGAGCAGCACTTCCTCTTGAAGCACAACCGCCTCGGGAATGCCGACCCACACGCCCCAGTCGAGTCGCTCCAGCAGCACCGCTCGCGGTTCACTTCTCCGCTCCGCGATGCTGAAGAGCGGGATCCACTTGAACGGTTCGCCATAGATCTCGCGATTACCTACGCGATACAGCCGACGGATGGGGCGATCCTCGCTGTCGAACATGGACTCGTCAAGCTTGCCCTGCTCGCGAAGCACGGCCATCGCCGCCGCATCTTCCGCGCCCGCGTTGTATGCCTCTTCCCGAACCGGGATGCCCAGCAGTGTTTCGCCGGTATTCAGCGTGACATGATCGATCGGTCGCGGCCAGAATGTGATGGAGCCCATCACGAATGTCAGCGTCAGAAGCGAAATGATCATCAGCGTGCACACCACCATCGCCATACCGGTGATCCACACCACCGGCTCGCCGCGCGCAGAGAGCGGGGTGACGCGACGTGGCCGCGCAGAAGCAGCGGGAGTGGAAGGGTTGGCAGGGATCGCGGACATCGGCTCGATCAACTCCTGTTTCGGGACGGTTCAGAGCCCTGCGGCACGCTTGCGGAAACGCTGACGGATAAGTTCCGCGGCGGTGTTCACAACCGCCGTCATGGCAAACAGCACAAGGCCGCACAGGAACAGCACGCGGTAGTGCGTGCCCCCCACCGGGGCTTCGGGCAGTTCGGTCGCGATGTTGGCAGAGAGCGTGCGGAAGCCGGAGAACATGCTCCAGTCCATGCTGGGTGTGTTGCCCGTGGCCATCAGAACGATCATGGTTTCGCCGGCTGCGCGGCCCAGGCCGATCATGATCGCGGAGAAGATGCCGGAGGCCGCGACGGGCATCACGACACGGATGGCTGTCTGCCAGCGTGTTGCGCCTGCGCCGAGCGAGGCCGAACGCAGCGCGGGGGAGACGCTGCTCAGCGCATCCTCGCTGATTGTGTAGATGATCGGGATGACCGCAAAGCCCATGATGATGCCCACCACGAGCGTGTTGCGCTGATTGAACGGCCCGAAGAACAAGTCGCGTGCGTCGGCTCCAAGCGCGCTCAGTATTGCCGCCATCCCCGCCGCAACGCCAAGGCTGCCCAGGCCGATCACGATCAGCATCGCCATCTCCGCCGCCGCCGCCGGAAAGCCAAACCGAAGCGTCTGCACCCGGTGCACCAGCGGCTCGATAAACCGTGACTTGGAGTAGAACGCGATGCACGCCGCTGGCGGGATCATCAGGATCATCCAGCCGGGGAACGGACTGCCAATGACTCCATCGAGCCACAGCCGGAAGTCTGCACGATCCAGCTTGTTCGCCTTCACCACCGCCTGAACAGCGGGGTCGCTCAGCGAGCCCGCGGGACGCACCACCCGCCCATCGCGGAAGTACAGCCCCTGTTCTCGAAGTCGCCGAGACAGTTGGTCATCCAGGTTCGCGCGATTCGCGACCCAAGCCGGCTTCAACTCATCGGGCACGGGCTCATACGAACCCGCAAGCACCAGCACATCACCGTCACTGGGACGGAAGAGCAGCCGTTCCGCCGCCCCGCCGATCGGCACCGCAACCAGAAACCCAACCCCGACCGCCGCGGCAACCAGCGCCATGTGCTGAAAGCTCCGCAGACGGCTCGTCAATCGAACCGGCAGCATCTGCCACGCGTGCGCGGCGATGAGCACCGTGAACGGCACGACCACAAACGATGCAAGAATCGTGTCGATCCAGTCGCGAGCCAACGGCGCGATCACCATCGCCGCGATGAACCCCAGCACGACCGAGGGCAGAGATGCCATCGCCTCGATCACCGGCTTCACGCGGTTGCGCACGGTGGGGTGGAGCATCTCGCTGGTGTAGATCGCCGCGAGCACCGCCAGTGGCACCGCAAACAGCATCGCGTACAGCGTCGCCTTCAGCGTGCCGAAGATCAGCGGCGTGATACTGAGCTTGGGTTCCGCGGCGTCATCTCCTGATGACGACTGATACACATACTCAGGCTCCGCAGCCCCCTCATACCAAACACGCCCGAACAGAGCACCCCAGCTCGCCTCGGAGTGCTTGGGGTCCATGTCCCACACGGTGTACGAGCCGTCCGCGAACATCGCCATCAGCCCATCGTTCTTGGGCGCGATGTCGAGAAACGTCGTCGGGGAAGACGATGCTTCATCCAGGTCGACGATCACTTTGCCGCTCGTCATGTTGCGGACGAACAGGTGGCCCTTCTCATCCGCCGCGGCGTAGGACCGGTCGCGCTGGCCGATGCCAAGCTCCACCACCGGCCCCGACCCCGCGAGCGCGAGGTCGTGCTCATGGGCAATCACCATCTTGCGGCGATCAGGCGTATAGGCCGCCTCATCCCTGGCAACAAACAGCCCGATCGTTCGGCCATCATCAAGCCCCGCGACAAGAGTCTTGGATCCGAGGATCATCGATGCCGAAACAACCTTGACCGGTCCGCCGCCCCCCCGACTGGTCATCGACGTCGAATCCGCCGCGGCCGCGGTGTACTCACCCTCGTCATCACGAAGCACGGCATATCGCTGGACCAGCCCATCCTTCCACAGCATCAAGACGTTGGAACCGTCTCCTGTGAGAAACGTCCAATCGGGGGCACTCCGGCCATCCGGCAACGCCAGCGTGAAGGGATAGGAACTGAATCGCATCCGCGGCTTCCCGCCGCCAAGCGGGGTCGTCACCCGCACGAGGTTGAAGACCGCGGTGCCATCTTCCCGCGTCGCGACCAGCCACTGAGATGCGCTCGAAAGGCGATAATCCATCGCGACGATCGGACCTGTCCCGCTCTCGATGGAAACCGGATCGCCCACCACGATGTTCGGTTCCACGAGCCGGAACTGATCCAGTTGCACGCGCTCGACGTAGCCACGACCCTGCGCGAGCCTGCCCCCCGCTGCCAGTGCGTTGACCGCGTCGGACCGCTCATCGGCCGTCAAAAAGCTTGCTGCGTAACCCAGAGTCCCAGTCTGCACCCGCCCGTCGGCGTACCCAAATGCAAAGGCCCCATCTCCGCGAGAAAACGACCATGCCGACAGTTCCGCACCTTCAGGCACAAGTGGTACCCGGTTGAGAACCTTGCCGGTAGAGAGCTCAATGGTCGCGGCATCGCCGCCATCGAGCACAACCGTGGCCAATCCGAGGTACTCATCGGTCATGCCGAAGAGCACGTTCCCGCTGATCTCCGCCTGGCCACTGAGTCGCTGTGTTGCATCGCCGCGATAAAAGAGCGGCACGACCTCGGAAGCGAGGAACACCAGCATCCCCAGCACCGCGACGATCACGCTCAACCCGCCAATCGTGATGGTGAGCGCTGCGGCACGGTCCGCGAGGCGGACGCGGCGGAGGGTGCCGCGTTTCCGCGCAGCCCGCGCAAGATCTGATGGAGGCAAAGGCCGCGGGCCGGGCTGTTCGACGTTCTCGACCACGTTTACTCCGCAGTCCACCCGCAGGTTCACCGAAGAAAGAGAGCGGCCCGCGTCTCCGAGGGCCGCTCTGGAAGTGTAATGAAACTCACCGGTCGATTCAGAACTTGACGGGAAGGCCGACCTTCTTGAGGTCCTCGCGGGCGATATCCGCCGTCACGGGGAAGTAGCCGTCCTTGACAACCGTCTCCTGGCCCTGACGGCTGAAGATCATCTTGACAAACTCGGCGCGGAGGGGATCCATGGTGGTGCCGGGCTTGTGGTTGATGTAGACGTAGAGGAAACGGGCGAGCGGATAAACCCCGTCATAGGAGTTCGCTGCGCTGGCCTCGTACGACTTCTCGCCGTCCTTTGCGGAGATCTTCACAGCCTTGACGTCGGCGGTCTTGTAGCCGAGACCCGAGTAGCCCATGGCGAACTTGTCGGTTGCGCAGGCCTGCACGACCGCGGAAGAGCCGGGCTGCTCCTTGACGGAGGGCTTGTAGTCCTTCTTCGCCAGAGCGTGCTCCTTGAAGTAGCCGTAGGTGCCGGATGCCGAGTTGCGGCCGTACAGGCTGATCGGCTTGGTCGCCCACGCCGGATCCTTCACACCGACATCTCCCCAGGTCATCTCGGGACCGTCGACCGAAAAAATCTTGCGGACCTGATCGAGCGACAGCTCGGTGATGGGGCAGTCCTTGTGGACATACACCGCCAGCGCATCGACCGCCGTGCGGAGCTCGGTCGGCTTGTAGCCATACTTCTTCTCAAAGGAGTCGATCTCCGCACCCTTCATCGGACGGCTCATCGGGCCGAACTGGGCCTGGCCCTCGATCAGCGCCGGGGGCGCGGTCGAGGAGCCCTTGCCCTCGATCTCGATTTTGACGTTCGGATAGGCCTTCTTGAAGTCCTCTGCCCAGTAGGTCATGAGGTTGTTCAGGGTGTCAGAGCCGATGCTCTTGACGCTGCCCGACACGCCCTGTGAAGTGGTGTAAGTCGGCAGGGCCGAATCGACTTGGACCTGCTGGGCCGCGGCACCCGCCGACAAAAGCCCGACCGCGACGCACGATGCAAAGAATCGCTTCATCTGGTTCATCTCCGGAAAGTTGCTCGGTAAATGCTGTTGCTTTACGTCTGTAGAAGTATCGCTAGGCCCCGAGCCAACAGGTTGTCCGAAGTGTTAAGATCAGGCCAATCGTGGTGACTCTCGGAATCGCCTTCGGACGCATAACTCCAGTACCAGAAATACTTTGCGTCTTAACAATCTCCGGCCACACGGGCATAATTCCTACCGCAGGCGGCCCACCGTGACGCGGATCGGGCTGCGGCTCTGAACGGGATCACCCCCGGTCGGAGTGAACATGCAGCGGAGCTGCATGTCTTCGCTGGGGAACTCGTCGGTGCCATGTTCCAGCAGCGACAACTGGAACCTGTACCCGGGCCCCGGCAGCAGCTTCTCCACCGCCGCGGCGGACTTCGCCGCATCAAAGTCCCATGTCGCATACGGCGTTCCATTCAGCTTCACCATCGTAAAGCGGAACGTGCCGGCGATGGTGAGGGGCGTGTTATGCGGCGGGGCGAACAGGAAGGCCGTCGTCGCGACCTCATCGGCAAACCCATTCTTGTCGCTGTCCCTCGCATACCGCGTCGCCGCGAGGTCGACAACACTTGGCACAATGCCGCTCGGCTGCGCTCCGATCGGCCTTGGCGCCGGCCGCGGCGGCGTCCCTTCCGTGACGCACCCGACAGCTCCCAACATCGCCAGACCAGCGACTACACAAATGCCGGCGGCACAGAAGCGGGGAATGATCATGGCTTGTCCTTGTTATACCGTCGCGGCGAGGGCATCGGCTCCGGCTCGGGCTGTTCCTCTGGGGGATTGAGATAGTTGAGGATGCGATCCGGCTTGGCGAGACGACCGACCTCACGCTCGGTCAACACCCGCAGATTCGCGCCCTCGTCCTCTCCGCCATAAATCACTCGCGGCGTGAGCAGAACCAGCAACTCCGTGCGCGAATGGGTCCGCCGCTTCGACTTGAACGCCTCGCCGAAGAACGGAATGTCCCCAAGCAGGGGCACCTTGGTCCGGCGTTCCTCATCGGTCGTCTGCAGCAGACCGCCGATGACCACCGTCTCGCCGTCGCGCACGCGCACGTTGGTCTCGATCTCCCGCTTGGTAATGATCGGTGCCTGGAAATCCTCGGTCACCTGAGTCGTACGCGCCGAAAGATTGGAGATCGTCGGGGTGATATCCATCCGGACAAACCCGTCGGAGCTGATGGTGGGCGTGACATTCAGGATGATGCCCACATCCTCGCGAGTCACGTTCGCCAGCGTGTTGCCATTGTCGCGACGTTCGACCGATTCCACGATCGCCACGTTCTCACCGACCTGAATCCTCGCAAGCTCGTTGTTGTTCACCAGGATCTGCGGACGGCTGAGCACCTCCAGCCGGCCCTGCGACTCCAGGGCCCGGATCAGCAGCTCAAAGTCCGAACTCGATACCGACAGGTTTGGTACACCAAGCGCCGTGATGACGCTCGCGCCAGCGCCGAGCGATCGCACCCCGTACATATCGCCGCCGAACGGCCCCACCGAGATGTCCATGCCCCAGGTCTCTTCGGAATCGATCGTCACTTCCGCAAGCAACACCTGGATCATCACCTGCGGCGGAGTGGAATCGAGCTCGCGCACCAGCTTTTCGACCGTCTCTCGATACTGCGGCGAAACACCCACAACCAGCCGGTTGCTCGGCGTGTCTCCCTGCACCGTCACTTCACGCTCGAGCATCCGCAGCAAAGACCCCGATCGATCCGCGCCCAGAATCTGCCGCGACTGCGACGATTGCTCCTGGAAATACTGCCGCAGCGTGATGGCCACTTCCGCGGCCTTCGCATTGCGAAGCTCAAACACGAGCTGCTCGCGCTCGTTGGCCTCGATGCTGTCAAGATCGTGCACCACCTGGCCCACACGCTCAAGATACTCGGGCGTTCCAGAGACCAGGAGTGTGTTGGTGCGAGCGTCGATCGTGATGGCCAGTTGCTGCCGTTCATCCAGCGAGGGGAACAGCGCACCCTCACCGCCGGCAATCGGAACCGCCCCTGCCCCAAGGTCTTCTGCCCTTCCCGGCACCAGCACCAGCGTCGATCCGTTCTGCCGCAGATTGAACAGCTCCCGTAGCACTTCCGCCATCGCGGTCGCATCGGCATTCACGAGCCGGAAGAGCTCGATCTTCCTTGCCCCTGCAACCGTGGAATCCAGATCCGCGACCAGCGACTCGATCAGCACCATCAGGCGCGCCGGCGCAACCGCCACGATCGAGTTTGTCCGCAGCTCCGCCGTGAGCGTGACCTGCTCCTGGATCGCGCCGGAAATCTCGGCCTCTGTAGGTACCGCTATGCCACCGGCCGCCAGCTCCGCCGCTGTCTGGCTCCGAAGAAAGCTGAGGACCTGCGCCTTCCGGGCGCCCACTACCCCGCTCCCGGCGATGGGCCGCCCCGCGAGCACATTCTGCAGGAGCCGCACAACCTCGCCCGCATCGGCCTTGAGCAGTTCAATCCGCTTGATCTCCGTCACCGCCGCCACCGAACTGCTGTCGAGCCGCTCGACCAGCTTCCGCACCGCCTCAATATCCGCCGGCGTTCCCCGAACGATCAGCGCATTGGCCCGGAGGTCCGGCGAAACCCGAACCGAATCGTTTCCTCGATCCTGATTCTGCTTCTCAACATACAGCGACTGTACAGCCTGCGACACATCCTCCGCCCGCGCCGATCGCACCGGGATGATGTCGACCGTCTGCAGCCCGCTGACCGCCTCGCCGCCCCTGGTCAGTTCTTCAACCAGGCCGCGGATGATCTCCACATTCTCCGCGCTCGCCGCGACGACGATCGACCTGCTCGCCACATCCGCCTGGATGCTCAGCGTATCGCTGGGGTTCGCGATACCCCCTCCCCGGCGCTGCGCCTCGATGCGGTCACGCATCAGCCGCTCAACCTTCGGCGCAAGCTGCGTCACATCGCCCGTGGGAACCGAGATGACCGTGAGCCCGACGGTTGGGCCGCTCGCATCGGAATCGAGCTGCGCCACCAGCTTGTCGACAATCGCGAACGACCGTGCGCTCGTCGACACCACAATCGCGTTGGTGCGAAGATCCGACGTAATGACCAGTTCATCCTGCGGCAGCAGCGTCCCGGCCTGCACCTGCCCGCGGAAGACGTCCCGCAGAATCGTCGCGACCCGGTCCGCCGCGGCCACCTTCAGCGAGAAGATGCGAACGGAGTTCTCCGCAGCGGCCGACGGCACATCCAGCAGCTTGACTAGCTCACCGACGGCCTCGGCATTGGAACGGCTGCCCACAACAATGATCGCGCGCAGATTATCTTCCGGCACGACCAGAAGCGTCGACAGCGGCGCGAAGCGATCGGCCTGAATCATTCCTTGGATGTCCGCGGGGTCGCCCCCATCGGCGAGGATGCGGTAACGGGCAATCTGCCGCTGCAGCGCCTCGGTGTCGGGTGTCTGCGGAGCATTCTCCAGCAGTACCTGCCGGATTGTCGTCGCCAAACGCGTCGGGTCCGCGTGCTCAAGCTTGATCACCCGCGGCTCGATCCAGCTCGTCGTCTTCTCGCTGTCGAGCTGCTTGACCATTACCTCCACAAGCGCGACCGCCTCCTCGCGACCCGCGACGATCATCGCGTTGGTGCGTTCATCAACACTGATCGCGACCTGCCCGGTGAGCGCCTTGCCCGTCTCGCTCGTTGGTTGAGATCGAATCGTCGTGCCGGGATTAGTGCGAAGTCGATCGCCCTGATCAAAGATGCCGCGAATCACCGCGGCGAGCCGCGCCGCCGATGCATTCTGCAGCGGGAAGAACCGAACGGTCACCGCTTCGCCAAGTGGCAGCTTGTCCAGCAGTTCAATAACCTGCGCCAGCGCAACGACATTGGCTTCGGTTGAAGCCAGCACGATTGAGTTGGTCTGAGGTTCCGGCAGGATCGAAATGGGCTTTGACAGATCAACCGCCAGGTTCGCCTTGTCGGCCTCGCTGCGGTGTACTGTCAGTCTGCGCACCTGCTCCGCCAGCGACGCCGCGAGATCCACCTGCGAGTCCTGGGTCTTGGGCTTGAGCATCGCCTCGACTGCCGCCGCCACATTCCCCGCCGGTGCCACCTTCAGCCGAATGATCGCCACGTGCTGCTCGGCCATCCCCGGCTGTGTGTCCAGCGACTTCACCAGCACACGCACGGATGCGCCGTCCTGCGGCCCCGCGATCACCGCGATCGCGCGGCGGCTCGTCAGCGGAACGATCGTCACCGGCTCAGCCACAACGCCCGGCCGATCTGCCGGCTGCGCCCGCGTCAGGCCCATCTGCTCAAGCACCTGCTGCATCTGCTGCGGAGTGTGATGCTCGAGGTCGATGATCACCACGCCCTGGTTGAGCGGCGCACCCGCACCCTCCGCACCCGGCTCCCCATCCGCGGGCGCAGCGAGCACATCAAGCTCCGACACCAAAGCCTTGATCTGCTCAAACATCCGCTCGCTGCTCGCCACCACCAGGTTGTTGCCGGTGCGGTCAACTTCGACCGTCAGCGTCTCGCCACCCTGCAGCGCAACTGGACCAAACGTCGTGCGCACAGTCTGCAGAACACGCGCGACAGGGAAGTTGCGGATCCGCACCACCCGCACACTCATCTGCGAACGGTCACCCTCCTGCTGCAGCGAATCCGCCATCGCCTTGATCTGCGCAAACTGCGCCTCATCCGCCCGGACGACCAGCACATTGCTCTTGTCATCGCCGACGATCAGTACCGACCGCCCCGAGATCACGCGCGATCCGCCGCCCCCGCCACCGGGAAGCATCCCGGCCTGATCGACATACAACTGCCGAAGCGTGGCCGCGATATTGCTGGCCGGGCCACGCACCAGCGGAATGATCCGCGGCTCGGGCATCTGTGAGTAGGCAGGAACATCAAGCTGCTGCGCAACGGCCTTGATCCGATCCGTCTGATCGCGCGGCCCAGCGATCACCAGCGAGTTGGTCAGCGGCTCGGCGGTGACGCTCACCACCTCCTTGTTCGACAGCACCACGGTCGGATAATCCGGGAACTGATCATCACCGCGTCGTTGCTGCTGGGGTTGACGCCGCGCACGCTCGCGCTCGATCTCGGCACGGATCGGCGCGGTGAACGCCTCCGACAGCGCTCGCGACAGGCTCGCCGCATCCGCGTGCTTGAGCGCAACGATCTCCAGCCTCCGCGAAGTGTCATACTCCTCGGAGTCGAGCTTCTCCAGCAGCCCGCGAATTCCCGGCCATTCCGTCGCGCCCGCCGCGATCACCAGGCTCTTGCTCGCGGGGTTGGCAATGACGCTCACCGCACGCGCGCCGGGAGTTGTCGCCTCGGCCGCGAATCGCCCATAGAACACCTCAAGCGCCCGCGCTGTCGCTTCCGGGTCGGCAAACTTCAGCGGAATGAACTCGGTCACCCGGTTCCCGCCATGCGCGACGTCGAGTTCCTTCACAAGCTTCAGGATCTCCTCGAGTTGATCCGGCGTCGCCGAGACCAGCAGCGTGGTGCCCTGGGAAAGCGTGCTAACGGCGGCCTCGGGCTCATTCGGCGAGCCTCGCCGACGCGCCAGCACGGTGCGGAGTGTCGAGGCGATGTCATACCCATCCTGATGCTCAAGAACAATCCGCCGGAACTCGGTCTGCGCTTTGGGGGGCGTCTCATCAAGCTTCGCGATCTGTTCCATCGCCAGCGCCACCGCCTCATCAGAGCCTGTCAGCAGAAGCGAGTTTGTCCGCCGCACCGCGGTGACCTTCACCTTCACGCCCGTCGGCAGCGCGGCCGTCAGCGACTGCGCAAGCTCCTCCGCACGGGCCTGCGCCAGCGTCACCGTAACGATTCGCGAGTTGGCGGCAAGCGGCGGCGCATCCAGCGACTGCACCAGCGCATCAACCTTCTCAAACAGTTCCTTCGGCGCCGAAACGATGACGGAGTTCGTCCCCGACTGCGGCGTCACGATCACGAGGCCTTCACGCGAGGCCAGCGTCCGCGGAAACTGCTCCCGCACGATGCTCGCAAGCTCGCCCGCATCCGCATTCCGCAGCCGATACAACTCACGCGACCGGCCTTCATTCTCTTCGGGCTGGTCCATCTGCGAGATGAACCCCTTGACCAGTGCGATGTCCTCCGCCGCGGCCGCCACGATCAGCACATTTCCATCCGGGGACCCGATGATCGAGGCGCTTGGCTTCTCGATCCCCAGCCCGCGATCCCGCCCCTGGAAGAACCGCGTCAGGCTCTGGGCAATGCGATCGGCACCCGCATACGTCAGCGAAATTGATTCCACCGCGCGGTCTGCCACGTCGGCCGCGCCATCAAGGTCCGCGGCATACTTTGCAGCTTGCTCGACACGGTCCTCACGCCCGACCATTAGCAGCACGCCGTTCTGCCGATCAATCTCGACCCGCACGCCATCGGGGTCGTTGCCCCGCCACCACGACCACCCCGGCGTGGACATCGCCGACTGGATCGCGCTGCCCACGCTCTGGGCGTTGGCATTTTTGAGCTTCACCGCCTTCACAACTGATTTCGCGCCATCGACCTGCGGGATATCCAGAGCCTTGATCACACGCTCGATGGTGTCGAATGCATCACCCTGCCCGAACAGCACGACGCTGTTGGAGCGATCGTTGAACTGCACCGCCAGCGTGTCCTCCTGCGCGCGGCGGGGGCCGCGGCCGCTCCAGTACCCCGGCGGAAACTTCACTTCCTCGACCACACCTTCAACTGTCGCGCGAACCTCTCCGATGCGGGCATTCACCAGCGGGATCACGCGGAACTGCAAATCCTGCCGCGCCGACGGCGTATCAAACGTCGCCGTGAGCGACTGGATCTGTGCGAAATCTTCATCGCTCGCGGCGACAACCAGCGAGCCGCTCCGGCCATCGCCGATCACCGCGACCTGCCGCTGCCGAGGCTGCTGGTTGGGCTTGCTGCTGGCCCGAGCCCGATCGTCATAGAACCGCTGCAGCGCCTGCGCGACGGTTTCCGCCTCCGCTCGCTCCAGCTTGATCGTCCGAACCGGCAACCCCGTAACTTCCGCAGAATCCACCTGCGCGATGATCCGGCGAGCCTCCTCAAGCATTTCCTTGGGAGCACGCACCACCAGCAAGTTCGACTCATCCGCGGCGGTAATGCGAAGCTTGTCGCGCTTTGCGGGGTCATTGCCGACAATCGCCGCCTCGATCAGCCGCTGCGCGGTGCTCGGCCGCGTGTCCCGCAACGGCAGGATCGCAACCTCGGTTCCATCGGTCTCCGCTGGCAGATCAAGCTGCTCCAGCAGCCGCGCCGCTTCCTTGTGCTGAGACTCGGTCCCTGTGACAAGCAGGGCATTGGTCCTGACATCGGCGAGCAGCGAGGCCCGCGGCGAATCGGGCGAGGCCTGCCTCGCCGCTTCAAACGCCTGCTGCATCATCGGCGTGATCTGCTCGGTTCGCGCATTGGTCAACGCAAACCTACGCAGCGCAAGCTGGTCCTGCATCGGGGCCTGATCCAGCAGCGAGACAAAGCGATCAATGAGCGGCATCGCATCCGATGGGGCCGCCACGATCAGCGATCGCCCGCCCGGATCAGCCGTCACACGCACCGTCGCGGGATCGACGCGCAGCGAGCGACCATCCGACGATGGTCCGCCATCAAACGCCAGTTGCAGCACTCGCTGCGCCTGCCTGCCTCGCGGCGCGGGCTGAAACAGATCCGACACCGCACGCTGCACGCGGCCCGCCGTCGTGTTGGTGAGCGGATAGACCTTGATCGTGAGTGTCGATCCCGGCATCGGCTTGCTGACGGCGACGATCAGCTCGCCAAGCGTGCCAAAGTCCGTGTCATTGGCCGACACAATCACCGCTCCGCCCTGCGGGTCAGGCTGTACGGAGACCCGCGACGTGAAGCCGCCGGGGTTCTGCGCAGAAGCCTGACCGATCTGACCGGCGGTCTGATTGACCAGCGATGCAATCACGTTCGCATCAACGCCCTCCGGCAACGTCACGATGTGGAGCCGCATCGGCTCGGCGGGCATCTGCCGCTGCAACTCCGCGGCAAGCGCAACAGCGCGATCCACCGCCCGCGTCGAGCCCGAGATGATCAGCGAGTTGGTCAGCGGATCAACCGCGATTGTCACCCCTTCATCCGGCGTCGCTTGCTGCTCATTCGCTCCGATCGCCGCTGCGGCAATCCACGCTGCGAGCACGTGACCGGGCGAACCATCGGTCCGCGGCAACACACCGTCATTCACGGGCCGCGCATCGCTCCCCTGCTTCTTGTCTCCAGCGGGCGCGGGTGAGAGCAACTGCTCGACGCTGATCACCTCAACCTTGGTCGCCGCCCGCTGCTCAAGCAGCCTGCGAAGCGCCTCGGCAAGCATTGCGGCATCGGCCTTCGACCTGTCAACGCTGATCAGTCGCATGTCGCGGCTCGCCGCGCTCGTCGCCTTGTCAAGCCCCTCCACCAGCTCTTCGATCGCGGCCAGTTGCCGGTCGGTGCCGCGGACAACCAGCGAGTTGCTCGCCCGGTCGACACGCACCACCGGCGGCTGCTCGACCGCGGCCGTGCCCGCATCATCCTGGAAGATCGCCTGCACGCTCTGGGCCGTCTCGTTCGCATCGGCGTTTTCAAGCGTGATCAGCCGGACCACCCGCGGCGTGCCCGCCGCCGACTGCGTCACATCGACATCCAGATCCGAAACGACCTGCCGTGCGATCTCGACTGATTCCCGCGGGCCGCTGACGACCACCACATTCAACCGTCTATCCGCGACCACCTTTACCGGAATCTGCGTGCGAGCCTCTTCCAGCATCGCCGGCGGAATCCGTTGCCCCGGCCGGAACTGCGAAAACAGGTTCGGCTGATCGCGCTGCAGAAGCTGCTGCACGATGGGCGCAACGATCTCCGCCCGCGCGTGCTTCAGCGGCACCGTCACGACATTTGTCGCGCCGGGCTTGTTCCCTTCAAGGTCCAGCGACCGGGCGATGTCCTCAACCAGCTTGACATCCGCGCCGTTCCCGCTGATCACCAGCGCGTTGGAACCTTCCGCAGAAGAGATCGCAACCCGGCCCCCCGACGGCCCCACACCGCCCATCGGCGCAAGCGCCTGATTCAGCGCAACCGCGGTCGGCCCCGCCTCAACGAACTTCAGCTCAAGGACCTTCACGATCGGCTTGGCCGACAGCCGCGACAGCTCATCGACAATGCGTGAGTACCGGGCAACGCCGTCGGCATCGCCCGACACCAGCAACGCGCCCCGCTCGTTGTCATTGGTCACTTCGACCGGAGTCGCTCCGGGGAGCAGTTCGGTCTGCTCGCGATAGATTTCCGCGGCACGCCCCGACACCTGCTCGATCGCATCCGTCGGCACCATCAGCACCCGGAACGTCGCATCCCGCAGCGTTGCCCCATCAATCGAGGCAACCAGCTTCTCGATCGGGGCGATGTCCTGCGGCCGCGCACGCACCAGCAGCGTCCTTGTCTCGTCAATCGCATCAAATCGCGGCTCAACGTATGTCGAGCCATCCGTCGGCTCCAGCAGTGTCCGCGCAAGCTGCGACAGCCGACCGATCACCTGGCTGGGCCGTGCCTTTGTCAGCACGATCGACTTGGATTCCCGCTCGATCACCACGCTCGACTCAACCGAGCGAAGCAAATCCGTGTACGACGCGATCGCCGTCGCACTGCCGACGAGCGTTGCCATCCGCCCTTCGCCGTCGAGCGACGCGGCGACCGGGTCCAGTTCTGCGCGGCTGGACTGCCCGTACAGCGCATCGGCTTTGGCCAGCACTTGCGATGGATCTCCCGCCGCGATGCGAACCTGCCGTACTTCCTGCACGCGCTCAGCCGGGACATCCAGCACCTGAATCAGCTTCTCAAACGCCGCCACATCCGCCGCCGGCCCCGAGACCACCAGGCTCTTCTCATCAACAGCCTGCGCAAATCGCAGAACCGCCGTCTGCCGCGGCGACAGCAGCCGCGTGATCAGGTTCTGCGCTGTCTGCGCGGTGAGATGCTTGGTTCGCATAACCGTCGTACGGGCCTCGGGCTGTGCCGCAGGGGTCGACCCATTCGCAACCGTTGTCGGAGCAGCGCCCGGGTCAACCTCCGCGATCAATGCGGCCACGAGCATGAGCTGCTCAGCCGTGCCGATGACAGTCAGCTTGCCCTGCGCGGCCAGCGGCAGCACCGTCGGCGGTCCACCCACGCCTCCACCCTCGCCTCGTTGCTGCTGGAACAGCCTGCTCACATTCCCCGCGGCCTCTTCAGCCCCCACCCCTGCCAACACAAACGTGAGCATCTCCCGACCATCCCCGCCTCCCTCAGGCTGGTCGAGCAGCGCCACCAGTTCGCCCACCACATTCAGGCGCGACTTGGGCCCCACCGCGACGATGCTGTTGGTCCGGGCATCGGGCTGAATGCTCAGCCCTTCGATCTGATCATCTTGAACTGTCGTCTTGCGACCCTGATTGTCGACAAACGTGATCTGCTTGCGCTCGGCAATCAGGCCCTTGAGCGCGGCGTGAACCGCCTCCGCCTTCGCGTGCACAAGCGTGAAGAGCTTGAACTCCGAGTCCCGCGGCCGATCGGCATCCAGCTGCTCGATCACTCCTCGCAGCCGACGGCACTGCGCCGCCGTGTCCACCAGAATGATCGCATTCTGCTGAGGCAGCGCGGTGATCCCGCCAAACTTGCTCACCATCCCCTTGAGCTGCTCCGCGAGCGGCGCGGCGATCGCGTTGTTCAGCGGCACCACCGTCGTAATTACTTCTGCCTGGCCGATGTCCTCGGGGATCTTGCCGACCACCTGGCCAAACGCCCGCATGTCCTCGACCTTGGTCAGCAGCAGGTACCGATCCTCCCGCCGAAGCTGCACGCCATGCATGAACAGCAGCCGGTTGAGCACATCCAAGGCTTCTTCAACCGAGTACGCGGAAGCCCCAATGAACGTCAACCCGGTCTTCGGGGCTTCCGCCTCGCGAATGACCGGCAGCCCGGTCTGCCTGGCCATGAAGTCCAGCACCTGCTCGAATGGCGTCTCGATGAAGTTGAATGAGATCGCTGCAGCGGCAGTCGATTCTGCCGCCGGAGAAGCGGGCGCCGGAGCGACGGGGGTGGCAACTGGAGGAGCGGCAACCGGCTCGGGCTGTGCGGCGGGCGTGGCTTGAGCCACCGGGGCGACAACCGCCACGGGTGTGTCGCCGGCGGGCGCTGCGCCATCCTGCGCGTAGACGGAAATCGGCTGCCCTGCCGCCAGAAGCAACAGCGCGGGAACGAGCAGGCGGCGATGACGGAGCGATGTCATGGGAGAGTCCCTCCTTGAACAAACGACCAGCCGCGTTGACCAGGCCACAAAGACCGATCCGCCGCGACATGTCTCCACGGGCGCCACTACGGGGCCTCCGGCCCTCGGACGCAGCACGCCAGTCTACCGGTTATGACACCGGCTTGCGGTCCGCAAGGGTTGACCCCAGCTGAACCTCAAATGTTTCCTGTCCGATTTTTATGCGCGCAGACTCACCTGAACCGGTGATAAACACTGCATCCAGCACCTGGGCCCCCACCCCCAACATCTTGGTTTCCTGGGTCTTTTCGTTGATGAGCCAAAGCTCGGGGCCACCCCTTCCCTGAACCACTGCCGACACTCGCCAGTCACCCAGCGAGGGTTGCGGTGGGGCCGGAGGCGAGGGCGGAGCTTGGACAACTGCCGCCGGCTGAGCCTGCGGCGCGGCGGGTGGTGGGGGTGACGGCGGAGGCTCCCGGAACATGTTCTTGGAGACAATCGCCCGCCACGGATCAATCGCGGCCTCATCGATCGGCAGCCAGATTCGCCCGGCGGTTTCCGCACCCAGCACTACTTTTCTGCCAGGAAGGAACATCCCCGTCACCGTCACTGAAAGATCGATCCCTTCCCGCTCCTTGCCAAATGCCCGCATGCCCAGCCCATCCACGCGGCACACCCATTGCTGCTCTTCGAGCAGCGCGACCATCCGCACCGCCTGATCGAGCGAGCCCTCCCCAGTCAACGTCGCGCTGATCGAGAAAAAGTCCGGCCTCTCCCGCTCCGCCCGCGCTCCATACTCGCGCAGCCGCGCCTTCGCGGCCGGGTTGGGCACCGCTCGCGCTGAGGACGTCGAAACCGCGGCCTTCCGCAAGCCCACAAACGATGCCATCTCGTTGAGAGCACGCCGAATCGCCGCGTTCGCCTCTTCCTCCGTCGAGCCCAGCGAGATCGCCGCCAGTTCTTCGAACGACTTCTTGACCTTCCCAAGATCAAGCAACTCCACCTCACGCATCTCCAGCCCGCTCTCATATCTCGCAAGCTCGCTATCCAGCGTCTTGCGCTCCTTCGCATACCAAGACCAAGCCCACCATCCGCCCGCGAGGACAACCGCAAGCCCCCCGACAATCCATATCGTGCGAAGGTGGCGGCTCATGGCTTGCCCCCGTTCCGCTTGGCCGCCGGCTTCTTCTCCGCGGCTGGCGCGGGCGTCGCCGGTTTGCCTGCCTTCACTTCCACGGCTGTCGGCGCCTTCGGCTCTTCCGGTCGCCGCTCATCGGTCGTCAGTGTCCAGTCAAACCGGTCATGGACATCCGACCCTCGCGTCAGCACGCTGTAGCGGCGATCCTCGACAAGCCTCGCACGCAGCGCATCGGCCACATCTCTCCGCTTCATCGCCCCTGCAAGCGTCATCGTTCCGTCAAACCGCTCCGACCATGCCGCGGGCGAGTACGCAGGATTCTCCTTGGTCCCGCTGTACACAACCGCCGTATCCGACCGCGCCGAAATGCTGTCGAGCATCGCTTCGCGTGCATCAGGCATCTGTGATGACAGCATGCTGATGTGCGCCAGCCAATCCACCCCGGTTTCGCGGAACCGCTGCAAGTGCTCCACCCGCGCCCGCGCCCGAACCAGTTCCGCATATTGCTCGGACTGCTTCGCCCACTCGCCTTTCAACTCCACCAGTCGCTGCTCGCGCGCATGGAGATCCAGCCTCGCAAAGGTGTACACCCCGCCGCCCACCACGATGGCCCCCAGAACTCCAAGCAGCACCAGCCGCCGGCGCGCCCCGGCCAAATCAGGGACCTTCCTCGCATTGGCAAAGTCCAGCGTGTCGCGGCCTATCACCGGCTCTGCCAGCAGCCCCACCAGCGGCGCCACTGCCGAGCGATCCGATTCGGGCATCTCCGCCGGCGCCTCTACAAACGCCGGATACCCCGTCGCCGCGCTGGGCAGTTCCAGCGTTTCCCCACACCGCGCCGCCACAAGCTGCGACAGCTCATCAAAGCCCAGCACCGTCACCGCCTCGATCGGCGGCGAATCCGGCGAGACCCGGTACGACATCCAGGTTCGCTTCGCCTCGACAGCAACCCGCTGCGCAAACGCCTCACGCTCATCGGCCACCGCCGGTCGCATCAGGTCTGTGGCACGCGCAAACACAAGCTGCCCATCCTCGACGATCACAAACTCCGTCGACTCGCGCCCAAGCGCGATCCCCAGCGTACTCCCCGTGCGCCGCTGCGATGCCTCCGCCAGCAGCGCGGCCGCGCCCGCCGACAACAACCCCACCCGGCTCAGCCGGATCCCCGCCGCCTTGCACACCGCCCTCCGCCACATCAACCTGTCGCCCTGCAGCGCAGCCGCCAGCACAACGCTCCCCGCAGGCAGCGTCGACCCCGACCCCGGCCTCAGTCGCACAAAGTCGATCGCGGCATTATCCGGCGAAACCGTCAACTGCCGCACAACCTGCAGCCGCACCATCGACGGAAGATCATCGTCGTCGGTGCCAGGCGGAAAGCCGATGCGCTTCAGCACCACCTCGCCGCGAGGAACACCAAAGACGACCGTCCCGCGCCTGGCCGCCGGCCACATCCCCGCGCCCCTCAACTCCGTTGCCAGCCACTTTCCAACCGCCGCCGTATTCGTCAGATCAACATCCGCCGGCCGCGCAACCGTCAACCACTTCCGGATGACCACGCGATCGCCCTGCAGTGTCGCCGTGACAGCGACAAGCCGGTCGTTCTCAATGTTCAATGCAACCTGGTTCCGCTCCATCGAAACCCTCACTGCGGCCCGGGCGTCCATCGCCCCAGACGCGGATCTTTCTCTTCTACCGCCGCGGCGGATCCATCCGCGTTGGCATCACTCGGCTCGGCGCCGGTCTCGGGGCTCTGCGATCTGGCTGCGGGCCGGCTGCCAGATCCCCGGCCGGTCGCCGGACTTGAGGATACCGCCCGACCGGGGGGTGAGGCTGCACTCACTGCCTCGGGTTCCTCCTCCTTTACAGTTGCCACACGCCGAAGCGGTCCAAGCTGTCGCGCCGCCTCCACCATGGTGATCTCCCGCAGGTACGCCACTCGCGGCCGTTCCGATGAGACATCCAGCACCGCCTCCACCACGACGCGATCCACCAGCGGCGGATTCTCCTCCCCTTCATCCGAATCGCCGTCAACAAACCCTGCCTCGATGACGATCCGCCACTGCATCGACCGTGTGCCCAGATGATCGGCCGCCTGCTCGAACTGATCCGGCGTCAGAATGTTTTCCGTCACCAGCCAGACCAGAGACAGTCGCTGCTCGGGCGCAAGCTTTGAGCGGCGCAGCACGATCTGTTCCGCCGCGCTCGCATCGATCCCGGGAATGCACGCCAGCATCTCCCCCGGCGCATTGAGCACATCCATTCGCCCCAGCCGATACGGACCGGCATCCCCGCAGAACGCATCAAGCACTTCACCCCAATCCTTTGCCTCGACATTAAACCGCCGCAGCACCTTGACGATGTCCGATTCCTTCTCGAACTTCGTGCCCTGCTCCATCAGGCTCTTTACCAGGTTCGACGCGCCCTCATCAAACCGATCCGTGATCGCCCGCCCCAGCCGCTCCGACCACTTGCCAGAGAGCGAGATCCGCCGCACGCCCGTGTTCGATTCCGCGTTTCGCCCCATCCCCGCCTGCACGTTCGGCTCAAACGAAAATACCGTGAGCAGTTCCGTAAGCGGTCGCGACGGCGACAGCGCCTCCGGCGGAACAAACGCATCCGCCGATGCTGGCTCATCCTCGCTCCCTGTTGTCCCGTTGATCGCCCCCCGCAGCCCCTCGACTGCCGAAAGATCATGGACGCTCAGGAACTTCCGGCTCCCTCGCGTCGCGACGATCCGCTTGACGACCTCCGCATCCAGCCCGGGCACCAGCGCCAGCATCGCCTCCGTCGCCGTGTTGATATCCAGCTTGCCGGATTCGCTCTCAAGCAGCCGCCCATCAGTCCCCGCCACCAGCCGTGCGACCGCGCGCCTGCCTGACGGTTCCGCAAACAGCGACCAATCCTCGGGCAAGTCGGGCTCGATCCCCCGGATCAACTCGTCGCGCTGCACGCGAAACGCTTCCATTGCGGCCTGCACGCCGCTCCATGCGATCGCCCGCGACTGCACACGCCTCGCGGCTGCATCCGCCGCAGCCCGCTGCGCCTGCGCCGAGTACACCACACTCCCGGCCGTGAGCGCGCCGATCGTTACGACGATCAGTACAACGTACAGCGTGAACCCGTTGTGTCTGGCGGCCCGCGCAGAGTTCATGCTCCTCCTCCCCCCCACGCCGCATCCGGGCCATCCGGGATGACGATTACCCGCGATCTATCTGGCTCCGGCCACTCGGCACCGCTCGCATCTTCCCCCCCTGCCGGTGTCGCAGGCCCGCGATTCTCGCGCCAGACCTCCACTTCGATCGCGGCGGGCAAACGCGCGAGCGATGCGCTGTCAAAGCTCGAAGTCCAGTTCCGGCCGTCAAAGTACCTGAATCGCACCCGCGACAGCCGCGACGAAAGCGGATGCATTTCCGTCGCAACGCCCTCTGTCCCGGGCCCGAATGGTCGCCGCGACATCGACAGCACCCCGCCGGCGTAGTTGTATATCGCTTCCTGCAGGTCGCTCTCGCCCCCGTCGCCGACATCCACCCCGCGCGTCAACACCCGCAGCCGCGTCCCGCTCCCGTCGATCCCCGCGCCCATTTGCGCATCACCGGCAATTCCCCCCAGCAGATCCCCTTCGATCCGATCCAGCAGCGTGTCCGCGGCCTGTGCATCCGCCGATGCCGATCCAATCGCACCCTGCCGAGCCGAGAGCGACCACAAAAAGCTCATCACCGCGCTCGCCAGCAAGGCGATCAGCGCAAGGGAGATCATCACCTCGATCATCGTGAACCCGCGGCGCCGGAGAGCTCGTCTCATCTCTCTCCCTCCCCGCGCCGAACGGGCGTTGCGCGACGGCGCTCCCGCCGCTCCGCCTCCACCGCCCCCCGCTTCCCTTCCCGGGTCACCTCATCCACCTCGCCCACCCGGTCTGCCGCGGCGGGGTTCATCCGGACAAGCTGCTTCAACGTTGCCTCGGCCAGCGTTCGTCCAGAAGGGTCCAGCCTCCTTGTTGCAGTGGCTTCAACCATCGTGAGCCCACCCGCTCCAAACGGTGTTGTCACGATCGATAGCTCCCACCCGCTGGGAGGAGGAAGCTCATCCTCAAACACCTGGGACGAAGCGTCTTCGTCGCGCCACTGCGGCACCGGACCGTTCAGCGTCTCCGCGGTCTCAATCCCCGCCTCGATCTTTGCGATTGCGCTGCGGGCCAGATCCATCGCACGTTGCCGGAGCCTCGACGCCTCGAGCGACTCGGCCGCGCTCGCCATCGCGCTGAGAATCGCCAGCGCTGCGCCGATGAAGATGGTCATCGCGAGCATGATCTCCATCAGCAGCCCGCCGCGACTTCGTAACTGATTCCTTCGCGGCGTCACGGCCGATCCTCCGGCGCCGCCGGCACGTCATCGGAGGCGGACTCCACCGGCCGCACAGGTACGAATGTGATCATGCCCGTCCACGGGTTGAAGTCCATCCTCGCCATCGCCCCGCCCCGCCCCCTCAGCACCAGCGTCTCACCCGGCGAGACGGTGCCATCAGGCATGAGAACACACAGCGCCCGCTCCGCTGAATCTTCCCCTGCTCCCTCCGCCCGGCGCCGCACATCATCACTGCGCGCAGATTCCCACTCATCCTCTTCTGCGTCGGAATCGGCATCTTCAGCGTTTGCAGCGGGCGCAGGGATGATCGATGCCCCCGCGGGCAGTTCCATCACGAACTCCCGGCGACCGGCCTCTGCACCTGTTTCCGTGGAGCCCCGCTCGATCGACCAGATCGCCACCGAGCCACCCGAGTCGATCGCCACAAGTTTCAGCAATCGTCCCCGGCGCTGCGCATCGGCCCGCGCAATACCCACCGCCGACTCCAGTTGCCGCTGTGTCTGGCTGAACGAACTCGCATTGAGCCGCGATATGCCGATCGGCAACACAATCCCCGCGAGCATCGCCATGATTGCCAGCGCAATCATCAGTTCGATGAGCGTGAATCCGCGTAACCGCATGTCAAACTCCGGTCGCGATCTCACGAGCCGGGAGGCGGCGGAGGAGGCGCCGATGAGCCGCCCGCACCTTCCACGCCCTCAAGCGCCGACTTCGGCCAAACGTTGATGTCGTCTTCGGTGCCCTCTTCCTTGTCAGGGCCGCTCGAGAGCAGATCAAACTTTCCTTCGGGCGCGTTCTCGCCTATTTGGCGATACACCCACGCCGTGCCCCAGTCATCTTCGGGAATCGGAGTTTCGACGTATGGCCGCCACTTGGCCTGCTCCGATTCTTCCGCCAGTTTCGTCTTATCCCAAAGCGCGGTGATCCCCTCATCATCAGTCGGATAGCGGTTGAAATCGAGATTAAACTGGTTCAACGCATCTCGCAGCGACTTCATCTGAATCTCGACCTTGGCGACGGTCGCCTTGGCGCGTGTGCCCATCAGGTTCACGGTCACCAGACCGGCGATCGCCAGGATGATCACGATCACGATCATGACTTCAAGCAGCGTGAACGCGCGGCTCGTAGCAATCCTGATTCTTGTTTGAGACTGTCTCGACATACCAGCCGCCTCCTTGTCGAACTTCCCTCTCCCCGGCCGACCATTCTCCGAACCTGCCGAATCTCTTCGGAACCCCCTCCCCCCCCCCCCCCCGCCCCCCCCCCCCACCCGCCCCCCCCCCCCCCCCCCCCCCCCCCCCCCCCC
>ENA-ORBV01002696-ORBV01002696.1-microbial-mat-metagenome-genome-assembly--contig:-NODE-2696-length-37027-cov-9.456915_pt1 | contig 37027 bp, 33 predicted proteins | sample MGYA00237777_ERZ505514 | MGnify/ENA primary metagenome ERZ505514 (study PRJEB26160, sample SAMN06269048) | microbial mat metagenome | isolation source: Oligotrophic lake microbial mat | place... | reverse complement strand
CCTGCGCCCGCTCCTACCCCCGACCCTGCGCCTATTCCTCCTTGTCCTGGGTATTGCGAGAGCGTACCAGAACCATCTGAAATGGCAGGGAGTGCTTTAGCGATCGCGCTCTTAGGATTGGGACTAAAACTGCGGCGAAATTGGTGAATTCTGCATGATTTGAAGCCACCGTTTCAAATAACTCGAATATGATGAAAGTAGGTTGTTTAAGATTGAGATGGCTTTTGACAATGCCCCGTTTGTCTAAATTTATAGACGAGATTGCGACAATCAGCTTAGTGGGTCTAATGTCGCTTCCCCAAGTCGCCTTTGCCGCCCTCGTTCCCGTTCAATCCGGTGAGGTTGCCCCTGTCATCCCCAATCCTCCTTCTGGTCAGCCTTCACCAATTCCAGTGCCAGATTTAGAGTTTGAGTTGCCTTCTGCTAACCCAGAACTGAAACCGCTATACAGTCCAGAGCCGTTTCAACAACCCAATCAAGCGCAACCCCTGCGCCTAGAGATTAAGCTAAGCCGCCGTCAGGTGACTCTTTATCGAGGTGACAAAGTTGTCAAAAGCTACGCGATCGCGGTGGGTCGTGCTGGCTGGGAGACTCCCAGAGGCACCTTTCAGGTAAAACAGATGTTTCGCAACCCTACGTGGATTCATCCCCTCAAAAAGGGGATTATCATTCCAGGTGGCGATCCAGAAAATCCTTTAGGACGCTTTTGGATTGGGTTTTGGAGCAATGGAAAAAACTGGATTGGCTTTCACGGCACCGATAATCCCAAATCCGTTGGTACAGCAGCATCCCATGGCTGCATCCGTATGTATAACGCAGATGTGGAAGAGCTTTTTAAGAAAGTCAGCTTGGGAACTGAGGTGAAAGTTGTGAAATGAGAGTTATACCGCATAGCCTCCAGGGAAAGTTCTGATTCTGCTATGATTCGGGAAGCTTTTGATTAGAAGAAACATGGATATGTCGCGGACTCGTCCATACCAGCCTGTTTTACTACGAATATTGCATGGTGTTGCCGCCGTATTACTCCTTTTAGCCTTGATTTCAGGTTTTTTGATTTACAACACTTATGACAAGCGTTGGGGTAGTTTTGCTTTACCCACCATGGGAGATATTCAAGGTACTCATGGCACGATTGCCCTAACCTTCCTATTGTTTCTACCAGTTTTTGCTCTATACAGCTTTCATATTGGCTATCGTCGTCTAGTACAAGAGCAATCTTTCAGTCAATTAAAACAGTTTGGCAAGCCAGTTTGGTGGATATCAGTACACCGCTTTGCAAATACATTGATTTTGCTTGCGGCAACGTTTGCAGTGGTAACTGGTCGAATGATGAAAGAAGAATGGCTTCCCAATGGAGAAATTCATCGTCAATGGTATCTAGCACATTTGGTGGCGTGGGTATGTGTGCTCATGAGTTTTGCATTACATCTACTGATGGGAGCTAAGGTCGGCGGAGTGCCCTTGCTAGTATCAATGTTCAATTGGAAAACGCGAAGCGAGGACACTCCACTTTCCTGGCTTCAAGGGGGCAAAATAAAACACTCTAGTTTGGTCTTGAAGGTTCTTGAAGGTATTGTGATTGGAGGCATTATTGTGGCATTTCTTCTGCCAGTCTTTAACTCCTAAAATGTAACCGTATAACAATGCCGTTGTACACCGACCGTATAAAGTTGCTTGGTTGAGTCCGAGAAATAATATGCGGCGGGTGAACGGGGTCGATAGACAGATTTCGGGTTTCAGGTTTCAGATATAGGGTGTCGAAAACTCAAAACTCAAAATTAATTTCCCTTTCCTCCTGTCCAATCATTAATCCAGTTCAAAATTTCTTGATTGACGATTTCAGGGCATTCGTCATGGGGGCAGTGCCCTGCATTTTCAATTTCTACCAGTTTTAAGTTTGGATTATATTTCACAAACATTTTTGCCAGTTGGGGCGGCACCATCACATCTTTCAATCCCCAAAACAGCAGCATGGGGATCGTTAGGGTTGGTAATACCGTTTTTGCCCTGTAGTCTCGTGTGGGCTTGCCAGCCGATCGCACCATTGCCCGTAGAGCTTTTACTGCATTGCGATCGTAAGCAGGAGTAGAAAAAATATCTACTAATTCATCAGTTACGGCTATCTTTCCGGCGTAGGCTTGCCGTGCCCAAAATAAGCGAATTGCCTGCGGGTGACGCGCTAGCCAAAATACCACATCAAAAATAAGCGGAGAAGTCACGATCCGCTTCGTTAAGGCAAAGGCAGGACGAGAAAGCGGGGTAAGTAAGGCGATCGCTTTGCTCACCAGCGGCGGCACTTCCAACACCGACGCATCCGGGAGATTCAGCATGACAATTCCACTCACCATCTCTGGATGTGCCGCTGCCGCTGCCAAAGCCACCAAAGACCCAATCGAGTTTCCGACTAAAATTACAGGCTGATTCACCAGCGATCGCCAAAAATCATACACCTGCTCCACCCATAGCTCAATGCCAAGAGATGCCGTCACCTTCTCAGAAGCGCCAAACCCTAGCAAATCTAAGGCGTAAACGGTATGGTGCTGCCCCAATTCAGGCAAATTATGCCGCCAGTGACCAATTGAGCCACCAAAACCATGCAGCAAAAGTAACGGCGTTTGGCTAGAAGCAGCAGAGCGCATACAGGTATAGCGCGTTTGCCACCCTCGCCAAATCCAATCTCGCTGAGTACCCAAGCGTTGTCGGACGGGAAGAGAAGTCATTACCATTCCTTGTTAACCAACTTGTAAAAGCATCCGAACAATTAGTTCACTCATCCTCATCATAAAGCTCACTCTAAGATTCAGAAGAACGTGCAAATAAAGGTCTGAAAAATAGCCCGATTGGAAATTTGCATGAATAATTCCCCAGAAAACTAAGCAGAATGAGTAAAATGTCAGATACAATCATGTGTTCAAGGAACTAAGCAATCATCTGCCCTTTAAGTAGGTCACGATTGTTTTAGATTTCTACCAAAAGCCAGCCTGCAACCGTATTATAAATAGTTTGCTGTTGCTAGCCCTCCTCCAATTTATTCTCCCTAAAACTGCCTGTGACTGGAAATAGACCGACACGCGACCTGCCAACTATTAATGAACGTATTCGATTCCCTCAGATTCGAGTAATTGGCGCTGACAACTCACAGCTAGGGATAATGACTCCCCGTGAGGCGTTACAGCTTGCCGAGGAAAAGGAAATGGATTTGGTTTTGGTGACTGATAAGGCAGATCCGCCAGTTTGCCGAATTATCGATTATGGCAAATTTAAGTTTGAACAAGAGAAGAAAGCGAAAGAAGCGAAGAAAAAGCAGCACAACGTTGAAGTCAAAGAAGTGAAGATGCGGTACAAAATTGAGAAGCATGACTACGACGTGCGGATCAACCAAGCAAAGCGCTTTTTGCAAGATGGCGACAAGGTTAAGGCAACCGTGATGTTTCGGGGACGCGAAATTCAGCATAGCGATATGGCGAGAGATTTGCTGTCTCGGCTAGCGAATGATCTGCAAGAATTTGCCGAAGTCCAACAGTTCCCTAAGCAGGAAGGGCGCAACATGATGATGTTATTGGCTCCTAAAAAGTAGCCCGTGATCGTGTTGATGGATTTTGATAATTAAAAATTCTGCAACGAAATGGATTTGCATCTCTACAATAAAGACCATTCAGGGCACTTTAGTTAAAGTGATGCTCGATCGCTGGCATGGTGAATGGGACTAATTGATCAATGGTTTTCTAAAGGGGTCTGGAGGCAAACTCTTCTACAAGGGTTTAACCTCCGGTCAGAAGAAGCTGAACGAACATTTTTAATGTTTGCTTTTTATGCCACAACGTCTATTGGGCTGGTTTGGCTGGAGGCAATTACAGCCGATCTCTTTCTAAGCGCATATAAGGCAGAGGGACTGCCTTGGATTTATATTGCCAGTGCGGGAATCGGTTCAGGGCTAAGCTTTGTCTATTCTCAGCTTCAAAAAGTTTTGCCGCTGCGTCGGGTCATTGTCATTATTGCCCTGCTGATGGCGGCTCCATTGCTGTTGTTTTGGCTGGGGCTAAGTGCCCAAGCAATTTACCCGTTTGAGTTTTGGCAGGTGAGTACAGTTGGGATCACTATCTTTTTGATGCGGCTGTGGGTAGAGGCGCTGAATGTTCTCAATGATCTGAATACGGCAATTACTGCGAACCAGTTGTTTAATATTCGGGAAATTAAGCGCACCTATCCCTTGATCAGTAGCGGGATTTTAGTGGCGGATGTGATCAGCGGCTTTTCCCTAGGCTTCATGATTAGGCTCGTGGGCAACCTGGAAAATATGGTGCTGTTGTCTTGTGGCATGATGGCGATCGGGGCGGGGATTCTTTTTTACCTGAGTCATGCCTATCAACAAGCGTTTCCAGATTTTTTGCGTCGGCGATCGGGATCGGAGGAGCAAGCCTCGGAATTTTCAACTAATCGCTCCGTGCAAGGCTCTTTGCGCCGCTATGTAATTTTGCTGTATTTGTTTTTTATCTTGTCCCAGGTGCTGTTCCTGCTAATCGATTTCCGCTTCTTAGGAGCGTTAGAAGGGTTTTCGACTTCGGAGGGTCAAATTGCTGCATTTCTGGGTGTTTTCAACGGCATTTTGGGCATTTTTGAGGTGGCAATGCAGTGGTTGGCTTCAAGCCGCTTGATTGAACGGGTTGGCGTATTTTTTGCTTCTTTGTTGCTGCCAGGTGGAATCGGCATTTTAAGTGCTTTGGCAATTTCTAGTTTGGCGTGGCAAGAGCCATTAGTTAGCCAGTGGGCATGGACGTTACCACTCTTTCTGATTCTGCTTGCCCTAAAATTTTATGATGAGTTGCTGCACTATACGTTATTTGCCAGTGTGGGTCCGGTGTTGTTTCAACCTGTTCCTGATGGTGTGCGGAGCCATGTGCAGGCAATGGTGCGGGGGGTGGCGGAACCATGGTCTACGGGTGTGACTGGGATAGCGCTGTTGGCGTTGGGCTGGTTTTTTGGCGATCGCCAGCTCAATGTTTTGTTTCCAGTCATGCTGGTTCTGTCGTTGATTTGGATTGGCGTAATCTTGCTGCTGCGAGCAAAGTACGTCAACCTCCTAGTGATTAGTGCAGACCGTGGGCAATTGACGCGGGATGTTGATGAGCTAGAACTACGGCGAAAACTGCTGGAAACTCTTGAAAAGCCAGGACCCGAAAAAAGGAAGGAATCCTGCATTGACTTTTTAAGTAAGGTATATCCCAAAAGTGCCTGTGAATTGTTAGCCCCTCGGTTGATGAATTTTTCACCTACCTTACAGCGGAAAAGCTTGGAAGCCATGCTGCTTTACCCCAATGCTGCGGCTCTCAGCCAGGTAAAGGAACTGATTGATCAAGCTCCTTCGGCGATGGTGCTAGCGCTGGCGCTGCGGTTTGTTTGGATTACTGAAGAAGACCCCGACATCCGCCGCCTGCGAGTCTATTTAAAGTCAGAAGTCGATCCAGTGGTGCGAGGAACCGCTTCTTCACTGATGATGCGCCAAGGTGACCCTACTCAAAAAGCAGAGGCAACCAACACGCTGAGGCGAATGCTGACCCATAAGTCTGAGAAAGAACGGGTGATGGGCTGTCGGGCATTGGGCGAGGCGGTCTATTTACAAGCGCTGCGAATTTACATTCCTAATTTGTTGCAGGATGAATCACTGCGGGTCAGATGGGCAATTTTAGACGCGATCGCGGCGACGCATCTAGAAGAGTTTTATCCATCATTACTCCGGGGCTTGCAGTACAAATCTACGCGGGAAGCTGCTCTGAAAGCGGTGGTACGGTTGCACAATGAAGCCCTGCCCATGCTCATTAAGCTGGCAGAGGATGTGCAAAAGCCAGATATTGTGCGGCTTCATGCGTGGCAGGCGATCGGTTTGATCGGCAGTCCAGAGGCGCTGGATGCACTTATTTCCCATTTAGTAGTGGCATGGGGAAATAACCGCCGCAATATCCTGAGAATCTTGCTAGAGATACCTGGAGAAGCCGGCATTGAAAGTACTTTAAAGCAGATGGGGCGGCGTGGTGTAGAGCAACTGATTGACCAAGAACTGATGTTTATGGGTCAGATGTATGCGGCGTTGTTAGATTTGTCGCCCCAAGCAATGTGGATGCGGGAGGCAGATTTGCTAAAACGCGCCTTGGAGGGGTTGCTGTTAGATTCGCAGGAACGACTATTTTTGTTGATGCAGTTTCTCTATCTAATTGGCGCAATTAAGGCAGCGGCGTTTAATCTCCAATCTGCTTCTCGCAGTAATATGGCGCGAGGCTTAGAAATTTTGGATAACACCTTAGATATTCCCAACAAACGAGCGTTGCTGAGTCTCTTAGATCGGAATTCTGAGGAAGAAAAGCTGAGGAATTTATCAGAAATTTTTGATGACCAGCGATCGCTACCCAGCGATCGGCTGCGTCAACTGTTAGAACTGCGCCATTTTTTATCGGATTGGGCGATCGCCTGTTGTTTTCACCTGGCAAAACAAGCCCACTGGAGCTTGACTACTGAGCAAGCAGTCGCGTGTTTACGTCATCCCAAAGGGTTTGTGCGAGAAGCGGTGCTATCTTACCTATGGATGGCATCTCCAAGGGCAATGCAGACATTACTGCCGCTCCTGCAAAAAGACCCTGATCGGTTGGTCATAGCCCAAGTTAAAAAGATGCTTAGAGAACTTGAGCTAAAAGAAGGAAATTTGGCTAAAGCTGCCGAAAAACCCGCCATAAATTTATTAAATATCCCAAATCAGCCTGGATTTGAAACAATTTAGTAATGACATCCTGTGGTTTTGGGAATTCTGCTAATAATGACTTTGTTGCGTAGTTCATTTCTACCGACAGGCAACTGCTCGCCTCATTCGCATCGCCGCCATGCTCTCCAGTTTTGAACGAGTTTTGTTTATTCGAGAAGTCCCAATTTTCAAAGAACTGCGGGAAGAATTTTTGGTGCGCCTTGCCTCTGTGATGGATGAGCTTGCTTTTCCAAGTAGCCATACTATTTTTACTCAAGGGCAAGAAGGGCGATCGCTTTACATTGTGGTGTCTGGCAAGGTGCGCGTTCACATCGAAAGCCAAGAACTGGTGCAGCTTGAGCAAGGGGCTTGTTTTGGCGAGATGTCTTTGTTCGATGCCGAACCGCGCTCGGCATCAGTCACAACGCTAACGTCCTCAGAATGCCTCATACTCACTCAGCAGCAGCTATATGAGGCGATCGAAGAAACTCCAGGAATCGCGGTGAACATTATTCGATTACTATCCCGTCGGATTCGCGAACTCAATCAAAAAATGAATACGATGCAAAGTTCCATTGGTGCGCCACCGCCACCCACAAGGCTCTATAAGCCTGCTCAAATACGTTAAGCAGTTTCCATCCAATCAAAAATTCGGTCTAAGTCTTCTAAAGTAACCAACCCGTACTGCCACAAAATCATTGGCAATAGGCTTGGGGTAAATTCTTGGTGACGTTGCGCGATCGCGATCGCGCTCTCAGAAATCGCCAATTCTTCCTGCAAAAATTGGATCAACCTGGCATTCACAACTCCTCCTTTCTTTAGTTCCATTTTTCTAATCAACATAACAAATTTTGTAAAATTGTGTAACAAACTCTCAGATTTCTTTTTTGTCTAACTAGCTTACTCGAAGGATCGCCCTAATAAAAGCATAATTTTGTGAAATTATCTTCAAATTCTTAAAAGCTACATCAAGCTTTCTTATTACTTTTACGCAATTCACCTACCGATATAGCGGGTGGATTGCCGTACCAGGATAGCCGCAAATATACGAAACGCTCTAGATTTTCATTGAGATGAGAATCCAGAGCGCAGTAGATGAGATCTAAGATATGGGTTTTAAGAAAACCTATTTATCCGGTTGTTCGTCGAGCGTGATCCATAATTTTTTGCTTGCGATCAGAAGTGTTGCCAGTGGAGCGCTTGATAAAGTCTCCCGTACTGCGAGACAGATGTTCCAAGATGCGCTTTTCGCGATCGCCTTCACTTGCCATAAAAAAGAACTCTGCCTGTTGCTTGGGTGGTCTTCTCTATTTTAGAAATCTTTACATTGGTATGCCATTATCCAAAAAAGCTCCAAAGCTCTAAATCATTCTTTTGGGGTAGATACATTCATGGCAGTCAAAATTGCCTGCTGGCTCACACTTTGGTAGATGCCTTTTAGATGCTGCATTGCATTTTGAGCCGCCTTTGCAGCTACCGCCGCATCTCCATCGCCTATTTTCAATGGAATCATGCCCAACACATCCAAAACGGTTTCACTACTGGGCGGTGGGGCGATCACTACCAAAGATGGCTCTAATTCATCGGCATAATGCCAGAATTTCTCTAGATTGCAGGCATAGGAGGACGCAGTAGAAGGGGATACAAATGAGTCTGCATTCTGGAGGCTTGGATCTTCATGCCCACCTTGGCTACGAGTTTGGCGCAAAGCTTCGATAATTTGCTCCTTGCTTCGCCCCCGGAGTTGAAAAAGCACGAAGGGATCTTCACCGAAGCGATCGCCCAACAGGTAATATACTGCACCAATATGTTTGCAAGGATTGGCAGGATCAGGGCAAGAACAGCGGCTATGAATATCAAATTTGGTAAACGGAAACAGGCTCAAACCATTGCCAGTAAATACTTCCTCAATCGCTTGCGGCATTTCTCCGGCTAGGAGCTTAGCGGAGAAAATTGCTCGCTGCGACATAGATTCAATCACATAACTCCACTGCTCATCGGTGAAAGGCTCAAGCGATAACGTCACTTTGTAGGGTTCGGGAGCCGTGCCTTGCACAAGGGCTGCCACTTTTTCCCCTTGAAACTCAATGCTCAAAACATTTCCTTCTCGCGCATAAATTCGCGCTCTTGCCAATCGTCTTACCCAGCCAAAAGACTCCAGCACATCGATCCAGCGCTGTGCCCACCATTCGCGGATCGGTTGAGAGTAAGCATCGGTCATGGCAGGAGTGGGGTAAGGGGAAATGCGAAATGCGAGGTGCGAAATGCGAGGTGCGAGAGAAATATAAAGACTGTCTTATTAGAATCTACCGCTTTTCTGGGAGATATTTTCTGTGAGAGTTTGCCCTGACAAAGTATGCTGAGGGCGATGTTGATTGAGTGTTAGGAGGAATGCTTGACGCGTAAACGATTGATTATTGAAATGGGGATGGGAGTAGATCAGCATGGACAAGAGCCAACGGTTGCGGCGGCACGGGCGGTGCGGAATGCGATCGCCCATAATGCGTTGCCGGGAGTGTGGGAAGTGGCGGGGCTAAGCCACCCGAATGAAATGATTGTGGAAGTTCAAGTTGGGGTGCCCTACCCCGATCAGGTGAAGCAGGAAGAGGTGTTGGCGGTATTGCCATTTGGTCGCAAATCATTGACTGTGGAGCTAGGGGGCATGGTAGTGCAAGGGAGAGCGATCGCTGAATTAGATGACAAAAATGATGAAATGCTAATTGCCGTTGCCTCTGTAACCGTTTGGGTAGACATCTAAAAAACATCTGAAGACAATGGTTAAACGCGCTGGAGCAGGCTGAGTCCGTGAGTGTCGCTACCACAAGTATTCAGCAATCCATGAGTAGAGCTTAAGCGCTGCACTTGATCGGTTTGGCGGGGGCTAGTGCGCCAGGGAGAAGGATTGTCGTATGCATAGTAAGTTTCTACACCGTTGATGCCCAGGGTCGCGGCAGCAGCGATCAGGTCTTCGGGCGATCGCCGATAGCGAACAGGATGCGCCAACACTGCCAGCCCACCCGCCATTTGAATGCTAGCAATCACTTGAGCCGCAGACGCGATCGCGTCTTGGGGGGCGTGCTTTTGCAGATAAGGCTCCATTGCGGCATGAGTAAAGTCAAAGGCATAGCCCAAAATATGTACTTCTGTTTCCAACAATCTAGAAGTGACCTCAATCCCCGTCCATAAGTGGGGCAAATTGCCGATTCGATCAGGATTTGCTTGGATATAGTCAGCTAGCCAGACTTGCGCCCGTTTATATCCATCAACGGTGTGATGATCGCTAATGGCAAATCCTTTTAGCCCAATCGCGATCGCTTGCTCCATCAATCTCTCTGGCTGCAACTGCCCATCCGAGCAAACAGTGTGCATATGAAAGTTAAATGATGTGGGGCAGCTTTCAGCCTGAATAGTCTCAAATACGCCCCTCAGCGCCAGGGCATCCTGGGCAGTGGGCTTAGAGGAAACGGAATCCTCAACCAAATTTACGACAGCCATAGTTGCCTCAGAAGGGTTAGGTGGGGATGTCTTATCTTTTGGCAAAGATTTCAACACCCCAATCCTATCTTAACCTTCTGTTACTTAATGTTGCCTGCTTTACTGTGCTGCTGAGCGCTTGTCAATCCCTATCAGTGAATAGTTTCCAGTCTTTATCATCTGCTGATTAAACTTTTAAGTCTGCTTCATAAAAGAAACTAATCTTCTTTGCAAATATATGCAAAAGCGGTCAGCAGATCGGTGAAGTTATCCGGCTGTAAGTAGCTTTGGACAGCCACCCCCCGCATCTGTAACGGTTACACCAGCGTAGTATTGGGCTTCAATGTTATATGACGATCGCAATTGCTTACTGCTGGAGATCGGTCTGAGTTCAGCTATCGGCTTATCAGATCTAATAATGACAAGAGTTTCACCTGCCTCTACTTGACAAAGATATTTCAGGGGATCGCGTTGTATTTCATCAATAGTGCCACTTAACATTAGATTGCCTCAATGCGAACTGAATGGACAGCTCTCAACTGCTAAAAGTTGCTCAGTCTAGGCGGAAATTAAACGGCAGACGAGCGTAAATTTCTGAAGGATCATTCAGCCCTTTCAACACAGTGAATTCTGCCTGGAGCTTTCCTAGCTCTTTGAAAACTGAATTTTTCGTCTTGGTCTTTTGGAGGCTTTCGCTAGATAAATTTTTCAGCAGTTCTTCCCTAAGTCCACGAGGCTCAGGATACTCAGCAAGTTGCCAGTCATCTCCCAGTTTTGCCCGCTGAGCGGCATCTTGAATGGCATCTTGTAGCCCACCCATTTTATCCACCAACCCGATCGCCAATGCTTGCTTGCCAGACCAGACACGACCCTGGGCAACTTCTGCCACTTTTGCTTTTGGCAATTTGCGCGACTCTGCCACTTTCGTAATGAATCGGTCATAGATGCGATCGACAGATTTCTGAAACACTGCCAGTTCTGGCGGAGTGCGCGGACGGGTGATGCTAGAAATATCTGCATAGCGTCCTGTTTTTACCACATCCCAGGTCACGCCGTTGTCGTTTGCCAACTTTTGCACATTTGGGCGTAAACCAAACACGCCAATGGAGCCAGTAATGGTGTTGGGTTGAGCAAAAATGCGATCGCTAAACGTGGAAATCCAATAGCCACCCGATGCTGCAACCCCTCCCATAGAAACAACTACGGGCTTTTTCTTGCGAGTTTGAATCACTTCTCGCTGAATTATCTCAGAGCCAACCACACTACCACCGGGACTATTCACTCGAATTACAACGGCTTTTACATCATCGTCCTGCTGAATTTCTCGCAACTGTTGGGCAAAGCGATCGCCGCCCACCTGATCGGCATCTCCTTCCCCATCCACAATTTCGCCTTCAGCATACACCACAGCAATTTTGTTTTTTGATTGCCGCTCTCGCTGCAACTCTTGATCCGCAACTTTGGCATAGCTTTTCAGGCTAACCTGCCGAAAAGATTCCTCATCCTTTTCCCCAAGCTGCTGAAGTTGGCTAATCATTTCATCTTCATAGGCTATCTTTGTGGCTAATTTTTGCTGAACGGCATTTTCCGCTTCTAAAATGGCTTGATTATCAGCCAGATTTTGCAATTGGGTTGGGGTCAGTTTTCGATCCTTGCCGACTGCGATCAAAAATTCACTCCACACATCTCCCAGCAGCGCTTGAGTTTGGCGACGGCTCTCAGGACTGCGTTTGTCTAACAAAAATGGCTCTATCGCAGATTTGTATTTGCCAACTCGCGTCACCTGCACGCCAACGCCAAATTTTTGTAGGGCACCTGCATAGAAGGCAGTGTTGGAAGCAAGACCGTTGAGTTCAAATGAGCCGTAGGGATTGATTGCGATCGTGTCTGCTACAGATGCTAGGTAGTAGTCCGGTTCGTCCCAATCAGTCCCATAGGCAATGATCTTTTTGCCCGTCGCTCGAAACCGCTGCAACGCCTCGCGAATTTCTTTTAGGGCGGCATAACCTGCACTACTGGAACCTTCCATATCTCCGTGCAAATACAGCGCCACAATTCGGTTATCTTTGGCGGCGCGATCGATCGCATTCAGCGCCATTCGCAGCGGTATCGTATCTGGGGTGCCATTGAGTAACGCATTACTCAAACTGTCACTAGAGCTTTTCTGTCCATCGGTAATGCCGACTGATAAATCAAACGCAAGCACAGATTTATCTTTAACCCGTGGCATTGGATCTCTAGATGCAATGGAAATAAATAAGATTACTAGTCCACCAATGCTTAAGCCCAGAAAAATTAGCAGCGCTAGCAAACTGGCGAAGGTGTATTTAAGAAAGTCGCGCATTCCAATCCTTTTCTCTTCTGCGGGTAGCGCAAAATCGCTATTCTCTCCATGCTGGCGTGAAAATGCTTTAACGACAAGGGGCAGGGGAAAAGAGGGGTCGGGTATCAGGTGTCAGAGAATTTCATCCTCAAACACGTTCTGAAACCCGAAACCCTCGTTATGCCAGGAATGATACCTGAGTTTGCGCTTCCCACAGCCGCAGCAATAGGAATTCAGCCATGTCTGAAACGGCAGTTACAAACACGCCTTCCTCTGCGTGGGTTGTTTCGGCAATCCAGCTTCCATATACGGTTGCTTCCACAAACTCTTGATCTACGGGAGTCACCGTTACTACTTGGGTTTGTTCTACCCGGAGAATTTGCTGTAGTTGCTTGAGGCTGGGTGCAGCCGCAGGCAACAGGAATGAGGCATGACCTGGCTCAATGTGCAGGTGTTGCCCTAGGCGCATTGCGAGAACAACTCGTTGAGCGATCGACACTTCTAAAGGAGCCGTGATCCGCTCCATGTGCAGTCCAGTTTCGGTATAAGTCAGCTTCAACATGATGATTTCTCCAAGGAAGGGAGAGCAGGTTTAGGGTTGAATGGCGCTTGACGTAAGAAAAGTAGGCAAAAAACAACCCCCGCCTCTGGGTTTCCAGTAGCGGGGGCGAAAGCGTCGGATGCAGCTTGCCTAGGTGGGTTCAGGTTTTTGCCTGCACCTCCCGCTATCGATGTATACATATGCTTCTGGGTTCAACCCAATGTGAATTAGTCTAAAAATGCGATCGCTTAGGTTGGTGCTGACGACATTAGATTTGCCCATGGCTTGACTCTTCTGCTCTTCGCTAAAGCGGCTACCATTAAACAGCACCGCGATCGCCGGGTTTCCATTGACGGAGCGGCAATGCAGTGGGTTGTGTATAGCTAAGAGAATCAACATAGGACGTGAGTTTTCAATTTTATTACTTGTATGCTACAAGACGTAGTATCTGTTTGTCTACCTATTTGGGAATCAGTGAGATCGCGGTGCATTCCTGAAAGATGCAAAAAATTGCTGATTTGGTCATCCAAGTGGACGAAGTAAAGGCTAGGAAAACCAGGCAAGCTGATCCTAGAGCAGTGTGCTAAGGGGCACTTGTTTGGGCTAAGGCGGTCTTGCAGTAATGATGCAGCGCAGCAAATGGAGGTTTTTCTCTCCATCTACGTTTATATTCTGGGTTTATTTGGGGACTTATGGGGCTAAATCAACCGACTCAATACTGGCGACTGGTTGTTGCGATCGCGGCAATCACCGGATTGATCGCAACAATGGTTGGAGTCGTCGCTTGGAAGGTGATGGAGTCCCAAACTCCTGCCATTGCTCAGGCTAGCTTTTGGGTTGAGGCTGCAATCGTTGGAATACTCCCTATTTGTAGTGTTACGACCGTTGGTTTGACAGCATTTTTTCTGGCTCGTTTTTGGGCATCTGCTCAAGAGTGTGAAAATCGATTTCGGACTATTTTTGAGGGATCTGCGATCGGCATTGGGTTAGATAACCTGGATGGCAAAATTGTGGAAAGCAATGCTGCCTTACAGACCATGCTGGGCTACAGCCATGAAGAGCTTGCCAGTATGACCTTTTCTCAATTCACCCATCCTGATGATGTGGCGATCGATGTTGAGCTATTTGGTGAAATGATTGCTGGCGATCGCAACTCTTACCAAATTGAAAAGCGCCACATTAGTAAAAACCAGCAGTTGCGCTGGATCAGGCTGACCAATTCTCTGGTGCGCGATCAGGCAAATCATCCTCGTTACACCATTGCTGCGGTTGAAGACATTACTGTTTTAAAGCAAGCGCAAGAAAGCATTCAGCTTTATAGCGACATTGTAAAACGGATGCAGCTTGGGCTATTAGTTTGGCAAATGTCTGATTTGAATGATGTGCAATCTTTGCATTTAGTCGAGTGTAATCCTGCGGCTCAACAGATTTTGCAAATCACAGCAACCCACGAAGAGCTAATCGGCAAACCCTTGGCAGCGCTCTTTCCAGAGTTGCTAGAAACCGATATTCCCAACATCTACGCGGAAGTACTTCGATCAGGTCAAGGTCGAAATTTGTGTGAAGGTTGCTATGGTGACACTACGAGCCAGCAAATTTTTGCCATGAAAGCGTTTCCTCTGCCCAACTGCTGCATTGGGTTAGTGATTGAAGATATTACCCAGCGCAAACAGGCTGAAGACGCTTTGCAACAGAGTGAAGCTCGGTTTAGGGTGGTTGCAGAAACCGCTGCGTGCATGTTTTTGGTGTTTCAGGGGAACGCGCTGCGCTATGCCAATCCGGCAGCGGAAACCATTAGTGAATATTCCCGTGATGAGTTGATGGCGATGAACTTTTGGGATACAGTTCACCCTGATTTTCAAGCGATGGTGCGCGATCGCGGTTTAGCGAGACAGAGTGGCGCGACTCTACCCAATCGATACGAGTTTAAAATACTGACTAAGTCTGGGAAAGAATGCTGGCTAGATGCCACCGCTGGCTTGATTACCTTAGAAGGCAAGCCAGCCGTGCTAGCCACAGGCTATGACATTACTGAGCGCAAACAGGCTGAAGAACAACTGCAACTGGCGGCTGATCGGGAGCGCCTGCTGTGGGAAATTTCGTTGCGAATTCGGAGTTCGCTGAACCTAGAAGAAATTTTGCAGACCACCGTGGCAGAGGTACGCCAATTTTTGCAGGCAGATCGAGTACTCATTAGCCATTTTGAGCTGGATGGTGGCTGTCGCACGATCGCAGAATCCGTGGGCGATAACTGGAAGCCTGTGTTGGGGTGGGAGGTGCAAGCCTGCGCGATCGCAGAAATCAAACAGTTATTTGAGCCAGAGACCGTTCGCGTCATTCACAACACTGAGCAGATTGAAAAAACTGCCTTTGTTTGGGACTATTACACACGCTGCCAAGTTAAAGCAGATATGGGAATTCCCATTATGCTGAATGGTGAAATGTTTGGTGTATTGGCTGTAAACCAGTGTTCAGCGCCTCGTCACTGGCAGCCATTTGAAGTGGATCTGCTCAAAAAACTGGGCACTCAGGTTGAAATTGCCATCCAGCAAGGGCAGCTTTATCAACAGTTAATCGCGTTGGCAAGCAATTTGGAGTCTCAAGTAGAAGATCGCACTGTGGAATTGCAGCGGCGAATGCAAGAGCTACAAAACCTGAACGAAGTCAAAGACTTGCTGCTGCACGCGGTGTCTCATGACCTCCGAACTCCAATCCAGGGAACGCTGATGGTGCTAAATCATCTTCGTGATAAAGAATGTGAGACGGTGCCCGTAACTCGCTCCATGCTGGACTGTATGATTGCCAGCAGCGATCGCCAACTGAGTCTGCTTCACTCTCTGATGGAAGCCCATGCCAATACTCAGGCAACGCTGACCCTAAACCGCGAACCTGTTTGTTTAGCCCAAGTTCTTAGGCAGGCGATCGCCACTCAAGCCGCGCTGTTGACCGAAAACGAGGCTGTAATTGTCAATCAGATCTCGCCAGAATTACCCGCTGTAAATGCTGATCCCGTTAAGCTCCAGCAAGTGTTAGAAAATCTGCTTAACAATGCGGCGAAACATAATCCGCCCGGTCGCACTATCACCCTCACCGCCACTCTTGCAAACGAAGCTTACCCAAACTTTCTCTACTGCACCGTGACCGATGATGGCACAGGCATGACGCAAAACCAGTGCGATCGCCTCTTTCAACTCTATGCCCGTGGCTTAGATAAACAGCATCTCACAGGCATTGGTGTGGGACTTTATCGCTGCCAACAGATTATTTCCGCACACGCAGGTAAAATCGGAGTTTATAGTACACCGGGTCAAGGTGCAACGCTCTGGTTTACTCTTCCATATTCATCACGAGTCACAACCTGAAAATAAGGAAAAAAACGCGACCTGTAAACATTTCGTTTGATCAACAGAAAATTTACCGCAAAAGGTTTTTTTGAATGGCTATGTGTAGCTATCGTGAATCTTTTATATTTTTTCAATGAGGCACGACAGACAGATTGAATCACCCTTCTGAGATTCGATAACCTTTCGGGTAGTTTCTACCTATCCACACACCGCTATGAACTGTTCTAACTTTTTGAGAACGACCTCCATTGCTACAGCCGCTCTGACTTGCATAGTTGCAGCCGATGCCCGTCCAGTTTTTGCCGTTCAATTCTTCACGCAGATTGACGATAACAATGCTTTGGTCGGTTTTGATGGGGTGACTCAGATTCCTTTTGCAAAATATTTGTTTTCGGGAACGCTTGAGCCTAAAGTAGCTGGAACATTTAATCTGGCAGGAATTGGACAAGTTCCTTTTGCCGGGGTTTCAAGGGGGCAATCCTGCGGTTCCGCCAGAGATTAGGGAAGCGGCTGTCCAAGCAGTTGCTGATCGCTATACTTTCACTAGCTTTATCGGAAGCTACTTTGCAGCGAGTTCACCCGGCGGTGCTGGCACGATCAGTTCTATACTTCTTCCACTATCCGCGAGTTTCACTGGAGCGCAGTTCAGCACTGGTGGAGCGGGTGGTTTTGGTCTGGACCGTAGTCTATTGACTCCCACAGGCGTAAATGTTGGTAACTCAGATTTTCTGCTTACTCTTTCTAATCCAGCCAACCCAAGCGAATGTTCCAAGGCAGCGTCCCCTTTTTGTGGCACAGCAACCTTTGATTTTGGGATTGCCCAAACTTTGCAGAACGTAACTTCCTACTCTGTTTCACCGGCTTCTGCCGCTGTTCCCGAACCGAGCGAAATGGCTGGAAGCGGGATCGCGATCGGTTTACTAGGCTTAGGTTGGTACTTAAAACGCAAATCTATTAAGCCACTTCTGTAGTGATAAAAATTCGGGGTCTCACGTATAAAAAATTGCGCCGCGCTGCTTCAAATCAATGACAGCCGCTTTCGTCATCCCTAAATTTTGACTAAACAGGGTTTTGTTAACGGTAGCGCCAACCAGGTTTGCTTCTCGCAAATTTGCATAACGCAAATCGGAGTTGCTCAAGTCAGCACCGTAAAGATTCGCACCGCTTAAGTCAGCCCTATTTAAATCAGCGCGGCGCAGATTGGTATGACTTAGGGAAGCTTCGCTTAAATTAGCGCTTTCCAAAACAGCAGCAGTCAGATTTGCCCGACCCATCTCCGCCCGACTTAAATTCGCTTGCGTTAGATTTGCCCGAGTTAAGTCTGCATTCATCAGGGTGGCACCCAGTGCGTTTGCACTTGTTAAATTGGCACCTACCAAATTAGCATTATTAAGATTTACACCAATTAACGTGGCTGACACCAAAAAAGCGCCAATTAGCCGAGCATCTTCCAAATTGGCATTGATCAAATTGGCTCCAGACAGATCAGTACTGATGAAATTAGCTCCTACAAGCTGGGCAGAGTGCAAATCAACCCACTTGAGGTCGGCTCCAGAAAAATCTTCAGTGGGGCGAAGTCCAACCAATCTTGCCAACTCAAAAAAGTCTTCAGTGTCTGCCTTCGCAACCAGTTGAGTCAAGTCGTGAAGCTTCTGTGAAGACTGATCGGTTGTCATATTTTGGTAGAATTGCCCGGAAAGGGTGGAGCTATAATCCATAACACTCCAATGGGGAACATTAGCAGAATCAACAGTATTAAGTAAATATCCTGAAATCTAGCTAAAAATATGCAATCGGTTGGGCGATCGCAAATCCAATCTTTGCCGTCAAGTCATAATTTGTTTGTAAAGCTGAGATAAACCCAACCTGTTTTAGAACAGCCGACAGCCTAGTTTTGGAAAACACCAATTCACCAATCAGCGTGAATTACCTAAATTCTAATTTCTTCTTAACAAGAATGGGTTCACTTTTGTGAACCCATTGATAAGTTATTTTAATAAAAAGTAATTGTAAAGCGGCAACAATCCACTTGCCAGTGAAATTTTAATCTAAATTGCCCTGAGACCATAACTTAATTAATTGCTCAACCACTGCCCGTTTATTCGGACTCATCTCTGCACAAAGAGTTTCTTTCAATTCGGCGATAGTCAGTTCAGGTCTGGCAACTGCCACATTCTGCTCTAATCGACGAGAAAAACTTGGGTTAAAGGAACTGTGATGAGAACTCAGTGCGTGAAGCTGAAGATGTGTCTGAAACATTGTTATGTCCTAAGGCTAATTTGATTGACTGAAAAACCACCGAATTTTGAAAGATTAATCTATCAATGTCTTGGTCTAGTAATGAACCTTGTGCAGTATATCAACTGTCAGTTCTAAATGGTTAATGGCTAAAGACCCAAAACTGAATGAATAGCACTTAAAGTCTTGGATTGCTGACTTATAGAGCTTCGTGTTTCAACAAAACCATTAGAACGAACCTAACATCCCTTGATGGGGATGTCTCTAAGAAAATCGAATCTTTAAAGTCGAGCGCTTGAATTCAAACTTTTCTCAGTCAAAGATTTATTTCTTTAAGGTTACGTGAAGCAGAATACGATCGCCTCACCCATCAGGGGAAGTTAGCACAACCTTCTGGACTAGCTTTTTTATCAGCTACTACTATTTTAACAACTGCTTTTGAAACGAAAAGTTTTAGGGACTTGGAGAGCTAGAGTTAGGGCACGGGCTGCCATAAAAATGGTTAGGGCAAACCACAAAAGATGGACGTTTTGCAAGAATCCAGCGATCGCGGCGAGGGGTGCAAAACCGATTAATGTGGCAATCAACGCCGATTTTTGAATGATTTTAGCCTGCGTCAGTCCAAGGAAGTAGCCATCGAGCATATAGGCAATGGAGCCGAATCCAAGAATCCCCAATAGCCAGGGCACTTGTCCACGAATTAGTTCTACGATTTCAGAATGATTCGTCAGCAGTCCAAATAGAAAGTTGGGCATCGCAATGAAGGCGATCGCAAAGGTGAGTCCTAGCCCTAAACTGGTCATCCCTGACACGCGAACCAGCAATGCGAGTTGGGCTAGATTATTTTTTCCGTAAAATACACCCGCCATGGTTTCTGTCGCAAAAGCCAGTCCATCAATAAAATAGGCGGCTAAGGACACCACTTGCAGCATTAAAGCATTTGCGGTCAGGACGGTTGTGCCCATTGCGGAACTCAGATTTGTGAAGACAGCAAACGTAGACACGAAGGCAAATGTGCGAACGACGATCGCGCCATTGAGGGCAACTGAGGCTTTTAGTGCAGTAGCATCCAGCAATCTTTGGCGGAGATTGGGAATAGTACGGCGAAGGGTGCGATCGCGGCAAATCAGCCATGCGCCGACGAATAGCATCAAATATTGACTAACGGTGGTTGCGCTTCCTGCCCCTGCACTTTGCCAGCCCCACTGCACTACAAACAGATATTCCAATACAACCTTGCTGCCATTGCTCACGGCTGAAAGCAGCAGCACTTTTGAGCTTTGCTCTCGTCCTAAAAACCAACCCACTAGGGTCATATTCATCAGTGTGGCAGGCGCTCCCCAAATCAAAGCGCTGTAATAGGCTTGTCCTGCTACTTTCACTTCCGCTGTGGCGTTTAATAAGGCAAATCCAATCAGTCGCAGTGGCTCTTGCAGCAAAACCATGGCAACGCCAGCGACCAGTGCAATCAGCCCATTGCGAAGCCCAATCAGCATCACCTCGTCTAGATCGTCTCGTCCGATCGCTTGAGCCGTCAGTCCCGTGGTGCCCATCCGCAAAAAGCCGAATGTCCAGTAAAGGTAGTTAAACAGCACGGTTGCTAGAGCGACTCCTGCCAACTGATTAATGTCTGGCAAGTGCCCCAAAAACGCCATATCCAGCAAACTTGCCAGGGGCACCATCAAGTTTGATAAGACGTTGACTGTTGCCAAACGGAAAAAGCGCTCGAAAAAATCGCGATCGCCTTTCACCTTCAACGCTGACATATGTTGCCCCACTTAGCGATTTGCGCGTCCTTCCAAATAATCTGCTACTAAATTTCTTAGATCCAAGATGCCAGCCGACAAGCTAGCGATATCTTGTCTATTGAGTGCAATCTGCTGAGCATTTACGTCTTGCTGGGCAGCAACTTGATTAAACTGATCAGCAACTTGATTGAACTGATCAGCAACTTCATCAAGCTTATGGCTGACGGTGTTGAGGGTTGTCCGAATCTCAGCCATTTCTACATCGTGGCGAGAAATGACATTGTGATGGGCTGTCGTGATTTGCGTGAGTTCGTCTGTGTTCATAAGAATCAAAAGCGATCGCTTGCGGCAAACCTGATTTTAGCGCTTGAAGCCTGCTAATGAACGCGATGTCAACTAGAACTACTCTGTCATAAACTGCCCTCATCCCCTAACCCATTTTTCTAAAATAGGAGAAGGGGAACCGGAATCTCAAAGTCCCTCTCCCGCCCTGGGAGAGGGATTTAGGGCTTCGATGTGAGCGCTCAGCCGAACGATGAGGGTGCAAAAGTGATATGCTCCCAATCAATCAATCAATCGAACTTTACTGAGTCGTCACCACTTCAGAGGGGAGGCGCTGGAAGGAGAGGCGTTCGTTTTCGCCAACATCGACAAAGATGGTGTCGCCATTGTGGAAGTCGCCGCGCAGGATGGCTTTGGCGATCGCCGTCTCTAACTCCTTCTGAATCGCACGTTTGAGCGGACGAGCACCATAGACGGGATCGTAGCCAACTTCGGCAACAAAGTCGATCGCCGCGTCGGTGAGCTTCAACGACATCTTGCGGTCTGCCAAACGTTTCTCTAGGCGCAAAGTTTGCAATTTGACGATGTTCCGCAGTTCGGATTTTTGCAAACCATGGAAGATGATGAACTCATCCACCCGATTGAGAAATTCGGGGCGGAATTGCGATCGCATCGCTTCCACTACTCGGCTTCGCATCTCTTCATAGCGGTCATCATCCCCTGCCACATCGAGAATATATTGCGACCCGATGTTGCTAGTCATGATGATGATTGTGTTTTTGAAATCCACCGTATGACCTTGGGCATCAGTAATCCGCCCGTCATCTAGCACTTGCAGCAAAATGTTAAACACATCCGGGTGAGCTTTTTCAATTTCGTCAAACAGGATGACCGCATAAGGGCGACGGCGGATGGCTTCGGTCAGTTGCCCACCTTCGTCATAGCCTACATAGCCAGGAGGCGCACCAATTAGGCGCGAGACGGCGTGTTTCTCCATGTATTCGGACATATCGATCCGAACCATTGCCTCTTCGGTGTCGAACAGGTAGGCAGCTAGAGCTTTTGCCAGTTCGGTTTTGCCCACGCCTGTAGGACCGAGGAAGATGAAACTAGCAATGGGACGGTTGGGGTCGGCGAGTCCGGCGCGCGATCGCTGAATCGCGTCGGCAACCGCAGTCACGGCTTCATCCTGACCAATCACCCGCTGGTGCAGTTCGTCTTCTAAGTGCAGCAATTTCTGCATTTCCGATTCCACCAGTTTGCTGATCGGAATGCCCGTCCATTTAGAAATGATTTCGGCAATATCGGCTTCGGTCACTTCTTCCCGCAGCAGAGACGAGCCGCTCTTCTTAGTTTGAGCTATTTGGGCTTCTGCTTCTTGAAGTCGGCGATTTAGATCTGTGAGAGTGCCATACTTCAATTCAGCCGCTTTATTAAGGTCATAATCGCGTTCTGCCTGCTGAATTTCGAGGTTGACCTGCTCAATCTCTTCTTTTAACTCTTTAATCTGGTCTCTACCGCTCTTCTCCGCTTGCCATTGAGCATTCAAACGACTTTGCTCTTCTTTGAGGTTTGCCAGTTCACGATCTAATAGCTCTAACCGATCAAGAGAAGCCAGGTCAGTCTCTTTCTTCAGAGATAGTTGCTCCATTTCCAACTGCAAAACTTTACGATTGATTTCATCTAGCTCGTCTGGCTTGGAAGTATTTTCCATTTTTAGCTTGGCAGCGGCTTCATCTACGAGATCGATCGCCTTGTCTGGCAGAAAGCGATCGCTAATGTAGCGGGATGACAGCACCGCCGCCGCAATCAGAGCGCTATCCAGAATAACTACGTTGTGGTGTAGTTCATAACGGTCACGCAGTCCTCGTAGAATCGAGATCGTGTCTTCCACTGTAGGCTGATCGATAAACACTTGCTGGAATCGACGTTCTAGGGCAGCATCTTTCTCAATATATTTGCGATACTCGTCCAAAGTCGTGGCACCAATACAGCTCAGTTCACCCCTTGCCAGCATTGGCTTCAGCAAGTTTCCGGCATCCATTGCGCCTTGAGTTGCACCTGCGCCCACAACAGTATGAATTTCGTCAATAAATAAGATGATGGTGCCTTGAGCTTCCGTCACTTCTTTGAGAACTGCCTTTAAGCGCTCCTCAAATTCGCCTCGATACTTCGCACCCGCAATCAGAGAACCCATATCCAGCGCAATCAGTTTGCGATCGAGTAAAGATTCTGGAACATCTCGATTGATGATTCGCTGTGCCAACCCTTCGGCGATCGCGGTCTTACCTACACCGGGTTCCCCAATCAGCACCGGATTATTTTTCGTGCGGCGGGAAAGGATCTGAATCGTGCGACGAATTTCATCATCTCGCCCAATCACCGGGTCAAGTTTGCCCTGCCTTGCCATTTCCGTTAGGTCGCGCCCATATTTCTCAAGGGATTCGTACTTGCCTTCGGGATTGCGGTCAGTCACTTTTTGGCTTCCTCGAATTTGATCAATCGCCTGCTTAAGTTTCGTTTCATCCAGCTTGAATTCTGTGAATAACCCTTTGCCATAGCGATCGTCTTTAGCAAAACCCAGCAAAATATGCTCAATCGAAATCACTTCGTCGCCATACTGCTTGCGGTAATTGTCGGCGCGATCGAATAAGGTATCTAAACTGCGCCCCAAATAGACGCTGCCGCCTGCACCCGAAATTTTTGGCTGTTTGCGAATAAATTCTTCCGTGCGATCGCGCACCTGCGTCACCGGCACATTCAGCTTGTTAAATACACTGCTGGCAAGTCCATCTTGCTCTAACAGCGCTTTCATCAAATGTTCAGATTCGATTTGTTGGTGCTGTGCTTGTTTAGCAAAATCAGGCGTGCGAGCGATCGCTTCCCACGCTTTTTCTGTAAATTGATTGGGGTCGGTTGGTTGCATAATGCCCCTTTGAATAGCAGTTTTTTTAGAATTACTGTCTCTATTGTAGGGAAACGAACGCGATCGCCCAGATCGGTCTTCACACCATGCAATACGAGTATTTGCCGCCCAACGATTGAGTTCAAGCAGACGTTGGCTCAGATTGGCGAATTGGGATTTCAATCACAAATTTCGTGCCTTCTCCGACTGTGGAATCACACCACATGATCCCATTGTGTTTTTCGGTCACAATTTGGTAACTAATCGACAGCCCTAAGCCTGTGCCTTTACCGATTGGCTTAGTGGTGAAGAAGGGGTTAAAAATGCGCGATCGCACCGTTTCTGACATTCCTGAACCATTGTCTGCGATCGTAATTTGCGCCCGATCCTCAGCCTTCACTTGAGTCGAGATCCAAATCGTACCAGGCTGCGCTGGCTGTTCATCTTTGGTTCGTTGTTGTACAGATTCCTCCAGCACATCAATCGCATTGGCGATTAAGTTCATAAACACCTGGTTGAGTTGTCCCGGATAACACTCAACTAGAGGTAATTGACCATACTCTTTAACAACCTCAATGGCTGAAGACTCTGGTTTTGCTTTTAGACGATGCTGTAAAATCAACAGCGTGTTGTCGATACCTTCATGCAAGTCAACCGCTTTGCACTCAGATTCATCCAACCGAGAGAAGTTGCGAAGAGACAAGACGATTTGCTGAATTCGATCGGTGCCGACCTTGATCGATTGCAGAAGTTTGACTAAATCCTCGTGCAAAAAGTCAAGGTCTACGTCATCTAAGGTGTCTTGGAGCATTTGGGGTGGATTGGGATAATGGGTTTGATAGGCATGCACGACTTTCAGTAAGTCTTGGGTATAGCTATCAAGATGGATAATATTGCCGTGAATAAAGTTGACCGGGTTGTTAATTTCGTGAGCCACACCAGCGACCAATTGCCCCAGACTCGACATTTTTTCGGTTTGAACCAATTGGAGTTGAGTCGTCTGAAGTTGATTTAAAGTTTGTTGAAGTTCTTCAGAACGCTGCTCTTTTTCATTCAGCATGATTTTGACCCGTTGAATCAAATCATTCAGTGCCGTTGCTAGGATGCCTGTTTCGTCCGTTGTTGTGACGGTCGCTTGCAGATCAAAGTTAGAGGCTTGCGTGACTTGCTGCGCCACGGATGTGACGGCTTGGAGTGGCTTGGCAATGCTGTTCGCAATTCGTAACCCCACAAACAATGCTAGAACAACACCGCCCAGGCTGGTAAAACTAATCACAATCAGGGTGGGTCTGGTTTGGGCGATCGCGTCGTTATACAGCGATGACCATTCTAGAATGAGGGCACCATCGATTTTACCTTGATTCGTTTTGAGGGGAATGATAAGCTGTCTAATGCCTTGGGGATACTCGATACTTTTTTTCCGAAAGGTTCTGGACTGTCCATCCTGAATCGTTTGCCGAATTTCATTGCCGTGATCATGCTCAAAAATGGTATCAATTTCTTCGGGGATGGAATCTGCCAAAATCAGCTTTTGGCGATTGACCACTACCACATCGCGCTCTTGCTGGCGAGCCAACTGCATGATCGCACCTTGAAGTTTGTTTGAAGATTGAATAGACGTGAGTTGTTGATCGTTATAAGCGATGTCGGTGACCAGATAGGCAAAGGTTTCAGCCACATCTTCGGCATTATTCAATACTAAGGTTTCAGCAATTTTTTGACTTTGGGCAACTGCCACTGCGCCAACCACTCCGGTCAATAGGGAAATACCAATAAAGCTTCCAACCAGTTTATGAGAAATTTTCATGGCGATCGCAACTTTTCCAGGCTGTTTGCAGAACTACTTCCTGACGAAAGAGTTGAGACATAACTCCATCAGGATAGATTTTAGTGTTCCCAAATCCTGGCAAAACCCTATGCTTGCCATCGACAATAGAGTAGGGCTAACAAACCGTTTAAGCCCCTTTCACAGTCTCTTGCAGGCGTTTGCGAAATTCTTTGGCGGCGAGCAACGATGTGGGATGCTGCATAGATTCGGTCAGGAGTGCAACATCTAGACTGGGCAGCAGTTCACTATGGGAAACAGGCTCATAGCCGTAAGTTTCCAAAAAATCAGCGGGCGTTTCTTCGCGCAGATGATAGAGCGTAAAGCAGCTATCCTGCCAAAACCAAACTTCTTTCACGTTCAAGCGATTGTAAACCTGTAGCCGGTTGATACCGCCGCTCGTGACAATGACTTCGATCGCTAAATCTGGAAACTCCTTTTCCGTGCCGATGCAGTAGCTTTCATCAGGTTCCGTTCCCCCACGTTGGGTTTGAGCACGAAATGTTGTAGAACCTAAGGGAAAGTATTCGGTATTTGTTTCTTCAAAAAAAATCTCTAATAACGTTCCAATCCGGGTTTTCCCAGTTTCATGACGACGACTGGGCGACACAATTTCCAAGACTCCATCTAAATAGGTAAGCCGAAATCCGGGTGCATCCTCCAGTTCACTCAGCAGTGCTTCATATTGCTCCCAGGTCACACTATTGGTCAAATAGCGATCTTCCGAGTCTTCACTATGAAAAAGTTGTTTATCACTGATAATATCCAGCACGGTCGTTATCATAGATCGCTCCTTTGCCAGGAATGAATCCTCTTCACTTTTCACTATATCTCTGAATATGGATAGCGCTGCGAACGGGGAACGAATCGTGCAGTTTAGCAAGCACCACTACGCTTAGTCAAAATCATAAGAACAGTTTTGTAGATTAGAACCAAGTCATAGACAGGATGCCACTGAGCCTGATACCGAAGATCAAGCTGGACAACATCTTCAAAATCTTTGATCAAGGAACGACCACTCACCTGCCATTCGCCAGTCAGACCCGGCTTGACGTTCAAACGCTGCCAATGGTGAACACTATACTTAGAAACCTCATCAGCGGTTGGTGGGCGGGTTCCAACTAGGCTCATTTCACCCTTCAACACATTCCAAAACTGAGGAAATTCATCCAAGCTGGTTTTCCGCAGAAAACGACCCACTCGTGTAATCCGAGGATCATTTTCATTCTTAAAAATCAATCCTTTTGCCTCATTTTTGATTTGTGCCTTCAGTTCGTCTGCATTTTGCACCATCGACCGAAACTTATAGATGCGAAACGAATGCCCCATTAGCCCATAGCGTTCTTGAGAATACAGGATCGAACCGGGACTGTCGAACCTGATAGCCAAAGCAACCGGGAAAAAGATCAATCCGAAAATTGCCAGCCCAATCAAGCTACCAATTATGTCAATAAACCGTTTAATCAAACAAGATGCCGACCGATGCGGAGTCCCTTGCTCGCAGGAGATAGATGCACAGGAATTTAAATCCCCTTCTGACACTGCTGACTGCATGGCTTCCAGTTTCGCTTTTGTGGTGAATAACGTGAATCCCGTAGAAATACGGAGTCTATTTCACAACAATATAAGGGAATTCCAAGAGCGTCGATACGTTAAGTTGCAACACTATTCCAATCTTCTTGAAATCTTCATATAGTTTTATATTTGTGAAGGAATGATGAAGTACCCGCAACAGCTTAGTCTCCTAAGGTATTCAAAAGCCTAGCTGGAAAGAATTTCAGGTTTTATCGTGGAATTACAGAGACAAATAATTGTTAGTCAACAAAAATAAACTGAACAATGCCCCACGGTTTGCCAGCTTGTGAAATCAAGCATCTATCGAAAGGCGTACTTGTATTACTTGATACGCAAGACTGTGATTTAAACAACATTCTTGAAAGGGCGATTTTTTGGAGGGAGGCTTGAAAACTTCCTTGATTCAGCCCAAAACTTTAATTTGACAATGCTCTAAGTCGGGGGATCAGTTGCTCAAAGGCTTTGCCGCGATGACTGATGGATCGCTTAATTTCAGAGGGCATCTCAGCGAAGGTTAGCTGATGAGCGGGACTGTAGAAAACGGGATCATAGCCAAAGCCACCGATTCCTTGGGGCGATCGCAGAATTTCACCCGAACAAAATCCTTGGGCTTGTAGTGCAATCGTGCCGTCTGGACGCGCGATCGCAATCACACAAGCAAAACGAGCCGCCCGGTTCGATTCACCTTCTAATTCCTTGAGCAGTCGCGCAATACAGGCAGCGTCGTTCTCTGCGTAACGAGCCGAAAAAACGCCCGGTGCGCCTCCCAAAGCTTCCACTTCTAACCCAGAATCATCCGCGATCGCCCATTCTCCCATCGCTAAGGCGACCTGAGAAGCTTTTAAACAGGCATTTTCGGCGAAGGTTGTGCCCGTTTCTTCCACTTCCAACTCGGTTGGTTTTAGGCGTAACTCCCAGTCCAGATCGGCAAGATGGGCTTGCATTTCTGTTAATTTGCCTGGGTTTCCGGTTGCTACCACCAAAATTGTCATCCAAAGTTCCTTTTTATCGCTGAGGTGAGTGGATGGCTTTGCCGGAGTTACACCAAAATAGCAGTCATTCCAGCAACTTGGTCATGAAATGCTTGCCAGTCCAAAACTTGGTCGAATAGCGCCTCGTAGCCCATCACGTTTGGATGCAGTCCATCTTCTGTAATGCGATCGCCACACCATTGACTTCCCTGCGACTGCCAATCAGAAAACACATCCAGGTAAGGAATTTGCCTTGCTTCACAGGCTAAGCGCGTCGCCTCTTTATAGCGCCACTGATCCGCATGATTGTAGTAGAGGCAATTGAGAAAGGGCATCTTAGATTCATCCACAGGCACCATGCCTACAAACAGCACCGGACATAGCTGCACTGCCTGATCTAACAAACGCTCTATTTCAACAGAAAACAGGTTGAAATCGGTAAAATTGCGTCCGTCTGGGCGAGAGAGCCGTGCCGAATCATTGGTGCCTACCGATAAAATCAGCAGGTCGGGGACTCGATTTCGCAATTCGCCCCGCAGCCGAAATTCACTTTCCAACCGAGTCGCAACCTGTTGCACTCCATCTCCACGAACGCCCAAGTTGTACAAGGCATGCCCCAAACTGCCGGGGATCATCCAACTGCGCCGTAGCCGTTCAATCCAGCCGCCCCCGACTGCGTCGCCAAAGCCATAAATGATGCTGTCTCCAACTGCAATAATCTTCAATGGTTGCGTTGTTTTTTGGAGAGTAAGAACTTTAGCAGTCTGCATTGAGTAGTTCAGCGTTGGGAACTCAAAAAATCAAGTATTTCAAAAAATCAAGTATTTAATTATGCAGAACTGTATCATCGGTTGCATAACTTTGCCAAGCTTGACAAATAGACACTCAGATACATCTACCTTAACAAATCAAGCTGAGATGTATTGGTGTAGTACATGCAGAGTATCGCTAAGCCCAAGTTGCAATGATCCAGTGGCTGCCGTTTATCAGGTAAAACATGCCCACCAGCAGCAAAGCAACACTGGCAAGCCGAATGATGGTGTTGGAGTGAAGCAACAAAGTCCGGGTTTGTTTGGCGAGTCCGGTGAATAAGCTAGCGAGAAAAATAATGGCAGTATAGCCAAAAGAGTAGCTGATCATCGTGAGTGTGCTTTGCCATTGCGAACCCGTTGCGGCGGCGGCGGTTAGCACTGAAATCATAATCGGGCTAGTGCAGGGAGAACTGACGAGCGCAAAGGTAATTCCCACCCCATAAGGACCGATGAGAAACGATGTGATAAGCGACTGGAGCCGCGATCGCCGCGACATTTTTTCCCTAAGTTGAACAGCATTGCCGCCCGTTCCGGTGGGTGAGGTGAAGCGGTTTAGCCTCAACCGAGGAATTTGCACAACACCGACCAAGCTCAACCCCATCAGCACAATAATTGCGCCCACAGCGACCTGAATATATCCGCGAAACTGAATCAGAATTAGACCTGCCGCTGAGGAAAATAGCCCCAGCAAACTAAGAACGGTGACGACCCCCAAAACAAAGGAACCTGCCTTAAAGAAAGCATCTCGGCGGGAAGTGATTTCGCGGGTGCCGATGTAGCTTAGGTTAACGGGCAACAGGGATAAAATGCAGGGGGAAATGCTTGCAACTAAGCCACCCAAAAACGCCAGTCCGATCAGCGCCAATGGATGATTAATCTGATATTTGTGCTGAGTAAACCACTGTTCGTAGCGATCGCCAATCCAAAACGCAAACTGCTGGAGCGATTGATAGACCGAGCTTTGGATTAATCCATCAAGGAGTAAAGCTAGGGCGATCGCACCCACAAACAGCATGATCAGCAGCAGTAGATGCTTCGAGTGTGGAATTGAGCGATTGGGTAATTTGGACAGTTTGACACGAGCCATAACAATTTAGTCTGCGAACAGCAACAACACATTACTTTTCAAACTGCTGAGAGCCTTGATAGCCAGAGCGCACCGCCAATTCTTCCAGCGATTGCAGCCCCCGATAAAGCTGTCCATTCATTTGCCAGGTGGGATAACTGCTGACCTGCGCCTGGGCACACTGTTCTGGCTGAGCATTTTCCCCTTGTGGATCACACTCTACCACCTGCAATTTAGCCACGGCTGAGCCAAACAATGCTTGCTGTCGGTTGCAATAAGGGCACCAATAGGTTGTATAAAGCTTTGCCCCTTGCAGATTGAGATGATCAACCAGGGCAAGAATGGCAGGAGAAGCCGACGCGCCATTTGCCGAGTCAACCGTGATAGAGGTGCGCTGTGCCGTGCAGCCTGATCCCATTAGCAGTAGCGCGATCGCCGCCATTGCAGCCACCCGCGAGTCCCATAGGGATTGTTTCACGAATCGCTGCTTCTTGTTAACTAACCCTAACCCTTGAATGCTCTTCAAGTCCATTTGAACGTCTTTCATCCTACCAACAGCACCAGTAACAACTGCAAGCCTCAACGCACTTGATTCACTTAATTGCAACTATCCTCAGTTGTATCCTAGTCAGCGCGATAAAACAGTGATTCTCCTCACCCGCTCAGCACGTCCTCACACTATTCTTCCCATTCGTCATTCCCCACTCGTCATTCGTCACTCGCAATTCGTCATTCTTCCCATTGTCATTCGTCACTCGTCACTCGTCATTCTTCCCATTGTCATTCGTCACTCGTCATTCCCCACTTGTCATTCGTCACTCGTCATTCGTCGTTTCTCGTTCCCGCAAAATTTAATCCTGTAAAATGAGCCAACCTGGCAAGGCTAGCCTACACTGCTAACGGCGCATGATGTGGGCAAACAAGAACTTGAGGAGCTTAAGGGGAAGTTGTGGGAAAGATCGCGCTGCTAGTTGGGGTTAGTGTGTGTGATATGGGGTTTCCTCCCTTGCGAAAAGCTCGAACCAACGTGGAAGTGCTGAAACGAGCGCTGCAACGAACATCCTCTGGTTTTGAGGTGCAAACGCTGAATGATCCCAATTTGCTCGACATGATGGAAGCGATCGAGCAACTGTTTCGTCATCGCGAGGACACCGATCAGGTTTTGTTCTTTTTTTCGGGCTATGGCATTAAAGACGTAGATGGACAGCTTTACTTTGCGGCTCCCCATACGACGTTAGACGATCGCGGCAACCTGATTCGCTCTCGCACGATGCCCGTCAGATTTTTACACAATGTCATGGACACTAGCCCCGCTGGGCGACAAGTCGTTATGTTTGACTGCTGCTTTCGCCAAACGGGCGGGATCTCTCCTACGGAAGGCGAAACCCCAATGGAAGATACCTACAATCATTTGATTGGCGATCGCCGCGTAATTTTGTCTGCCACAACCTCCACCCAACATTTGCCCGAACCCGATAGCCTGGATGCTTGGAGCTATACGCGCTATTGGGCAGAGGGCGCAGCAACAGGGGCAGCAGATATCGACTGCGACGGCAGCCTCACGGTTAAAGAACTGCATTCCTATGCTCAGCGCAAGCTTCAGGTTGCCGCACCCGATCAGCACCCGCAGTTTTACGGCTCAGAAGACACCGCCAACCAACTGGTGTTGCAGGTTCCCAGCCAAACTCCTACCGTGCAATATCGTCAGTTTTTAGAAAAAATGGCTCAAACTAGCGAAATCGACACGACCGAATTTCGGATTTTATCGGGGCGGAATACTCTAAATACCTTTCGCCAACATTTAGGCTTGTCGCCTCAAGATGCAGCCGATATCGAAGCTGAGGTGTTGCGCCCCTTTCAAGAGCGTCAACAGCGGGTACAGTTGTATGAAGAACTTTTCTCTAAGCTGACACAGGGGACACAATGAATCCCAAAGAAGAGGTCTACCGGAAACTACGGCAGTGGCAAAAAGCGCTGAGCTTGACCGATAGTGATACCGGGTTAATCAGTACGGGTTCATCTGCCAGTCGGCTGCAACCCAAGCCTCGTCAAAATGACCTGACGCTTTATGAACAGGTGCTAGAACGGATGATGGCAGACGCAAACGACCGACAGACTCCTTTGCGAGAGAGCGATCGCCATGAGCTTGAAGCCCTCCAGCAAGTGTTGCAACTACCCAACGAGGATGTGGCGGAAATTGAACACCGCTTGGATGTGCAATCAGCCGCAACCGTTTTGCCCCGTGGTGACACTCCAACTATTTCACCGTTAAGCTTCAATCCGCCCATCGCAATGCCTGCTACGGAAATCCCGGCTACAAAAATTCCTTCTGCGGAAATTCCTTCTGCGGAAATTCCTGCTACCGAGATTCCTGCTACCGAGATTCCTGCTACCGAGATTCCTTCTGCGGAAATTCCTGCTGCTGGTGGCGAGGTTAACCATCCATCCAATCTAACGGGCGTAAAAGGGCAAATGGTCAAACGCAGAATGGATATGGATGCAGCTAGCCCCTCTGCCAATTCACCGCCTGTTGACCCCGCATCTCAAAAAAACGTCAACCTACCAGTGACAGAACCTGCTTCCTCGACTGCGGTTCCTACTGTTCAGCCTATGGATTCTGCCCCTGCATCTTCCACCCCTACGCCTGCTCAAGTTGTCGTTGTAGCATCACCTCCGAAAGTTGAGCGCGATCGCACTCCATTGCTGATTGCACTAGGATTGCTTTTAGCTCTATTAGGAATCGTTGGTGGTATTTGGATGTCACTTCGTCCTAAGGGGGATGCAGTCTCGGCTAACCCCAAAGTAGCGCGGCAATTTGTCGAGTCGGGCACTAAAAAAAATCAGCAGGGACAATATGCTGCCGCGATTCAAGATTTTGACCAGGCGATTCGCTCTAACGCGCAAGATGCAACTGCATACCTCAATCGCGGGTTTGCCCATCATCGAATGGGAAATTTGGATGCGGCAGTGGATGATTACACCAAGGCACTGACCCTTAACAAAAACTTTGCGGAAGCTTACAGCAACCGCAGCCATGCTCGATTTGACCAAGGACGACAGAATGATGCGCTGGAAGATGCAGGTCGGGCGATCGCTCTCCAACCAACCTTGGCAGTTGCTCATTTAAACTTGGGTAATGCCTTATTTGCTCAGGGAAATTTGGATGGTGCTTTCCAAAAGTTCAGCCAAACGCTGCAACTCAATCCACCTAACATTGTTGCGGCAAGGGCACACAACAATCAGGGCAACGTTTTTGCCAACCAGAAAAAATTGGATGAGGCAATTCGGGCTTATACCCAAGCGATCCAACTGGATGCTAGCTATGCAGATGCTTTGTTTAACCGGGCGATCGCGTTTGATCAGAAAGGGAATCAGCAAGGCGCGATCGATGACTTCAGAAAAGCTGCTGACCTTTACAAAGCGGAGGGTAACAATGAGATGAGCGCCACATCAACCCAACGAGCCGAACAAGTGCAAAAAAACCCCACGCCTGCGCCCTCTATTCAATCCATTTAGCGATCGCCTCTGTTTGTGAAGCAGACCAAGTCTTAGGGAGACACTCCGCACCGAACGCTTTGGACTTTGTGGCACTATCCAAAAGAAGTCCGAAACCCTCTCCGTTTGCACCGAGAAGGTTTCGAGCCGATGTTTTGGAGAGCAAGGAACTGAAAATTCATCCTTGCTTCACAGTTTTAGTCGTTTTATTTCGTTCGGTTGTTCCGGAAAACAGCCGAAATGACAGAAAAACTTAGCAGCCGTGAATCATGTTTCCTGATTTAGCGTGATGTGGCGCGTAGCAGCTCTTTGGTTTGCCCAGGTGCCATCCGCTGATTCTGTAAATCTTTTTTTGTCATCACCCAACCTTCGGATGTGTTCCTATGTCAAATGTGGTGTCCCCTGCGGTTGTTCATTATCCTGAACTTAACCAACCCCTCGATGAACGCTACCAAGTGAATGAAATTTTGGCGGCTCGTCTTTGGGGACGCACCTACCTCGCCCAAGATTTACACCGCCCTAGCCAGTCAGAGTGCATCATTCACCATTTTAAGCAGATCCCAGAAATACCAAACTATGCCGAATTGGTTCGCAGCCTATTTGCCAATGAGGCGGCACTGCTGGAAGCGTTTGGCACTCATGAACAAATTCCTCAGTTGCTTGCTTGCTTTGAGGATGACAAAGGGTTTTATGTGGTGCAGGAGTTTGTGGAGGGGCGATCGCTGAGCCAAGAATTAATCCCCAACCAACCTTGGAGCGATACCGAGGTGATAGTGCTACTACGAGAAGTGCTGGAACCTTTGGCATTTATCCACGAGCGCGGTGGGCTGCACGGAAACATCAAGCCAGACAACCTATTGCGAGGGCAGGCGGGGCGATTAGTTCTGATTGATTTTGGCAGTATGCCGCAGATCCAGCAAGAGTGCATGATGGCTTACGCTGTGGAGGGCGATTTAACGGAGGGTTCGGAGCAAGGGTATCGACCTTTGGAACAGCTTCAAGGATTGCCTTGCGCTGCCAGCGATGTGTATGCGATCGGAATGATTGCTATCCAAGCGCTGACGGGCAAACATCCGACGCAGTTTCAAATCGATTCGCAGTCGGGGAAGGTGCTGTGGCTACCTCACTATGAAGAGGCGATTGCGGCACTCAATCGTGGACTGATCGGAGTGATAAATCGGATGGTGCAGTGGGATCTATCGCAGCGGTTTAGCTCGGCTGGGGAAGCACTTGAGGCATTGCAAGCGGTGTATCCTCCTCAAAATGAGGCGCGATTCGTGAAACGTTCGCGAAGCGTCTCCGAAGGAGAATCCTTTCGGGAATCGCCCGTGGAAAGTCATCCATCTGGCACTGTGGTCACGGTAATTGTCCCTGCAACTGCACCCAATGCCCAAGCAGAGATCACTGAAACAGATCGCGAAATTATCGTAACGTCCGTCACGAATCAGCCTTTCTTTCTAACACGATTGTTGATCAGCGCGATCGCCCATCCTTCTGTGCGAATTGGCGTTGGCGGCACCGCCCTGACTGCGATCGTCGCTGCGATTGGCTGGAGTTTATTGAACTCAGTCAACTGGTCGCAGCCAAACCCGATTTTGGGAAAGGTCAGCAAAAAGCTGCAAAAGCCCCAGCGTCCGGTGCAAGCTGGGGCAATAAAACCTGAGCGAACACAGACTGTCTCCAGTGCGTGGCGGCAAGATTGGACTACTGCAACCCAAACTTTACAACAAGCCGAGCAAGCCCTGGACAATGGTAATTGGTCAGAAGCACGCCAACTCACTCGGTCAATGTCTACAAAGATTCCTTATTGGATGGATAGGGGAAAAGCTCTAGAAAAACAAGTTATTGCGAAGGCGGAGGTTGATTCTAAAAATCTGCTGCAAACTGCCTACGATCGCGCTCAAGACCGTGACTTTACTGCTGCATTGACCACGCTGAAGCAGATTGTGCCAGAAACCACTGCCGGGGCGATCGCCCAAACCAAAATTGATGAATACACTGCGAAACAAGCGGTCAAAGCCCAAGCAGACCTGCAAAAAGCATACGATCGCGCCATTCTGCGAGATTTTACTGAAGCACTGACCTATTTAGGGCAAATTCCTCAAGGCACCCCTGCTGACGCGATCGCCCAGCAAAAAGTGGTGGAATATTCTCGTAAAGCACAAATTCGCGCCCGATCAATACTCAAAGCGGCTGCCGATTATGCCCAACAGCAAAACTTTTTAGCGGCGCTGACCACGCTCGAAAAAATCCCCGGCGGCTCATTTGTAGACGAAGTAATGGAGCAAAAACTGACTGAGTACAGGGCAAAGCTAAACCAACAAGCAGCCCAGTGGTTACAACAAGCCAATGCTGAGGCTGCTAGTGGACGGCAATCAACCGCGATCGCATTTCTGCAAAAAGTCTCGATTGGCACTCCTGCCTATGCCCAAGCCCGCGAACAACTCGCCGCGATCGCTCAAATCTCAGTGGCTGACCAGCGCAATTTTAATGCTGTCGTTTCTGCTAAATCAGGACAAGATTTGAATCCTGGCACCTACCTGCGAGAAGCCACTTCCATCATGGCGCTACGGTTAAGATGAGGATTGCTCGATTTCCTTGCACTTAGCTACCGTTATTTGTTAAGTTAATTAAGCGCTAAATTGTGCGGTCTGCCGGGATAGCTCAGTTGGTAGAGCAGAGGACTGAAAATCCTCGTGTCACCGGTTCAAGTCCGGTTCCTGGCATTCAAGTCAATCAAGCGAAAAGCTCTGAATCTAAGCGATTTGGGGCTTTTTATTTTGGCTGGTTGCCGTACACCTATTCTAACTTTTGGGTATTTTTAGGTTTATTTAGCGCTCTAACTGGTGTAAATGGCGTAAGGTACAAATCAAGAAGAAGGTTGATGCTAATCCTGCGACAACTCGCTCGACGAATGGGCGAGGTGCCAGAAGCCTTACGATCGCGACTGAATCTCCTTTCCCTTGAGCAACTAGAAAACCTTGGTGAAGTGTTGCTGGATTTTGCAGCGATCGCCGATTTAGAATCTTGGTTTAAAGCCCTGGAGTAGCGCGTTGCATGATTGCATCAGGTTGAGGGTTGGCTAAGAGGAGAGCGATCGCTTACCGATACAGTTCTGACCATAACAGCCTCCAATTAGACGAGGACAGGAATTTTGGCGTTGACTTTGAGCAGATCTAAGCCTTGTTCAAATATGGTATCAATCGGCTGCATGGTGCCATCGGTGGTCATAAATTTGTGGTCAGGTGTGGCGCGGAGAGTGGTGCCGTCGTCAAGCTGATATTCCACTAGGGCTTGGGTGCCGCGATCGTGCCATTGGGCGATCGCCTGAGTATAAACAAACCCGTTTTCATCGACGCTGTAAACCGTGCAGGCTAATTGTTTCTGGACGATTTCACCGATCGCGATCGCGCCATATTCCACCGTCAGAATCGGCGTGTCAGCACTGAGGCAGTATTCCGCGAACTGCACCATTTTTTCCCACAGATCCGTAGCAACCTTGGCTTTTACGTCATTTTTTTCTGCACCTTGCACAAAGAGTTCCTGATGCTTTTCCATCTCAGACTTTTTCTTTTTACCCATCGCCCGCCGCAGCAGATCGGCTTGTCCCAACGAGTAACCGCCCATGTCCTGCGCGATTTTCATGATCTGCTCTTGATAGACCCTGTCTCTTATACACATCTGACGCTGCCGACGAA
>ENA-ORBV01002693-ORBV01002693.1-microbial-mat-metagenome-genome-assembly--contig:-NODE-2693-length-37041-cov-21.198085_pt1 | contig 37041 bp, 48 predicted proteins | sample MGYA00237777_ERZ505514 | MGnify/ENA primary metagenome ERZ505514 (study PRJEB26160, sample SAMN06269048) | microbial mat metagenome | isolation source: Oligotrophic lake microbial mat | place... | reverse complement strand
CTGGCCGATGTGACAACGATCGGCGTGGCGTTGGTGCAGCCCGTGATGCTGCCCGTCGTCTGCCCGCCCGAATCCCACGCGGTCAACTCAAGCTCTAACGTACCCGCATTGTCCCAAACAAACACATCGTAGATACGGAAGTTAGACGCCGGTACGGCGATGGTTAGCTGGCTGGAGGTGTATCGCTTCCACCGCGTGCCGTTATACAGACTAAGCGAGCAGCCCTTGTACGGCACAGCATAGATCGTGTTCGCACTGCTCCCAGTGACGTCGGTGATTGTGACAGCAATTCCGCTTGTCAGCGACAAGCGGAATTGGCATAAGCCAGGGTCTTCTCCCTGGATGGCAGCGGACGAAACAATGTAAACGTCCTTGGTGCCACTGGAGAGGGATACTAGGGCATCGGAGTTAGACGATTCCTCTACCGACAGGCGGGAAAGGGTATCCGGTGAGCCACTGGTGACAATGCCCCAACCGACTTCGTACTCGTCTGCCGTGCGATGCACGATGATATAAGAAACAAGAGAGCCAGTGCCAACGACAGCTTTCAGCGTTTTGTGTTTGGCATCAATAACGCCGGCCAACGACAACGTGCCGGTGCCGGTCGTGGTCGATGTTTCCCACGCGCGATTGGAGAACTTTGCGGGCATATCATCCCTTAAAAGAGCCGACGGGTGTCGCACCCGCAATCTTAGCTACTCGCTGCCGCAGCCCATCCGCGGACCCTTTCGGTCGGTTGGGGAGTCGAACCCCACAAGCCCAGCTCTTGTGGCCTACAGGTAGCCCAAGGAATTCAGGAAGGCGATCTGCTCCGGGGTTTCTCGCGGAACACGCGATACCGGAATCTCTTCCAGCTTCGCCTTGCGAACTTCTCGCAGTTGCGAGATGAGAATCATCCCCGTCGTCCCGTCGTCGTTCACGGCGTGGAACTCCCCAGGCTCACTACCTCGCTTGTGCCAGATCCCGACCTTCTTGAGATCGAGATGGAAGCACCAGCTGCCCGGACGAACCTCGTCGACGAGGCGACCCGCTCGGGGATGCATCCGCGTCGTTCGTTCGACCTCGACCGAGGTGACTCCGTTTCCTACGACCTTCGATTCCTTGTCGCGAGCCATTTTCTATCTCCTTGAAACGATCAAAATTGAATAGGGTTGAATCCGGAGACTGCCTGATTTAGTCGGCAGTGATTCGCGGGGTGATTTTGATGTTATCGCCGTTTTGCGTCATGGCGTACGGACCCGCAGAGAATCGCTCGGCCCACATCAGGATGCCGCTCGTCGTCTGCGTGACGAAGTAGCCATACATGGAAGTAACCGACGGAGCACCCGTGAAGGTGAAGGTCTGCTGCGCATAGGCAGCGTCCGACGGGGCGCCCGCGGTGACGACCCAGCTGGTGCCGGTCAGAGCAGCTTGCGAGTAGCCGCCGCTTGTCGCTGCGGTGTAGCTCGCGTGCGTGTCCGTCTCGGCCGGGGTGACGTTGCCCGTGTAGAGGTCGAGCTTCTGATTTTCGGGAGCTGTATGGTTGAGGAAGTTCTTCAACGCGAGAACCTCACCAACATTGGGGACGAGTAGTGCCATTTGTTTCCTTTCAAATCATATCAGGACATTGAAGGCATGGTTGGAGTCGATATGGCGTGGAGACGATCGTGCATTCTCCATACAAGGTACATTTGTAGACGTTCACGGACTCATCGGGGGCCCTGCATCTGCCGCAGGGGACGGATCCACAGGGGGTATCGGAGATTCTATGATCGCAAGGGAAGTCGGCTGGAGATCTGTCCACCTTGGAGGGGTCGCTGGGCATTGTTCTGTCCACCACGCGAGTTTGTTCAGCAGCACGCCTTCCGCGTTCGTCCCGCAGCCGCAGAGACCGCATGATCCCGTCTGACCAACTGGTCCTGGAATGAATTCTGGACACGCTGCGCACACCGAATACAATTCGACGATCTTCGCAGGGGGACGCACTGGACGCCCTGCCTTAACCCATTTCATCGCTGCTACTGACAGATTTTTTGCTTTTTTTGCAAGGGAGGGAGGATGGCGATTCGACTGCGTTTTAGCGGGCGAAACGTCCGCGGGCTTCGGCATCTGCTTGGGCGGTCGTTTTGATAGACGTTGAAAAGCCATTTTCCCAACCCGATAATCTCATGAGTAACCCGGGCACACTATAACGCGAGCCAATCGGAGACGCAAATGAACCCTTACGCATCACCTCAAACGATCAACACGCAACCCGGTATTCCTGTCAAATGGAAGCTGATTGGCTGCGTGCTCGTCGTCGACGCTTGCTTGATTCCTCTCGGACACTGGGCGAATAAAGACCTGGGCGAACTCGCTGTCCGATTCGTGAACTGGCTGCCTACTGACGTCGCCGATCACTTCTGCGCCTTCCTAAAAGTGTTGACAGGCTAAGGGGCTGCTCCAGCGACAGCGGTTGCACTCACCGCATCACGACACCCAGCACACGGACCGAAGCTAGGTGGCTGGGCTTGGGGTTCCCAAGTGATCGACTCGCAATCGGTCGGGAAGCCCCCGAAGTTGTTCCAGGCATAAAAGTCGTCTCCGTCATTCCATTGCAGCAGCGTATTGCCTAGATCCTGCGTGATGCGAATCGTGACCGTCGCACCTCCGACCACAAAGCTGTCGAGCCAGTTGCAAGGATCGACCTGTGGCAGCTTGAAGGTAGCGTTCATTCCGCCTCCATAGCAGCAACCGAACCCTGAGAACGTCACATCCATGTAAAGCGGTGTGATGCCTGCGCAAAGCGAGCAATCATCGCCTTCGGGGATCTCTTCCGCTTCGCAGCAGTCGCAAGGATTGTCGGCAGCGTCTCCAAACACGAGATGCCCGTCCTTGAAGACGAGATGCCCATCCTTGAATAGAAGATGATCCCCGGCCATTGCTCCTACTCCTCGTAGATCAAGTAGGCGCAGACGTTCACCGCCGCGGGGGCAGTGCAAGCGATACCCATTCGGCTCGCCCCTTTCATATGGGGGCGAATATCCTCAGGGAAATAGCGATCGTAGCGACCCCCTTGCGGATGGACGAGCTTCGATTCAATGATGTCCCCATAGGTCGGCTCGACCGTGCAAGTATGCTTGGCCGTGGACTGAATGGCCTCTGCCTGATCGTCGTCGAACTTCGCGGGGGTCAAGCTCGTCCCGGTCCCTGCACTCGTCGGGCGGAAGAGTTCACACGTCACGGGCTCCGCTGCTGCGGTGACCCCGTCGAACGATACGCCCCATCCGATCAGCTTTCCTCGCTGATTCGTGGGCATGATTATCATGACCACGGTTTTTTTCGTGGCAACGCCCAGAGCCACGTCGCCTGTCTGCGCAGTCAGTTTCATTCCAGCCATCGAATATCTCCTTTAGTTCAAGTAACCTATCCGCTCGTGATTGCACCGCCGCTTATGGTTCCAGGAGGTGATGCTGCGTCGTCGTCTTGCGGGAAGAATTGAATAGCAGGAGCTCCTGCAGCAGGTTCCGCGACGCATGGGCTGCCTGTATCGGCAGTCTTGACCGATCCCTTACATCCCCCCTTGCCTGAAAGGATGACCTTCTTCGTTTCATACTTCAACGCATTCGATTCAACGAAGATCCGCTGAACAATCTCCTCCGTCCAAGTCACGACTGCGTTTTTGCACGTTTCGCAATCATCGAAGTCCGGTAGGTTCTCCGTATCGAAAGATCCCTGCCCAGTAAGTTCCGTTGTGGAAGACGTCTTGGACACCTTGTAACAGATGCCTTTATGCTTGACGTGCTTTCCGTCGAACTTGTGTAGGTCCTCGTCAGTCACGATGTCAGGCATCGCTTCGGGATCATTGCCGCACTCGGCATTATGGCACTGATTCTGAAGGAGGTACTTCTGCGTGCCCCCGCACTCTGCACACGTTGAAAAGGCTTCCGTGTCCTCCTTGACTGTAAACGCCACCGCTGTCTCGTCCCAGACTTCCGTATCGTTCGTGATCGTCCAGCAGGAGTCGTCGTCCTCCTTGATGATCTGACCAGTGCTAAATCCCAGCCCTGCGAGATCAGAGTAGGTGACCTTCGTCGTCTCCTCGTCGTCGCACTTCGTTAGCAGATAGCACTTGGCGCATTCTTCGCACGACTCATAGGATTCAAGCAGCGCAACGCTGGTCTCCGCAGTGCTGCAGTCCTCTAGCGTCGCTGCGGAGATCGTATAGCATTTACCGTTGGAGTGGCGGACGACAGTCTGCGGATCGACTGGGGGATCCGCTTCGAGGTCTCCGTTAAGTAGGACACCCGAGTCGACTTGCTCCCCGTCGATCGTGACAGATTTGGCGAAGATAATGTCCTGGGCTTCCTCATCTTCCCAGGGCTCGCACTCTGACAGCTTGACGCATCCCCCGCCATCGCCCGATTCAATGCACGACTTGCAGCCTTGATAATACTTGGTGATGGAGTAGGACTCTGCGTCCGTGCAGACTTCCGTATTATTGAACGCTGTTGCCTGGTAGCACTTGGAATCATGGAGGAAGGTGTAGTTTAAGGAGATGACCAGTTCCTCGGTCTCTTCTCTTGTCAGCTTGCGAAGATCGTCCAAGGCATAAATGATGTCCTCGGAGTCGAGACAGTTCACGAGCGTCCAGCAGTATTCAACGCAGCCGGCACAGGTATCGTAATAATCGGTGTAATCGAACTCGCTGACCGTCTCGCACGTAGGCGACCGCGTGACCGTGTAGCAGTAGCCATCCGCCTTGTTGCGGACGATCTTATTCTCCACGCTGGAGAGATTCTTCCGAGTGTAAATGATGACGGGAGGATCATCGTCGCCACATTTCGTCAGCTTCCAGCAATTGCGACACGCATCGCAATCACCCATAAAATCTTCAATGGTGACGTACCCCGTAGCGGTTTCGGGGTCTGTCTCCGGCAGGCAAACGATCTCCCAACAGGTACCATCAAAGCGGGCGACATCTCCAACGTGTGCAGAAAGATCATTCAACACGACGAGATTGCCTCGCGTGCGCTTGCAATCCCTCAGCCCGTACGGAATGACGGGAACCGCTTCCGCTTGCCAAAAGCCCGCCTTGCTTCGCGTCACCTTGAAATAAAGGCAGTAAGGGATGCCGCGTGCTGACACGTTGTAAACACGCCGTTCCATAACGACGTCGCCGATCTGGACAACCTTAAGCTCAGTATCGCCTGTCTCACCAACACGAACTTGCCGGTAGAACTTACAGATAGCGGAGCCAGGAACGTCGTCGCTGATCGGATCAATCCACTCGTCCTCGTCCTTGATCTTCGCAATATAGGTCTCGGGAGATGGAATGGACGTCTCCGGGAACTCGCCCGAATAGATGCCGCCGCCGTCCGCGGGCATCTTATTCACCGCGTCGATATTTCCCTTGAGACGTCTGCGATCCGCCTCGGTCAGGTAGTAACGCTTTTCCGCCATGACATCCTACTTTGAGAAAATGAACACATTGGCCTTCGTGCCCGGGACGCAAGCAGCGATAAAAACATTCCGAGGATGCAAGACCTCGACGAACGCAAAGCGTCCGGGTCGAATGACGATGGGGTCCACGCTCGCTTCGCTCAAGTAGACGAGCAGCACGCTAGCGGTAATCTCGTCTTTCTCTTCCTGCGTCGGATTGCGTTGCAACGCTCGCCCTGCGCGATTCTCAATCAGTAGCATGCCTGGATTCTCAATCCAGCACTCCGCAGGAATCAGCGGGACCTTCTTAACCTCGAACTCAAGACGTCGGACCCAGGGCTGGGCTTTCGTCTCAAGCAGCTGGTTCCAGCGAGCGTCGACGCTCAAAGGAGCTTCCCCATGATGTTCGTGATGGACAACGCAGTTGACGGTCAAGCGGTCCTGCCCCTCAAGAGCGGGCTTCAATGGCATCGCCCTCGCTGCTTTTCGCAGCGTGTCAGCAACGGTGATGCGGCCCTTCTCGAGGATGTCTTTCAATTCCCGCTTGCGTCGATTCGCTTCGCTTCCCATGGCTTGCTCCTTAGGTCAATGAACTGGGGATGCCCAGTGCGAGTAGGTTCGATTCGGTGTAGAAGTCAAAGGTCAGTTCCACAGGATCGTCGAGGTCGCTCAACGGCTCGCCGTCTTTCAGAAAGACCCGCGTATTTTCATCGTTGACATCCTTAAATTGGATGTAGTTTTGCGGGTTGGCTTTGTCGATACCCCCATCCGCAGTCCAGACCCCCTCGATCCACTGCCCACGGATCACCTTGTTGCCCTCGTCGACGATCTTCCGCGTGAACTTTTCAAAATCGACATCGAATTCATATCCGATGGTATAGTAGTAGGAGCACGTTCCATATAGCTGACGCTGCCACGAGACAGCGGACAGCTTGATCGAGCGTGCTTCGAGATCCCAAAGCGTCGCATCGTTGACCGTGTCCATCGCATAGCTGAACAACCCGAGCGACAAGGACAGCGAGTTGAATTCAATGTTGACGGTTGGTCGGTTGTAATCCCGCTCGACTTGCTTGCCGCGGAAGAGTTCAAAGGACGAATTCTTGACAGCGTTGCCGTCCTTGTCGAATCGTGCTTCCTTCGTGTACTTCACGAACGACCCCGACAAGCGAGGAGGTTCGTCCAATGGATTCTCGATCTGCGTGTCCTGGCAGCGTGACAGCGGCTCGGTCGTAAACTTCTGCTCGCAGATCCAGAGCACGCAGGGCTCCCCCGGCGTCATCATCTGGAACTTCCAGTCCGGCCAGCAGAGCGCAGACGCATCACTATCATTTCCAAACGCCCAGGGAGACCCGATCGCGGGAAGTCCCGGGGTGTTCAGAATCGTTTGCGGGCCATCGTCGGGGTCCGTCGATTCGACAAGCCACTTGGCCGTGTACTCTCGATGGCCTTCCTTGTTGCGGCCGAGACCCCATTCCAACATTCCTAGGACTGCACTGCTCATAGGTTCGCCGGGGCAAAAGTGTTTTTGTCGGGGTTTGTGTTGCGTGCGATGATCGTAAGGAGATCAACGACCTTCGTCTCATACTTCTCCTCACCGTCTCCTCCCTTGCCCTTCCCTTGCACGTCCTCAACGGGGATGGGCTTCTGGTCGTTAGGAGCGACGGGCTGCGGGGCTGGAGCAACCCGAGCAGCAGGCCCGATGTCGGGAGCGTGAAATTGCCCGGTGTAGATCATCTCGCGATACTTTGCGAGTCGATCAGCAGCCTCGAGCGTTCCGGCCTCAAGCGCGTCGAGCCCTGTCATGTTGACCTTGATCTTAATATCCTTGCTCAAGTCCTTGCGAGCGTCAGCCATTGCCTTCTGGAACTGCTCGGCAGTGAGGTGGCCCTTCTTCAACATGAGCTCCAATTCCTTCTGGACCTCATTGAACTTCTCCGCAGGGGTCAAGGACTTTTCGATGATCTGCTTTGCTTTTTCCTTGAGCTTCTTATCCTCGTCAAGGGCTTTGATTGTCGCAGACAACGCACGAGCTTCGGCAAGCTGGGCGTCCGTCGCTCCCTTCGTTGCCAGCTTGAAGATGTCAGCCTCCTCGCTCGACATCCCGTAGGTGAGCACTTGCTCCTTGAGCTTCGCGGTCAGTTCTTCGACCTCGGTCGCAAGCTCGCTCACGAACTTATTGACCTCTTCCTTGAGCGGAGCCTTGTCGAGGACTGCCTTCGCCCCGTCGACGACACCGTCCGCGAGCTTCTGACCCATCTCCTGTCCTGGGATGGTCAGATTGAACTTGGGTCCTTCAGCAATGGAGCTCGTGAACGTGTCTAGAGGATTCTTGAGCTTGCCGGCCTGCTCGCCCATGATGTCGGCAGCAGTCTCGAGGAAGTTCAGATTGGCAGCCCCCTTATCAAAGTCACTGCCCATTTGCTTCGCGAGATCTTCCATCGAGAAGCTACCACCCGAGAAGGCTGCCTTCAGAGCCTCCCACGCGCTTTGAGCAAACTTCACGAATAGCTCGCCCGCAGCTTTGATACCGCTCCAGACAGCTTGCAAGAATTCGACGCTGAACAAACGCTTGAAGAGCCCGACGAGCCATCCTTGCCATGCGATGAACAATCGGAAAGCAGTCTCAAGAGCCACTGCCACGTAGCCGTAGAAGCTCGCGAAACTGATACCCCACAAGCTGACGAGATCAGTCAAGAGGTTAAACCAGTTCTCCCAAAGCCATGTGGTAAGGATCTCGATATTCTGGCTTAGATGCATCAGAAATCCGACAGCCGCGACAACGAACGAATAGACCTTCGCGGTAATCGTTTCCCAGATGTTCATTAATCCTTCGGCACCGACAATTTGATAAACGGCGTAGGCGATGGCCGCTCCGAAAGCGACGATCTGGGCTGCCACTGACGCTAGCCCAACGGCCACCGCGAGTCCCACAGTCGTAATGCTCGCAAGCAAGGCGACGAACCCAGCGACCACGGTAACGATTGTTCCGAAAGTCACGGCAAGCGGACCGAGCACCGCAAGTACCGCCGCGATACCGACGATGACTTGCTTTGCCGTGAGCGAGAGAGATTCCCACCATTTGATTCCCTCCTTAATACGATCGTTCACCCACATAATCGCAGGCGCAAGGATCTTACCAATGTCCATCGCCACAACAATAAGTTGGTTCTGGAGAATCTTCAACTGATTGGAAAAGGACTTCAACTGCTCATCGGACATTCGCTTGACAGCACCACCAGCCGATTGAAGGCCCTTTTCAAAGTCGCGAATCGCCTGCGACTGCCCAAACAACGCCTGGACAGCGGCCTTCGACTGCGAACGGAAGCCCAATTGCGCGAGCGTGGCTTGTCGCTGCTCGTCCGTCATGGGTCCCAGGGCCTTCTCAAGACCTCCGATGATGTCAGCAACTGGCCTCATAGCCCCGCTAGCATCGTAGACGTCCATCCCGAGCTTTTTCCACGTCTCGCCGTGCGTTCGCACGCCGCGGTCAAGTTCGCGAAGCATGATGTCTAGCTTTTCACCAGCAAGCTCACCGCGGATACCAACTTCCGCGTAAGCCATCAGAATCGCAGTACCTTCCTCGAGCGACTTATTGACGAGTCGCAGAGCAGAACCCGACTTGGTCGCGAGGGCTTTCGCGAACTGCTCTTGGGATGCTTTCGATCGGTTGGCAGCCTCAGTCACCACGTCAGCGACGCGAGCCATTTGTTTCATATTCTCGATCGGATCCTTCGACGTCAGGCCCATGATGCTCTGCGCGTCGCTCAACTGCTCGACAGCCTTCTCCATGCTTTGAGCACTAGCGGTGGCGTAATCTGCCACAATGGGTAGTTGCTTGATGGACTGCTCGGCAGTGTAGCCTGCTTGCGCGAGGAAGTAGAAAGCTCGGGCAGCTTCCTCAGGAGCGTTCGGGGTAATCTTCGCGATCGCGATGGCAGCCGCTTCCATCTGACCGCGTGTTTCGGTACTGACCTTTCCCATGATCGCGATCGACTCGGTCATGGTCTTGTCAAACTTCGCCATTTCCCGAACGGCGACAGACCCGAGCAGCGTCAGCGGAGCAGTAAGCCCCACAGTCATCCGCATACCGACGCTAGTCATCAGACCGCCAACACTTCGCAGCTGGCTCGCTGCCATGCTCATATACTTTTGAGCGGTCGCGAATTCTCGCCCCAGGGCCGCCACACCACGGGCATAGGTCTGGGACGAAATGTAGCCTCGCTGGTAGAGGGAGTTTAGCTCGGCGAGTTTCTTCCGATACTGTTCCGTGGGAGTCATCAGCGACGAGACTAGGCTGGTTGCTCGTGCCATGTCCGCATTGTGTCGCTCGGTCGCTTGCGCGACTGCTTTCTGGGCTGCGGCAACCTGCGGCAACGTGCTGCGAGCCGCAGCCATCGCCCGATTCCACGTTTGCCCAGTGATTGCACCTTGAGCAAGGAGGGAGTTCAGCCGCTTCGATTCTTCGGCAAAGCGTTCCGTGGGCGTCGCGACGGCTTCCGTAATGCGAGCACCCTCCGCAAGGACAGCGTTGCGAGACGCGATCGCCTTGTTGGCTTCGTTCTCGATCTGCTTGACCTTTTGGATGATTTGCTTTACCGACTCATCCATGACCTTGTCAAAGTCAGTCGCATCTCCCAGGATGCGGACAATCATGGTCTCGATCTCGGCGGCAGAACTCATTTTTCCTCCTCGGGACGGACGCCCATTGATTGCAACCAGGCGCCCTTAGAGCGTGCGAGACGTTCCTCTGGCGAGAGATTCGACCAGTCGGCTTCGGGCTTGACGTCCTTAAACTTCAAGATGAAGGCGCCCATTTTCACACGCTTGGGATACTTCGCTCGACCGCGTACCACTTCGCACGCGATCTGGGCAAGGTAGTGGTCGGTCCTGCTTGGAATGTTCCAGAGACGCTTGAGGAAAAGACGCCACTTCACAAAGTCGGTCGACGTCGTTTCCTGCTTGCATCGCTGCAAGCTCATCCCTAGCTCATGCGCAAGCAGGAGCCACTCCAACTCCTCGCCCGCTAGGAGTTTTTTGCCTCTTCCTCTTCATCGGCTTTCTTCTCGGGATCGAGCCGGGACAGCTTCTTCGCGACCTTGTCCAACTGCTCGAGGACAGAGGCCGGCCATTTCTGCATGGTCGCCTGGGGCACAAATTTGCCCGTGGAATTGTCGACGAGGCAGAGTGCGAGCAGATCGGTCTGGACACCGTCGAAAGACTTCACGCCTTGCAGCTTGCCTCCGACGTAGTTCGCTCGCTTGCTCGACTTGGTGAAGAACATATCCCGACCCGCCCCGTCGAGTTCGACGATACGGCACGACATCTCGACGATCTTGGGCGAGTTGTCAGCGTCGAGGACGATCGTACCGTCCACTTCTTCGGGGACCTCGAACTTCACGGGAACGGACTTTTTCACGAGCTTGAACACGAGCACGCCATCGGCATCCGGCTGGACATCTTCATGGTCTGACATTGGCTTGGCTTCCTTCATAGAAGAGAGAAAAGGCGACGGCTGGCGATCGAATCTCGATCAGTCCCAGCCGTCGCAGAGCGTCACAAAACGCAGAGCAGCGGTCGAGAGTCGACTAAGCTGCAGCAGTGTAGACGGGAGCCGTCTCCACGCCCGAATCGTTCTGGTTGCTGCAAATGATGGTGAAGTCCGCCGTGGGCTGCTCGCCCTCGACCGACTCGCCCGGAGTGAACGCATCCAGCCAGCCCCAGAAGGCAAGCGAGGCCCCGTCCGAAAACGTGATGGTAATCAGCTGGTTCTGGCCGATCATCGTCACGATGTCATTATAAACGACGGGGTCGTAGGCAGCGGTTCCGCTGCACTCGCCCAGCGTCTTCAAGAGCTTCGGCGCCTTCGTGCGCCAGGTCGTGTTGCGCATCGTCGTGGTGTCATTCTCACCACCCGCCTCGATGCTCGGAGGCGTGACCGACTTCTCATAAAACGCCGGAGTGGCGAGCGAGAAGGTAATCAGTGTGGAAAAACCGTCGTCAAGACGACTCATGGTTAAACTCCTTTTATTCCTTTTCTTGGGTTCAGATCGCGAGCACGCTACGGGCGAGCACGCTCGTGGTTAGTTGTAGGCAGCCCCGACCCGCATCGTCTTGGCCGACACGTCCCCGTGGGAGAAGTAGACCACGGAGATCGTGTCCCCCGCGATCGGGTTGACATCACCGCAATCCTCATACCAGACATAAGCCAGGCTTGCCAGATCGAAAACGCGGGTCAGATCATTTTCGAGGATGATCGTACCCAAAGCGGACTCGCTGAACATGGTCAGGCCTACCATGTCGTCGCCCACGACGTTGAAGACCTCGGTCAGCGGCGCCATGACCGTGACAGCCGTGGCAGCAGTCGGCAGAGCGTCGCCGGTGCAATTGTCGATGGGCACGACGAGTGTCGCGACCGTGCCGGCCGACGGGCACACGGCTCGTTTGTTGACGCCGGCATCCACCCAATAGATGTGCAGCAGATCACCGGTAAGCACGCCATGGCTCGCTGCGAGCGTGAGCGACCCGGTATCCGCGTCCGTTCGCACGGTCAAGACACCGGTCTTCGCAGCCGGGACACTCTTTTCGACGACAACGCCGACGTCAGCGGTAATGGACTTCTGCTCGGCAAACGTCTTGCCGCTAAGCCCAATGGACTTCGTAACGGTCATGGTAATCGACATAGGACTCTCCTTGTCAAACGGGGTTGATGGTCAAACGTGAGTTGATGGTGAACAACGGGCGCCGATTCTTGGGCTCATATCCGATATGGAACGGGTTGCCCGTTCGTGCTGACTGGATCGAGTAGGTTTGATCTCCGACGATTGCGATCTCGCTGCGAAGGATCGAGTTCAGGGCAGCTTCCACGTCCTTCAGCTTCGTCCATCCTACGGGATAGGTTAGTGCTCGCAGCTTGATCTGGATCCTGGGATGTTCAATGCGTTCTCCGGTCGTCATGATGCGTCCGTCGGGGACTCCGGGCAGATCGTAGATGGACGCAGCGAGATCAGGAGAAGCGGGGAGAGACGACACGTAAATAGGCCAATCTCCGGCCAGCGAGAAAACACCCTGGGCGATGAGCCAGCGTGCTAAGATCTTCGCGGGTGGAGTGTTCAGAGGCATGGTCAATCACTGGTATCTAAAAGGATGTCTCGAATCTCTGCCTTGTGCTCGATCAAGATCCGCTCGAGGTACTTCGCTGTCTTTCCCGGAGCGTGCTGCGCGTCGAGATCCTCGTGAACGTAGATGGCGTAATCCATCGTGTATCCGACAATCCCAACGGTCTTCGACCCTTTGCCTTCCTTTCGGGTGAAAGCACTATTCCTAAGTGCCCCAGTGTCGACGGGCACAATCTTCTGGCTTTCCTTTTGAATGTAGAGGCACGTCCGAATGACGTTTCTTTCCTGTTGCTTCGCCTTTTGCTTCTTCAAAGCCCGGATTGTCTTGATGAGATGCGTTACCCCGTCAACGCGAGTCATCGAAGCCTCCTACAGATAAACGGTTCGGAGGAACTCGCGAGCATTCAACTTGGGCAACTTCTCGACTCGCAGGATCTCCCAGGAACTCACATTGGCAAACGGATCAGCGTCAGCGTCCGCAAGCAACCCGAGCCAGAGAACCCCTCCGACTGCCAGGTCACGATCAACGTATACGCGAGCCTTGCTCATCACTTCGCGACCATCCATTGTGATGATCTGGGAAATGACGTCTTCCCATCGGCAAGCTATCTCGATCGCAGCAGCAGGAACAGGCTGTCCGAACTCGTTTGCAGCGGCTTGAGGAGCCCAATAGACTGCGGTCTGCTTCCGCATCCGGGTGATGATGCCCATGGTCTACTCCTCATCTTCGCAGCAGGTTTCATCGGAAATGGGCTGCCGACACTTGTTCCCTAGGAAGGAAATGGTTGCAACGTAGGCTACCTTGCCTTCGTTTGCGAGCCTGTCTTGCAGAGCGAGCCCGCCCGCAGTGTCGAGACGCTTCGCCTGTTGCCCGTATCGCGTAACGTCTAGGCCCAGATCCACCTTCGACTCAAAGCGTTCACGAACGGCGCCGGCTGCCTCTTCTGATGCGCGAGGGGCGAGGATACAGAAGAAATGGGCAGACAACCACCGCTCGATCAATTCGAGCTTCGCGTCCGTATAGCCTGCTGTCAGACAGCACGCATCCACCATGGAGTTCGCTGCCTCGATGAAAGGGGTCAGGTCAGTCGAATCGTCATTGGAGACGATCGCTTCCACTGCCACTTGAGTCGTGCGAACTGCCATGGGATGCTTCCTTGTGTTTGCCGGGTTTAACCGCCCGGCGTCGGGTTGCTACTTGACCAGATCAGCGATGAACTTCTCAACGGCCTTCTTGCTCGTCAACTTGCTCGCGTTCTTCTTCACGTCGGGGCTGTCAGCCTCGGCAACGAAGAACTGGAGACCTTTCTGCAAGACCAACAAGTCGTTGTCCGTCGCGAGCTTGTACTCCGCGGACACGTCCTTGCCGAGCTTCGATGCTTTCGCGACGACAGCGGGAGCCTTCTTTTCTTCCTCTTCCTCCTCGTCGCCGTTGTCCTCGAGGTCGTCCTCGTCGATCAGTTCTTCTTCGTTTTCCTCGACGGGGTCGATCTCGTCAGCCTTAGGCGGCGGGGGAGGGGGAGGGGGTGAGACCTTCTTCGCGTACCGCTCGGAGACTTCCTTGAACTTGTCCACTCCAAACATGGTGACCAGATCGCTCGCGGTTGCGATGACAGCGCCCGCGTGATAAGTCTCCTTCTTCTCGGCATGACAGCCGATCAGGAGTTTGAAGTACCGGACCTTGAGTGCTTTCGCCATGGCTTGCTTCCTTCTTGAGATGCGTAAAAGGAAAGATCAGAGAACTAGGGAGGGTGGATGTCCCCTCCCATTGTCTCGTCGCTCGAGGCTTACGCCACGAGCCCGTGAACGATGCCGGTATTGCCGTTGGAGTCGGCACGATACTGCGGCACGAGGATGCAGAGGACCTTGAAATTGACCTTGAAGGGAGTCGGCTCCCACTGGACGGTCGTCATCTCCATGCCGACGACCGTGCGGATGATGTCGCTGCTCATCTGCACCAAGCAGATGGTCCCGGTGGGCAGATAGTCCAGGGTTTGCATGCCCTGGAAGCCATCGACCATCAGGATCCGCTTGCGCAGCGTGTTGTCGCCCTTGGCAGCCGAGTAGTCGGCGTCCAGGTACTTGTCCCACGAGGTGGAGTTGAAAAGCATCCACGGCCCGTAGTGGTACGCCAGCTGCGACTGCTCCTTCATGGCGAGCAGTTCGTCCAGCAGCACGTCGGGAGTCCAGCCCGGCGAAGCGGGACTGGTCAAGGTCTTGGTCATGCGGCTCGGGAAGGTCGTGAGACCGTACACGTAGCCACCGCCGTACTTGTACCCCGACGAGAAAGTGCCGAGATGCAACTTCTCGACAGCTTCCGAGACACGACGCGAGGCCAACTCGGCCGTGGTCGTGTCGAGCGGGCTGCCGCCGTTGCGGGAAGCGGCCAGCTGTCGCGTGTTGAAGCTGAAATCCTTGTGGATGATCGGCAGAGGCAGATTCGTGAGATCGAAGACCGGGCGGTCGTTCGGGGTCTCGGCCTCCGGGTTCATCGTGATGGACGCTTCGTTGATGTCCGTTTGGGTCTCGTGCTGCAAAACGGTCTTTCCGAAACCGTTCGGGATCACGTAGTTCAGACCGGCACCACGAACGGCGGACACGAAACGTAGACGAGGCTTGGCGACCTTGATGATTGCGGCATCCAGGTGCACCCAGTCGTCCTTGCGCAGAGCGGCAGTGATGCCGGTATTCTGCACGCAGATGACCTTGTCCTCTCGCTTGCGAGTCTCCGGGTTGAAGACGTTCTGGAGAATGTAGTTCCGCCCGTCTTCACCCCGCCACGGACGCAGGACGTCCGTGTCAAAGTCGTGGTCGAGCAGTGCATTGGCAACGCTGCCCTGGCCCTGCCCATTCAAAATGAAATCCAGCATGTTCAAAACTCCTTTTTGTTGTTGTCGTCGACTTACGTGCCGGCGATCAGTGAACCAATCAGAAGCGGGCAGGGAGACTACACGCAGCGAGCTTGGATGAACGCCTCGGCGGCAACGGCCGAGTTATCCACGGCTTCCTCAGCCATGAACAACACTGCCGAGGGGGTGACCCGCTCGATCGTGATGGTCTGGGCCTGAATCGCGACCGTGCAAGTGGCGGTGGTAGCCGACCACGTGGCACTCGCCTTGATGACCTTGGTCGCGGTCGTGTCGATCGTGGTCGAGCCGAGGAAGAACGGCAGAGCAGTCGCCGTTCCGGGAACGCCGTTCGCCACAAACCCGTAGGCGACGAACGTGCCCGAGGCACCGATCGTCCGCACGACGAGGTTGATCTCCCATTCAACCACGTCGCCGGCCGTCGCATTGACGGCAGCGGTCGCGGTGATGAGTTGCGAACCGATATAGAACTTCACGGTCAGAGTGTCGGTGCCAGCGGCAGCAGACACGACAGCGAAGCCCTTGATCTTCAAAATGTCGCCGACCTGCAGGAAGTTCGCGGGGACCGTGTAGGTCTGCGAAAAATCCTGTTCGGTCGAGACCGAGTTGGTCACGTCGGTCGACGCGGCAGCGCTCGCGTACAACGTGTGGCTGCCATTGCTCGACGGCTTGACCAGCGTTCCATCGCCGTTGCTAATGAGCGTGTCGCCCACCACGACTGCCGAAGCATTTGCGGGGAGACGACAGAGGAACAGATCCCCGGGGATGGGCATCTGGTACGGCACGACATCATCGACGGCGTAGGCGTCCATGATGTTTCGATTGGCGTTCTGGTAGCCGCTCAACCGATCCTCGATCGCAACGAGGACAGGACCGTTCCCGCCGTAGGTCGCATGCTTGAGAATCTTGCCGTCGCTGTCGAGCTTGCCCATGTGGCCCGGCTTGATGATCCCCGAGGCAACCGCCTCGCGGTACCGGCCGTGAACGATCAGGCCGATGGTGTTGGGAGTGGTCATTAAAACTCTCCTTGGGTGGTGTTGTTTGAACGCTATGGAAAAAGTGATGCGAGACGACACGCCCAGAAGACTACTTGGGCAGATCGTAGCTCAACGGAGTGCGGGGCAGGGGAGCTTCGTTGTGGACGGTCGGGGACACGCTGACGGGACCGCCCTGGGCGCCTGCGTAGTTCAAGACGGGAGCGGGTGCCGAAGAGGCGCCGGTCAAAGCGACCATGCCTTTCAGCTCCTCGATCGGACGGGTCATCAGATGGGCCTTCGTGAAGATGTTCGACTTGTTGGCGACAATCTTGTCGGCCAGGTCGGACTTCGCGGTCACTTCGGCAGCCATCGAGTTGCGAATGCTCGCGGCAACCTCGGGATGCATGCCGGCGAGCGTTTCCTCGATGGAGGGAACCTTGTTCACAACGGGGGCGACGACGGGCTGCAAAATCGCCGGGGTCGTCGGGGGAGTCTGCTCGGGCTTCTTGGTCGTGTTCGCGACGAGCTTGGTCAGCTTCTCCTCGCTGAACACTTCGAGGGTCACGCGATCCGCTTCCTCGAAGGCGCCGTTGGCGACCAGCGAGTCAATCAGGAGCTTCTTGGACATGGGTAATGTCTCCTTGGTGGGGGTGTTGGAGACGCTCATTAGCGTCTCCTGATTCAGAGTCAAATAGGAAGTCGAGCGATAGACTTCCTCAGGGCTGTCACCGATCGTCGTTTTCTGATCGCTCGACGTGTAGGACAGTTTGTAGGACGTGTCCTTCAGCCGGTATACAAACCAGCTGTCGAATACGGCCTCGATATAAGCGTTATAGCCCTCACGGGCTTGGAGAAGGGAGTAAAGTTCGGTCGTGATCTCTCCGTAGGACTTGAGGTTCGTCACGATCACGCCGGCGCCTGAAAGGGCGTGCAAGCGTGCTCGATCAAACTCGTCCACCTCGACGACCCCGTCCGCGTTGCGAAGCAAGCCAGCACCCGCAGCAAGCGAGCACGCTCCGACTTGATCGGGGAGGATTGCAAGATGATCCGGCTGGAAGTTGCGAACGATACCCTTGTAGGCAACCCCCGCGAACTCACCTTCCGCTACATCGATCTCGCAGCCCAACCCAGTGCTGATCTCGACTGCCTTATTGGCAACGAGGTTTTCGATAATCCGCTTGTCGATCTCGCAGCAGCGAGCGACATCGATCCATGCTTCCGTCTTGAGCTTGGGTCCCTTATACGTGGTGTTGAGAATGACTCCCACCTTCCGCGTGTTCAGGATGTGCGGGTCACACGCGCTCGCCCCTTCCGCAGGGTGATAGACGACAAGCGGTTTATGATTCCACACGCTCGGGGCTTTCCCAAGCTCGGCGCCCGAATAGAAGAGAGGTCCCGCGCTGCCGTTCAGCACGCCCTCCACGATCATCACTGCCGGGACCACGAGATGCTCGCGGCCTTCCAGTTGTTCGTAGCGGCTTTTGCCGCCGAGGTTCATGATGAATCGGACATTTTTCATTGGAACTTCTCCATGTGAGGTGGCACAATCTATGGACGACTTGTCGGCGTGTCAACACCTAGCCGATGGGCAAAGGGGTCGCGGACGGTGGATCGTCGTCTTCCGAATGGGGGAGAATCGTAGTTGGACTGGAAAGACGTCGTTTGATCTCACTATCGCTTGCAAGCTGCTGCGCCTGATGGGCAGCCATTTGCACAAGGAGTTCTGCGAGTTCTGCCTGCCTCTCTCGCGAGATAATGCCTGATTTTCGCGCGTCGAGGATCTCTTGTTTGAGCGACAGGATTTTCTCATTGAAGCCATTCGCTGTCTTGAATGCTTCGCGACTGACCTCAGTATTCTTGTCGACGTTCTGGTTGATCCCCTTGGCAAGCTCGTCCGTATGGGTGATGAGCTTGCGGGTTTGCTCTGCGATCTCTTGCTCCCGACGGACTCGATCCTCTGCATCCCATTTCCGGTTCCGCTTTTCTCGCCACGCCGAAAAGACAGCCGTGAAAATCGTCATTATCATGGTAATGACTGCAATTGCAGTCGAGGGATCCGATTCCATCGAAAAGACTCCAGAAGACTAGGAAAGAGGAACGTCTCGCGAGTAAGTCACGCTCGCGAGACGTCTCGAGGCATCCATCGCCTCTAGCGACCTAGCAGCCTTCGGAACGGCCCCGATGAGGAGGGGCGTCCGCTGCTCGATCGTGTACTGGTACTGCACTGACCGCTGGCACAATCACCGGCCAGAGCTTTTGAGGGAGTCGACGCGCGAACGGAAGGGGGATCTACCGGAGCCTGTCCGTTCGGAAGACGAGGGACGACAGCTTGAGCACCCCCGGGGCTCGTCGTTTTCTTGCCTGAGCCCTTGCATACGGGGCACACGACGAAAACCGTCCCATCTCCCAGTTTCCCCACCCCGTCGCAGTTATCGCAGACGCTAGAGGGCTTTACGGGCGGATTAGGGGTAGGAGACGGCTGAGGAGAGGGGCTCGCGTGCAAAGCAACGATCCCAGCAGCAAGTTCGAGGAACTCGCCCGCAGCAGCCGGAGACGCGATCGAGCACACGAGCACGAGGACCAGTAGACGTTTCATGGGTTCTCCCTTGAAGGAGGGATGAGCGACGACGAGACTAGCCGCCAGGTGCGGGGACAGTCACAAAGTCGAACATTGGGGAAAGAGCATCGACGAGGTCCGCGGCAGTGTCTTCTTCCGAATCGAAAGCGTCCCCGCCTACGGAAGTCACGGAAGCCAGCGGCAAGTCAAACGACCCGAAGCCTGCCCCGCAGATCTTCACGAGATCGCTTGCCGCTGCGACGATGCAATAGGCACCGGGCGTGAAGATGGCGATGGTGACATCAGCGTCATCCGTGATGATGACATTGGTCGTGGTGGTTGTGTCCTTGCTGATCTTCATTTCGCGTCTCCTAGGTAAGGGGTGTTTCAAAAGGGCCTTCCGTGGCCCACGACACGCATCCTTGCGGCCGCTGCGGGCGAGCCAGTGCCCAGCGAGCGGGACTCTAACCGACCAAAAGCGAGAACTCGGGGAGCTTCTTCGCGGGCCATCCCGCAGCACCCGAGAGGGCAAGGCAAAGGCGATTCTTGACATCGCTCCACCGGGCCCAGAAAGCCCCTTCGGGGATGTCAATATTCGTCCCCATGATGCGACGCGGACCGGTGTTCCACTTGCCCCAAGAATTGAGGATGAGGACGAGCGGCTCCCCATACTTCGCCACAATGATGTCACGCTCGTCGACCCCGATCACTGCAAGCGCGTGCGACCAGCTTCCGCTGCGACGACTCACACCGTTCTCGTCACGCTGATTGGAGAAACCCTCGCCGCCGCACGTTGTCAGCCCGAAGCCGTTCGCGAGGTAATCACACCACTCGCGAAGCGAACGCAATCGCGTGGCAGTGCGAATCAAGTGCTCCTGGCCAGCCTTCGTGAACTCAGGAGGGGGAGCCGTTCGACCGTACTGACCGGCGAGCTTGCCTGAATACTTGCGAAGATCGACGTTTATCTCCGGATAGTTGTTCCGCAGCCAAAGCCCCGACTTACTGCAAGCGATTTGGGCCGCCGCGTCGCACGACCAGCCATCGCCTGAGTATCCTCGATACCAGTAGATGGCTTCCGTGGAGAGGGCTCCATTTTTGATACCGTCGGGATCGATGATCGGGGCGCCCTCGATCTTCCCAGTGACCTCGTCAGGCTTGCCGCTTGCAATGTCGCAAGCCATCGTGAGCAGAGCGGCATTCTTCGTGGAATGGGCGACACAATCGCCTCGTTGCTGCGCAGCACCGGGCCAGCACCCCGGGAAAAGCTGCTCGACAAGACGGTAAGGGATGACGAGCTTGCCTTCGCCTGCTCCCGTCAGCGAGTTTGCGTCCGAGACACGTCGACCGTCCAGATCCCCGAAAGGCTGGGCGACGATGAACGACTCGAAAACTTCTGTCGCAGCAGGATCGTGCCAGACACCGGCATAGCCGTCCTTGTAAGTCTGCTCGATCTTCTCGGGAACGAGATCGACAGCACCTTCAGGCCACCACGAGAACGATCGCGGAAGGAAAGCAGATTTGGGACGAATCAAGGGCATGACTAGCTCCTAAGATGAGAAAGAAGAAAGGGCATCCTTGCCCGTTGAATCCCTGCTATCGCGAGCACGCCCAAGCAACCGCTTGGGTGAACTCGATCGCACGCCCCGAATTGTAGGCACCATCCTCTGCCCCGAACGCTGTCGCGAAAGACTTCTCCAGAGCAGCAGAGAACCCCGGAAAGGCATTCTGCAAGCCTGCTCGCGTCGTGACTGCGTTCGCATAGGTGGTAATCGTACCCTTGAGGGCCCCTAAGCCCGCAGGAGGGGGACTCGACAGCAAGATGGTCGAGAGATCCTGCCACGCTTCTCGCCACTTCGCAGCCTTCACAGCGTCCCCTTGCAGCATGACGGCCTTGATCGGGGCAACCAGCTGCTGCATTTCAGCAGACGGCATACCTAGCGGGGGCAAGGGCTGCGGCTGAGGTTGGGGGTTCGGTTGCGGGGGCACGGGGTTCGGTACCGAACCTTTAACCGTAAAATCGGCAGTGTAACGGTTCAGTGTGAATGCCAGTGCGATCTTCACCTTCTCCGGCTTCGCCTTGCTCGCGTCGTCGGGGAACGCAGGATCGGGCACGAGCACGAGGAGCTCGCGATACTGCTGCGACGCAACGGTGGCCTCGAGCCAGTGATCCCCCGGGGGAGCCCAGATGAACAACTTATCTCCCTGTCCGGGGAGCGTTTCATACTGCACCTTGCCGCTCGACACTCGCCAGGTAATCTGGACGTCGGTGTCCTTCGATTCGGGAATCTTGCACGTGGCAATAATGGGGTCGTAGAGGTCGACCTCACGCTGGACACTGATCTGCCCGAACGCAGACGAGCAGCAGAGCACGAGGGCAGCAAACAAGGGAAATCGCACGGCTTGATTCCTTTGAGTTGAGAATGAGGAAAAGGTAGGGGAGTCAGCACTCCCCTACCCTAGATAGGACGAATCGATCGAGTCAGGTGGCTAGATGGTAAAGCGTGCTCGCGTTCGTCTCATCATGTTGCGGATCGGCTTTCGTCGCTCGCCAGACCGATCATTAATGATTGCAGCAGCGACAGGCCGAGGTTTGTCGACACGCGACGGACAGTTTCCACCCGCACAAGGCAGGGAGTAAGAGGCGGGGATGAACGATTCAAACCGATCGCGATGGAACACCGTGTCCGGCAACTTAGGGGTCCCGTCGGGATGGATCGCTTGTCGTTCTTCCGGCTCGAGGATCGTAATCAAGGTCAGGATGAGCTTGAGTATCTCGGCCTTGTGCTCTTTCAGGAAGGAGAAGAAGTCTTGAATCTTGCCGCCCGCTTGAGCGTCGTAGGCCTCTTGAGTGCCGGCGAAGGCTTGCTCGAAAATGCTGTCGTCATCGACTGCCTTCAGCAGTGCCTTCTTAGTAGCGGGATCGTCTTGTCGCACGGCTTGCACTCGCAACCAGGACTTGAAGATCGCCCGGCGAAAGATCTTACTTTCGCGCATCGCGGCGGGTTCGTATGTGCTGTAGATCACTTCCCCATCCCGCAGCGTGTCTTCACGCTGCGGGATGGGGGCTGCCATCGCGAGCATCGCGACGACGTATAGGAGACTTTCTTTCATGGACCTATCCTCGAACAAATGGTGAATGGTTTGGAAATGCGTGGAGCCTTCAGATCGGGGCTTGGTGAACCTTGTCGCGAAGGGCCTCGAGCATCGGGCGGACCATCGTGATGAGGTTGGGGTCGACCAGCATCCGCTCGGCGAAATCGTTGATGAACGGAATATTGTACGGAACGACATAGGTGGCGACGGCCCATTCGGCGTCGCAGACCAGCTGCTCGAATTCTTCCTCGCTGTCGCTCGCGATCGAGCCCACGACACTCTCGAGGACCTCCATCGCTTTCGCAGCGAGTCGCAGGCACTCGCTCGGAGTGAACTTCGCATCGGCACCGGCTTGACGGAATTCGTTTAGAGCGTTCTCAAGAGCGGGACGAAAATCGATGGCCATCTTGCTTCTCCAAAGGACAAAGGGAATGAGTATGCCTCTCGACCGCCCTGCTTGTCGTTCACGGGAGGTGTTAGGACAAGCAGGAGCGGTGAGAAGCAAGCCGAGAGAATCTAAAGAGGTGAGGGGTTGGCAGTCAATAGATTACCACATCCCCTCAAGCGGACTCGAACGAGGCAGGGGAGCTTCGGTGTGCGACTCCACGCCCTTCGCAGCGGCCTCATAAGCATCGGAGAGACGCGAATTGAGGTCACACGCTTGCATTTCGACGTCCGCGGGCTCCGCGAGTTTGCGGAGCTCGAAAACTTCTTCGCGATCGATGCGAACATGGTCAGGGGCAACGCTGCCGATCCTTACCTTGTCGCTGCGAAGCTGGACCACCGTCAACGTGATGCGGCATCCTTCACCGTGCTCGGCGAGCATCTTGACGGTCTCGGGCGAGAGGCTATAGATGATTTTCTCGCCATTCTTCCGTGACAGAACCAACATTGCAATCCTCCTTGCGCTACCGTTGCCTATCCATGAATCGTTTACAACCAACGTACCGCTTCAACTGCTGCGTGAACTCTCCTTCCAGTAAGCTGACAAAGTAGGAAGGGGCGACGTCGCCTACCTTCGAGTTACGATGGATGCCGAAGGGCATGACAGTATCCTCAAAACGCGATGCCTCGCGATCGCTCATCTTGTCACTGGGCCCATCCATCACGAGCTTCATTCCGAGGTGTGCTGCTGCTTGCGTCGCAACGCACTCCCAGAAGCGGTCCTCATCGACCGTAACATCTCGGGTCGAGTGCATCCGCATGGAGTCTTGAGCGAAGGAAAGGCATTCACTGGCAGCGAGACGCGCTGCCATGTTAGCTTTTATCTCCAGTTTATCCTTGCTCAAGTGTTGTCTCCTTGTTCTAGAATCACGCGGTGATCTGCTCAAGATTCATTAGCACCCTCGGCACACTCGTGGCACATCAGTTGATCCGAGACGCTAGGTCCGCAGAAAACGAAGCGAAGAGGCTGGGGACCATACTCGCAGATAGGACAAGGACCATGTGCGACAGTGTTATAGGTTGTCGCTCGAATCACCGCAGCAACGCGAAACGCAATCGCAGCAGGATGCTCGGCCATTATCATCGTCTCCCAGTATAGGTGTTCCAATCACTGTTATTCTCCCCAGGGATTGCCGTAGGGCAGACGGGGGAATAAACGGTGACTTTCTTCTCGGTCGCACGACACGCAGGCTTTCGTCCACTGATGACGGCCTCGAGTGCGCTGCGAAGTGATCGGGCTAGCTGCAAAGGCAGGATAATTTCGTCCTGAACTTGCCCACCTTGCTCAATTATGAGGTGGATCGTTAGAGCTTTCTTGTCCTGCGTTACGACGATCTCGCGACGTGTCATCTAGGCCTCCTGCCTTCTAGGGAAATCATGATGTAAGTCGTCCGCGGGGCGAACATGCTAGTCCTCGACGCTTTCGAGTTCAGCGTGAGTGGAATGGACGATCTCGTCGTTGGCATCGTACTCGTGGACGATCGCGTTTGTCGCCACGCTTCGCTTCGCCTCTTTCCCGAGCTTGTCGAGGAAGTGAATCGACGAGCGGATGCCCCCGTTGGGAGTCTTGTGAGTCGACTCGATCCAGTAGGGATCGTCGGGGTCATTCACTAGCTCCGGATCTGCTGCTTTCTGCTTGCTCATTTGAGGATCTCCTTAATGGCTGCGTAGCGTGCGGGACTTACGGACTTCAAGTTATCGGGATTTTGAATGAACTCCTGAATAGATTCCGCAAAATCCTCTGCTATCGACTTGCTTGCATAGCTCGAAACGAACTGGCCATATTCATATTCCTTGACTGTCGCAGCGTAGAAGGCTGACGTGCTGGGCGGATTCGTCGAGCCCCATTCCTTATAAGCGAGCGTGTGCCCCATCTCATGGACGACAGCGTGCGAGGACCGCGTGCTTCCGTTTCGATAGAAGGCTATCCCATCCCACCCACCCGTTGCATGAGACTCGAACCCCGGCATATTGTATTGCTGGGCCCAATAGGGATCCTTAGAGTTGGATTGATTCGTGAAAGTGATCGTTTTGGCAGAGGAATGGAGCTTCTCAGGCAGTGACGTTGTTCGCATCATCACGGAGACAAGCCCGTCTGGCACTCCGTCCTTATCGTGTCCTTTCGTTATCTTCTCGGGCCACTGGAACGTGATACCGTTAAACTTGATGGAGTAGACCTTTTCATAAGAGTCCATTCCATGCGTCTTCACGTCCGTAACCATTTTCTCCTTATAGTCCTTCACGAACTTACGGACCATATCTTCCCTGGCTGGGAGCTTGAGCTTCTCAAGCGTGCTCATCTTGCTGGTGTCTGGTTTCTGCCAGTTGTGCCAGTCGTCGACGAGCTTCTTTTCCGCTGCGGTCTTCTTCCCCGTTTTCCCCCAGTCCTCCACGAGCTTCTTTTCCGCTGTCATCTTGTCGAGCTTGACCTTGCTTGCCACTTCTGCCTTCTTCTTCTCCTCTTCGACCTTCGCCTTGAGCTTCGCCTCTACCTTCGCCTGCATCTCGGCGCCCTTCTTCTGGGCTTCTTCCAGTTTCTTGATCTTCGCATCCTTTTCCGCTGCCTGCTTCTTCACCCATTCCTCGAAAAGGATCTGGTCCGCCTTCAACTTCGCTTGGGCTGCTTTCGATGACGCGAGTTGAGCAGACGCATCCTTGAGCTTCTGGAGAGCGTTCTTTTTCTCCATTTCGGCCATCTTCGCGTCAAGTTCTGCTTTCGCAGCCTTCTTAGCATCCTCAAAAGCCTTCTTGTTGGCTGTCTCAAGGGCTTTCTTCTGCTCGTCTGCAATCTTCTTCGCCAGATCGAGTTCAGCCTTCAGCGAGGCTTCTCGTGCTTTCTGCTCGGCCGCCAGTTTCTTGGGATCCGCCACGAGCGAGATCGACGTGTCCTCTGCCTTCTTCCGACGCTCCTTCTCTTCCGCTGACTTTGCTGACCCTGCCTTCCGTTTCTCCGCGTCGACAGCCTTCTTGCTTGCCCCCTTACCCCCTTCCGACCGCCGCGTGCGCGTGTTCAAGTGCGGGATCCATGCGCAGCGACACGAGGGATGGAGGGGGATGAGGCCTCGAGCTTCTTCAATCGTGAGAATTGTGCCTTCCCATTCGCGACACTTCGCGCAGACACGACCGTCGCCAGTCGTGAGAAACTCTGCCTGAACACCCACCTCCTCCACTCCGAGCTTCTCGAAAGCGTCAAGCTGGCCTTCGGCATGAGCATAGATGATCTCCGTGCGGGCTAGCCGCTCTGCTCGGTTCCTGCTGATCCCTTCCACTTCCTTCGTGATCGTGCGGGCGACGTCTCGGGGCGACTTGCCTTGGGAGATGCCCTCGCTCAAGATGCGATTGAGCTTGCCTGCCATGTCCGCAGTGATGCCCTTGAGCGACTCATAGGAGCGAGTCGCGAGCAGCTTCGCCTTGTCCATCTGCTCGGGCTGGCCGAAAGACGACTTGAGAAAGGCAGACTTGCCGCCAGCGTAGAAGGCCCCACCAGCTGCGTTCGCAGCTTTGTTGACTTGATCGAAGCCATGCCCGATTCCCTTCTGCCAGCCTCTGACAACGAACTCGGACGTCCAGGGCTTCTTAGGATCAGTTCCGTCGACGACTCCCAGGATGCCTTTATCGACCTTCTCCTTGAGCCACTGCTGGAACGCTCCTAACTTCTCGCTGTCAGTCGCGAAAGCATAGCCTCGAGCGTTTTTGACTAAGGAGCGACGAGGAGAAGCGACAGGAGCTAGTCCTAATTCGTCGTCGTGCTCGATCCACTGCGTGATCTCGTTTTGCAGCCAGCGAAAGCGTCGTGCCATCGCTGCGGCGTACTCATTACGCAAGCCGCTCGATCGAGAGGGATCCTGGCGAAGGGGATTGGGTGCCATCGTTGCTTTCTGGGTATGAGAAAACCCCGGATTTGTTTCGCGGTTCAACGGGGGTCCGCGTCACGGCAAGATCCTTCAGGACTTAGGGTAGGTTCCCAAGCCGATCATCTTCCTACTTCTGCACACATAGTTCAGACATGCTGCTGGACTCGCTCTGCTCGTCCGCATCTCACCGTCATATCAGGGACGGAGGGGAGGGGAGGGGGTGGGGTGGCGCGCTTCACCCCTCACTTACTAATGCGAATTGGTTGCCTGTCCTTAGTAAACGCGCTTCACCCTCCCCTCACTTACTAACGCGAATTGGTTGCCTGTCCTTAGTAAACGCGACGAATTACCGGCTTGAACAGCATGAAGCGGAAGTAGACGGACCTCATCATCTTCAGGGCTAAATCAGCGTCGATCGCCTTGCAAACCAGCGAGTCGTGAATGCCCAAGGCGGGCTTGCCGGCCTTCGTCACGAACTCGCGCAGAATGCCCAGCATGATCTGGCCGTCCGTCGTCATCAGTTCCAGACGTTATGCCTTCTTAGTCTTCAAGATGGGCGGGGCTGCTTTCGCCTTCGCTTGTGCTTGCGCATCGACCATCTGGAGCTCTTTCTCCTGCCGAGCAATGTTGGCAGGGTTCTCGGGATGCTCGGGATGGGCGGGGTTCGAGGGATCAAGGTCAGGGTTCTCGGCAATGAAGTTCTCCGCAGCCTTCAGCACTGCGTCCGCTTGCTCGCTGCTCCACTTGAGGACGTGGATGAAGAACTCCTTGGGTGGGCAAAGCGACTGCACATCGCTTCCAGTAAACTTCGCCATGCATTCCGTAACCTTGAGGGCCGTGGCAGCCACCTCGTCGTCGCTGGGACTGCTGATGTCAAGCCAGTCGATGATGGGTTCCTCGATGAGAGGCAAAGCCCCTACATCCATGAGACGCTGAACCATCGGGGCGAGCAGCATGGGAGAGATGTAACGCATTTGCCGCCGTCGCAGACGATCGTCCCACTGATCTGCATCCTCCCCCGCGCTTGCGAGCTTGCCTTGCGACGAGCCCATAAAGATATGCTTGGGATACGCCTTCGCGATACAGATTGCCTCGATCTGGGCAAGGATGTGCTGCGTGGGATCCGCGACTTGAGGAGCGAGAGACTTCGCGGAGACCCCGATCAAGGCCATGTAGCGTTGCAACGAATTGGAAAAGTCTTCCATCTCCTTGCGCGTCGCTTCCTTGTCGATCGTCACGCCGTCCGCTGCTGCCTCGGGGCTAATCTCGAAAGAGTAGCCTGGATAGCCACCCTTCCAGAACATCTCGCCTGAGCCGCTCAACACCTTCTTGAGTTCGTAGAGGTAGTTGAAGACGTCCTCCATGCGGGGCGTCCCGAAGACCTCGCTCGTCGTGCGATTGTCGGCAACGTGAAGGACTCGCGTCCAGTGTACGCGCTTCGATTGCATGTTCGTCCCTGCGCCCGGGTTGGGGACAGAGGCGAGCACGCGAGGGTCCGCGAAGTTCAGATTGTAGAAGGTAGGCTGCCCGTAGCGTGGAGATGCGGGGTCCTGATCCGTCTCCGCGATCGGGGCAAGCGTCTCGTCGAATGCACGCAGATAGATGACCTCAACCTCAGGGGCGAACTCTTCCTCGGGTTCGCGTTCAGGAGCTTCGGGCATGGGGTCAGGTTCGAGAGGCTCGGCGGGCGGGGTCTTGAGCTTGAGCCCTGGAGTGGGCTTGGGCTTGGGCGTCTTCTCGGGCTTGGGCTTGGGCTCCCTTTTCGTCTTGCCCGTCTCGTCGATGCCTGCTACCGGCTGATCGAGTTCAGCCCCATCGCTCAAGCCGATCAGAAGGATGCCGTAGTGCCCCAAGCCGCTCAAGACGTCGACGCGCTCGAGGTAGTGGTAGATGTTTTGCTTCTTTTCGAGCGACTTCCAAGCCTTCTCGAATTCAGTGTCCTCACCCTCGTCCTCGATCTCATAAACCTCAGGGGTGACTTTCCAGCACTCCCAAGGCTCGATCGAGACGACACGACGAGCGATGCCGTTGCGTCGCCAAAAGCCTCGGAACATCTCAGGAGTGACGATGACAGGATAGCCGCACTCCTTATCGATGTCTCGCTTCGGGTCGATCAGTTGCTCCATCATCACACGACGGAGCGAGATCGCATTCTGGACAAGTTCGATGCGGGCGGCTCGCTCTTGGTTTGCGAGATGCTCCGCGTTCGTGATTTTCTTCTGGGACTTGGGGAGCTTCGCCATGGCGAGTCGTCCTTGTGATGAGTAGGAAAACGAGCACACGCTAGACGGAGGGCCCACGGGTCCACAAGCCGTCTAGCGTAGCTGCGTGTAAACTAGGCGAAGGTCAGAGCCGACGAGGTGATGATCGAGCCGTCCGGCATGATGACGTTGACATACCACGTCTTGGCGCCGCCCGTGTACTCAACCGCCAGATCGATGTCGCCATCAACCTCGCTGATGACGTGATAGGCCTTCGCTGCGACGAGCAGGATCGCCACGCCGTCCGTTCCGATGGCGATGCTCGTGGCAGCCGTTGCCGTGAGATCGTCGCCTTCCGCGTCATCGCTCAAGTAGACGAGCACGCTTGCACGCACCGCGAGGTCGTTCCCCTTCACGTCTTGCAGCTGGATCGCGACGTTGCGAATATTGCTGCCTTCCGCTCCGAAAGTGAACTCGACGAGTCCTACGACGTCCCGCGACGCGAAAGGATTGTGCTTCGCTGCAATAGGGCCATTTCCCATGTTCGATACTCCTTGAAATTGAGGAAACTGAAAACCGATAGTGATTCGGGCTAGCGTTTATATCACCAGCCTACTTGCGTGTCGATCAGTCGTCCGAGTTCTGCAATCTGATCGCTTTGACTTGCCAGCCTTTCTTGAGGTAATACTGAAGGACACGACGACGCGCGTCATGCTCATTGTTGCCTGGGGATCGCGTGTGAATGTAGTCCGTGAAATCTCGCCACCTGCTTTGATCGCAATCATCAGGCGGAGACTTACGGGCAGTGGCTATAAGATCGAAGTTCATTGCGGCACCTCGAGATCTGGCATGGCAAGACGCATCGCCCAAAGCCCTCGCTTCTCATGATCGAAACAAGGAAGTGGCATAGTTATCCCTCGAATTCTATTTGCCGCAACGCTGCGGAGCACGGCCCCATATCGACCGCAAGTGGTATGATCGTGCCATGTGAGTCGGATGAGGCTGCCTTCGTAATGGACTATAGGATAAGGATAAAGCGCATGCCGATAACGACAGGCAATGAAGGTGCCGTTGCGATAAAAGAAGAACTCCTGATCCTCGTACTCCTGCGTGGTAGTATCGACATAATGAACCACGATGATCTCGTCCATGTGATCTAATAGGATAGGCTCTCCTCTCACTGTCTTAAGGCAAAGGAGAGTGAGCACGAATGCGGCAATGAGGGTCCCTAGTAGTTGCCCGATCGTGGGCTTCCGATGTCGTTTGTTGTGCTGACGATCGATCCATGAGCAGCGACAGTTAGGAGTGCGATGATCCATCATAGTGCTCCGTAGCGAAGGAGTTTCGTAGTGAGGGTGGCGAAGGCGCCTGATGCCGCGTCGATTTGATCCTTGTATTTTGATTTAGGAAAATAATGCATCTCGTCGAGGAACTGGACGAGCCATTCCTCGCCACGTGGAACCCATACGTTCTCTGCCCCGACCTGATCGGCAAAGGGTTCTGCTCGTTTTCGCTTGTCGCCTGTTACCTTGTCGATTCGGATGCGATAGCCCATGAGCCTTTGAGCAGTCGCTTGAGCGGATTCCTTGCCACCTGATCCGGGTTCCTGTTCGATGCCGATGATGACGTCCTTGCCGTCGAGCTTCGCAGTTTGCACGATGACCTTTTCGCGATCGTGGGGACCCCATTGTCCTTTGATGACGTTGAGGATCCAGATGCGTTTGTCCTTGTCGATGCCGAGCTTTACGCCAGCCGTTCTAGCTCCGCCCTTATGCGTGCCAGCCTTATCCCAATAACGCACGACACGAAGGAACTTGCCGGGCGGTCGACCGAACTGAATTCGCTCGGTAAGGAAATCGCCGCCTTCACGAGGGACTGGATTCTGATCGTACTGTCCAGCGTAGCCGAAGGGGCCCATGGACTCGCGTTTCTCGCCGAGCACGTCTTTAGGAAGTCGTGTGCCATCGAGCAGTCCGTCCTTGTACTTTGCCTTGAGGTAGGCAGGTTTGATGTTCGGGCCCTTCTCTGCGGGCAGACAGATGTGACGAATCTTGCCTGCCTTGTCGCCCTTCGCGAGTCGATTGCCCGTCGGGTCGTCCTGGTGCAAGCGTTGCATAATTAGCAGCGAGACCGTGACGCGCGAGTCAACTTTGCGGTTGCTGATGACGTTCGCCATCCACTCGTTTGCGTCCTTGATCTCCGCCTCGCTCAAGACCTTCTGCGGATCAATGGGATCGTCGACGATGAGGAAGTGGCCGTGGAAGCCCGTAGGGGTCTTTCCACCTACAGTACACGAGAAACGAAAGCCTCCTTGCTCTGTCATCCAGTAGCCTTTGGTGTTCTGATCCTCTCTGATTTTGATATAGGGGAAGACCGCCTGATACTCTGCGCTCTGGACGATGAAACGACACTTGTTGGAGAGATCGAGGACGAGCGTGTCCGTGTGACTGCCACAGATCGTGCGGGCGGACGGCATGCGTGTCAGGATCCACGCGGGGTACATGATCGAGCAGATGGTGGACTTCGTTGTCCCCGGGGGAATGTTGATGATGTAATCATGCTCCTTAGGCTCGCTGCGGAAGACTCTTTCCGCTGCTTGCTGGAGCTCGTCGCAGAGGAATTTGATGTGCCAGTTCCAGACAGGCTCTTCCGCGATCGAGACCTTCCAGAACTCTTTCACGAACTCATAAAAGCTAAGCTGGCAAATCTTCCGGATCAGTGCGTTGCGGTCGATCTTCATCCCTCGTCCTCTTCAATTGCCTTGACCTCGATCAGTTCAAGAGGCTTTCGCCGCGACTCTTGCAGACGCATTGCCTCGCGAATCTGGACGAGCGTTTCTAGTGGGAGAGGAAGAGCCTCGACGTCGACAGTGTGAACATGCTGGACGCTTCCTGTCACGTTGACCTCGACCTTGTTGCCGTAGCCTCGATCGCGGTTGAACGTGCGATTGGCGAACATGATGGCAAGTGGGTCGCCATGCTTGACGCGCGTCAGGAGAGCATTCTCGAAAAAGTTGCCTTTGTGCCAATGGATCTCGTCGACGAGACGAGCGAAGTCTGGGTCCCTTTCCTTCCATCCATTGAACGTCTCGCGATTGATGCCGACCTTGCGGCACGCTTCCGTAAAGTTGAAGTTGGAAGCGGTCACGGCGTGGATGAAAAGGTGCTGTCGAGCACGCAGCCCGCGACCCTTGAAAAGGGCCTCGATGCGCTTGATTCCGTTCTTCTCGCGCGAACACTCTTGGATGTCATCCCAAAGCTCTTGAAGATCTTCGGGCAGTCGCTTGTAGACGTAATCGGCAAACGTGACTGTCCCCGAGTCTTCCTTGACGATCTCGCGACCTTTTTTGATCGCGAGGGCGAGCAGCGAGTAACGCTTGGTCCATTCGCGAAGTGTCGCGAACTGGACGCCTAGATTCTCTGCAATCTTGGAGTCCGACAATCCAGTACGCGCGAGGTCATAAGCAGTGAGAATAAACTCATCTTTCCAAGACCTCGCTTTTCGTTTTGTTGCCTTCTTAATCATGATGTGGTAGCCTGCTTCTAGGAGACTGTGAAACCGAAAGAAGATAGACGCCTATCAAACTAATTGCAATCTAACAAAGCTAACACGAGGGACACCCGGTTAAGTCTTCCGACGAGTCGCGAGCATTCTGCGTGCTAGCAAAGTGGCTAAAGGATGGATGCTTGTCTATCGCAAATCCCGCCGTTCACTCGATTTTTTAGGCAAGTGAAAGCCTAGACTCGTCCGGACTTGCGTCATCTCAGGAAAATATTTCCGAATTCCGTTTGACAGCGATCTAACATCTGTTATATTTAACGCAGTTGAGTGAGTCACACGCAAACGAACGCAAAGGAAAAAACGATGCTCGAAACTTACCTCGCTGCTCTGAAAACTGCGAAATGGAATCGCGACGAATTCGAGAAGTTTATGGGACTCGTCGAGATCAACGGGGATGGGGTGTCGGGTGACGCGAAGCTAGATTGGAAAATGGACTCGACGAATTACGATGCTTGGAAATCGCTGCTTGTCGCTCATGCAGCTTTCCAAAAGACGAACTAGAGCAACACTTGCAAGCGTGTCGCGACGATGCGACACGCTTGCGAGAGTCACTCTTCCAAATCCCCACTAGCACACGAGCACAAGGAAAAAAGAATGACGTCCAGCAACCCCAAGACTCAGATTTACGCCACCTATAGCGACTTCTTACGGCGCGAAAACAAGGACGAAAACGGCGTGTCGGCCGAGCATGCCGCAGCCCATCCCGATTGGGAGGCGCAAAACGCGAGCAATGAGCAGTGTTGGAACTGCTCGGACTGCTCGGACTGCACGGACTGCGAGGACTGCTCGCGATGCTCGCGATGCTCGGACTGCTTGCGATGCTCGGACTGCACGGACTGCTCGAACTGCTCGAACTGCTCGGACTGCTCGGACTGCTCGGACTGCTCGCGATGCTCGCGATGTTCGGACTGCACGTACTGCGAGGACTGCTCGTGCTGCACGGACTGCGAGGACTGCTCGAACTGCTCGAACTGCTCGAACTGCACGGACTGCTCGCGATGCTCGCGATGCTCGCGATGCTCGGACTGCTTGCGATGCTCGGACTGCTCGCGATAAGGGGGATTGGAGAGGGGTCCGCACAGTGAGTGACCCCTATTATTAAAGGGGCTGATCCAAGGGGCTGTTCACTTTTCTAGTCCAACACAAGGAAAAAAGAATGACGTCCACCAACCCCAAGACTCAGATTTACGCCACCTTCAGCGACTTTTTGCGTCGTGAAAACAAGGGCGAAAACGGTGTGTCGGCCGAGCATGCCGCAGCCCATCCCGATTGGGAGCACGACAACGCGAGCAATAGGCGGTGTTGGAACTGCTCGGACTGCACGGACTGCTCGTGCTGCACGGACTGCTCGGCCTGCACGGACTGCGAGGACTGCTCGTGCTGCACGGACTGCACGGACTGCTCGTGCTGCACGGACTGCTCGGACTGCTCGGACTGCTCGGACTGCACGTACTGCACGGCCTGCTCGGCCTGCTCGGGCTGCTCGGCCTGCACGTACTGCACGGACTGCTCGGGCTGCTCGCGATGCACGGACTGCACGGACTGCTCGGCCTGCACGGACTGCTCGGACTGCTCGTGCTGCACGTACTGCACGGACTGCTCGGACTGCTCGGACTGCTCGGGCTGCTCGGGCTGCTCGGGCTGCTCTCGCTGCTCGCGATGCTCGGACTGCTCGTGCTGCTCGGCCTGCACGGACTGCGAGGACTGCTCGGACTGCAACGACGCCGCAAACAAAGGAGCCTGGCATGTATAAGACTCAGATTTACGCCACCTATAGCGACTTCCTCCGACGCGAAAACAAGGACGAAAACGGCGTGTCGGCCGAGCATGCTGCAGCCCATCCCGATTGGGAGCACGACAACGCGAGCAATAAGCGGTGCTGGAACTGCTCGGACTGCACGGACTGCTCGAACTGCTCGAACTGCTCGGACTGCTCGGACTGCCCGCGATGCACGGAATGCACGGACTGCTCACGATGCACTCACTGCTCTCACTGCTCGGACTGCACGTACTGCACGTACTGCACGGACTGCACGGACTGCACGGAATGCTCGGGCTGCACGGAATGCACGGAATGCTCGAACTGCAACGACGCCGCAAACGAAGGAGCCCGGCATGTATAAGACTCAGATTTACGCCACCTTCAGCGACTTTTTGCGTCGTGAAAACAAGGACGAAAACGGTGTGGCGGCCGAGTATGCCGCAGCCCATCCCGATTGGGAGCACGACAACGCGAGCAATAAGCGGTGCTGGAACTGCTCTCACTGCTCGCGATGCTCGGACTGCACGGACTGCTCGGCCTGCACGGACTGCGAGGACTGCTCGTGCTGCACGGACTGCTCGCGATGTTCAGACTGCTTGCGATGCTCGGACTGCTCGCGATGCTCGTGCTGCAAGGACTGCTCGCGATGCACTCACTGCTCTCACTGCTCGGCCTGCTCTCACTGCTCGGCCTGCTCGGCCTGCTCGAACTATAAGGGGGATTGGAGATGGGTCCGCGTGAGTGACCCCTATTATTAATGATCCAAGGTGCTGGTACTGACAACGCCGCTTGCCATTCTAGACGACGCGAAAAGAACGCTTGCCACTTTCACCAAACCCGAAGCGAAGGAGACCGAGATGACTGCCAAGACCTCGAAGACCTCGAAGAAGACCTCGAAGAAGATCGTCAAGACTGTCGCTCAAGTGACCAAGCCTAAGAAAGTGCTGACAGAAGTCCTCGAGGGGCAGGACGTAGTTGTCAAGCTCGTCGACGCTCCCGCGAAGAAAGCCCCCGCGAAGGCTGCACACGCTCGCGTGACGATCCTCGAGCACTCTGCGACGAGCTTCCTCAAGTATCTGGGACGTGAGGGCTTCTCGACTGCTCAAGCGACTCGCCTCGCTGAAAAGCTCGCAAGTGCTCCTCTCGCAGCGAGCACGATCGCAACGGGCTTGAGCGACGGGAAGAATCCGAAGTACAACACGAACGCCGCTGCACTCTCCGAGAGCGACATTGCCAAAATCGTGAAGCTCGTGGGCAAAGCTGGGGGGTAGAAACGAGCACGCTTGCCGCTCTGCTTGCACGACGCGAGCAGAGCGACGAGAGTTTCCGTTTCCTGTTGTTCACTTTTAGGAGAAGAAGCATGTCCTCCACGAAGCTGTCGAGCGTCTCGCGTGTCTACGCTACCCCGACCGGGCTCAAGTTCGGGAGCAGCAAGTCGCGAGTCCAACACCCCGCGATTGTGCTCGCTCAACTGGACAAGGGCTCGCGTCGTCGCGCTCGCAAGGAGCTTCGCAAGATGGGCTTTGGTTCACACGCTCACAAGAGCATCGAATCCCACGCGAATCGTGACCTCAATTTGTTGATGCTTGATCGGGGCTAGGAGGACGCTTGCTGTCTGCTCGTCGTGCGCGAGCAGACAGCGAGAGTATCCCCTAGCACAAGGAGAAAAAGATGAAAAGCGAAGATGTCGTGGTAGGCGAAAAGTATACCGTTCGCATCTCGGGGAATCTCGTCCCCGTTCGCATCGATGCAACTGCAAAGCTCCATCGCTTTAGTAAGTCTTACAACGGGTGGACGGGAACGAACTTGAAGACGGGGCGACCCGTCACGATCCTCACTGCTGCGAAGCTGCGAGGGGTCTGGCTGGACGAAGAGGAGCAGCGTGCGGAACTGATCGAGCTTCGCACGATTCGCGACACACCGGGCGTTTGGAGCCAGAAGGATCTCGCCCGTTTCGTCTTCCTCTGCAATCGTCACAAGATGCCTCGCTTGCGAATTCAGGCGTTCGACGCTGCGAGGGAAGAGATCGACCCCAGCGACCCCAGCGAAGAGGAAAAAGAAGCTGCGGGCATCGAGGACGACGAACTGGGCGAGGACACGCTCGCGAAGAAGCTGCGAGCACTTCGCGAGGCTCTGCTTGAGCTTGCTCCTTCGTGTGCCGAAGATGCGATGAAAGACGTCCACGACTTGCAGCACGTCGTCGCATCCTCGATCGGGTTGCGAACACTTCTCGCGGACGCGACATATCTGCGAGCCCGCTTTCTCAAGTTCGCCGAGTATCTGGAGGAAGTCATATGAACAAACGAGCAGGAAACCCCATTGATCGCAGTGCCCTCGACATCGCAGTGGTCAGCAAGCTTTCGATGCGGCAGCAGACGCGAAGAAGCGAGCAGTGATCGCACGCAAGGAAAAGGAAGTGGGCCGCGCTGCGAACGACTTCCTTTCCAAGAAGAAGGGATGCCCGACGTGGGATGAACTGCTTGCGACAGCGAAGCAGGAAGGAAAGGGGATTGCTGCGAAGCTCGCGTGGATCTCTGATCTGCACGGCTGCACACCACGCGCAGCAGCGAAAGAGGAGACATACCTCGTCGAGGTTAAACTCGACCTCGAGGATATGACGCCGCCCGTCATTCTTGCCGCGGAAGCGATCTGCAAGCAGCACTCGCAAGCCATTGCGGAGTTCTGCAAGGCATACAATGGCGACGTCGACCCGATAACCGCAGACGAGGTTGACAAGACAAGCCGCAGCGAGCAGACTGGGGCCTTCGCGATCTCGCGAGATACCGCCATCCGTATTTTGATGTCCGTTTCCAAACTGGAGCAAGCTATGAAAGCCAAACGAAGTGACGTGGATGCAGTTTTCGAGGCCTTGGAGTACACGACCGCGAGCAAGTGGACCGACAAGCGACTGCTGGAGAAGCTCCAGGGGTTGCCGAAGCTCGTCGACGACGACGCGATGGCGAAGATCGAGGACGCGACCCAGAAAAAGATCCTCAAGAAACTGCTGAAGGCGATCGAGGCCGAGGAGGAGATCGAACTCATCGGCAACGCTGCCGTGAGCGACGATGACGAGGAAGAGAAACCCGCGAAGAAGGCAGGCAAGAAGGCGGCTGCTGTCGAGGAAGAAGAAGACGAGGAAGAGGAAGAGGAAGAGGAAGAGGAAGAGGAAGAGGAAGAGGAAGAGGAAGAGGAAGAGGAAGAGGAAGAGGA
>ENA-ORBV01002691-ORBV01002691.1-microbial-mat-metagenome-genome-assembly--contig:-NODE-2691-length-37051-cov-8.474901_pt1 | contig 37051 bp, 35 predicted proteins | sample MGYA00237777_ERZ505514 | MGnify/ENA primary metagenome ERZ505514 (study PRJEB26160, sample SAMN06269048) | microbial mat metagenome | isolation source: Oligotrophic lake microbial mat | place... | reverse complement strand
GCTTAAGCACGGCAAGATCGGCCGCCGGGTCGATGCCGGCGAGCACGGCCCCACGCAACGTGGCGGCGGACGGAATGATCGGGCCATCCGCCAAGGACCGCGAGAGTGACTCCGAGACGATTTGGTCTGCGCCAAACGGCCTGCCGAAAAGGGTGGTCGCTACATTGGCGATCTGGCCTTTCTGTTCCGGCACCGTTCGACCAGTAGCAATAGTTGCCGAAGTTCCGATAAACACGGCCGGTCGCGCGCACTGCGCCTGGATCCGGCGAATGAGCAGGGCCACGTCAGCTCCTTGTCGCCCTCGATAGGTATGCAATTCGTCAAAAACCAGAAATCCAAGATTGGCATAGATGCTGTCCCGGATTGACCGCTCCGCGGTGCGCGTCAGTAGCAGCTCAAGCATCATGTAGTTCGTGAGCAGCACATTGGGGGGGCGCTCGCGCATGACATCACGAACTGCCTGGCTCTCCTGCCCGGTGTACTGGCCATAGGTGATGGGAAACTCTTTTCCGGTACTCTTCTTGTAGTTGTCCTCGTAGCGCTTGAATTCCTCGTATTGGGAGTTGATCAAGGCGTTCATCGGGTAGACGATGACGGCGCGAATCCCCTCAGACTGCGGACGACTGAGTAGATCGTTAAAGATCGATGCGATGTAAGTGAGTGACTTGCCCGAACCGGTGCCTGAAGTGACGATGAAATCCCGCCCGACAGTACCAAGTTTGATCGCGTCCAGTTGATGCCGGTACAGCGAATAACCTTTGAGGATGTCCGACATGGCGGGGTGCAAGATTCCTGCCGCCGACGCCTGTGCCACCGAGCCTGCGGACTCGAATGCGGGGTTGAACTGCAGCAGGGGCTCAGGCCAAAGACGCCCTTCGTCCAGCTTTTCCTGAACCTTGGCATGAATTTCCGGATCGACGATATTCAAGAAGCTACGGATGTAGCTGGCGTAGTCGGTCACAACCTGCCGGTGGGTCTCCAGAACATTCATGATGATCGGCGCTCTTCTTGATGAGGCATTGTGGTGGTCAATACGGACACGACTTCGCGATAGGTCCAACAGGTGTGTGCTTCACCGGCTGCTGGATCAAACATACTTCCCCGCGGCCTCCAAAAACCCTCTTTGCACCTTGCTCCTCAACTCCTTCGGCTCCAGCACCTGCACATCCGCCCCAAAACGCATGATGTCGCCCATGATCTCCCGATCATCCGAGTACGGCACCGACAACACATAACTGCCATCGGCATCCGTATGGCTCTCCTGCTGCGGGTGCCAGGTCTCCCGCTCCACCCAGCGCGCACGCTCCTTGGTAAAGCGCAGTTTGGCCCAGGCCTTGGGCGTGCCGCCGAAGATGCCGTAGCCGGCGCCCAGCGCCTCGTCTATGGTGCGTACTGAGACCTCCTTGGCGTTGGTGTCGAGCACGTGCAGGTCGGCGATGGCGTCGATGCTGAAGTTGCGCAAGTCGTCGCGCAGGTGGCACCAGGCGTCCAGGTACCAGTTGTCGCGGTAGTGCACCAGGCGCTGGGGCGACACCTCGCGCTCCACTGTCTTGCCGTTCTGGCGGTTGAAGTGCCAGATCTTCATGCGCTTGCGCGCCATCGTGGCGGCGGCCACGGCCTCGAACTGCCGCACCTTGACCCGGCGCTTGCCGGCATGCACGATGCGGATGCGTTTTGCAATGTCTTTGCTGGTCAGGCCATGTTTTTCCATTAGGCCAGTGAGCCGGTCTTGCAGGGGTTTGAGCTTGGGGCCGAGTAGGCCCGGCTCCAACTGCGCCAGCATCTGCTGGATCGTGACCAAGGCAAGGATTTCGTCCTGGCTGAACCACAGGCCGGGAAGCTCGACGTCGGCGCTGTCCTTGTCCAACAGGTAACCGCCCAGGTCCCGGTCGAAGCGGATCGGCACATGCAGCTGGTCGCGCAGCTTGGCGATGTCGCGCTTGAAGGTGGCCGGCGAGATCTCGAGCTTGTCCATCAGCTCCGCCGCCGGCACAGCACGGTTGTTGCCGAGCAGGGCCCTGTATTGGTACAGACGAACAGCTTCGCTCATTGCAGAGCATTCCTTATTTCGGTTGTTGTCTGGCGGTGCAAATCATTATGCATGGGGCATGATGATGCGGTGGCACAAGCTCTTGCCGTGACGCTGCCAAACAACGAATCCACCCTGCATTCCCTGTGTGATTGCACAGGCCCACAGGCTCATCAGGTGAGCGTCTGAGCGGTGGATCATCACTGAGCCGAATCAATCCGCACGTTGGTCTGCCTCGGTATTCAATTGCTCAAACTGGCCCGCCACGCCCCTGCAAGTCCTTTCGACGCAAGTAGACGCGCTTGGTACTCTCCATGTCCGACTGATAGGCGCCACCTTCGTCAATTTCCGTCAATCGGCGAGTCATGCTGAACGAGGCATAGGCCAGCTCCTTGGACATGCGGACATGGTCGCGCTGGCTCGCCAAACGACGCATCTGCGCCAGAGTCTCCTGAAGCCAGGGCTGATCGGTAGCGAGCACTTCGATCTTCTTGAGCAGGCGCTCCGCCTCGTCCCAATCCTGACGGCCGACCGCTTCGCGCGCGCGATTTTGCAGGTTGGCGACGCGAACTTCGGCGACGCGGCGGCAGACAAGCTCATCCGCGGGCATCGCAGACCATGCGTCTGCACTGACTAGCGGTAGCGGTGGCAAGCTCGCCTTGACTTCTGTCTGCCTGCCGTCTTTGTCGCGCGCGGTCACTGTCACATGCAACGCCATTCCCTGGCGGCTTCGTGTCTGGGCTCGGGCGGCGCTTTCCATAGGCACACTGAACACTGCCCATGCCTCGGTGGCATTAGCAATGGCAGGCAGGCTCCAGGCACCCTCGGCGTTCTTGGCATAGTCGCTCCGCAACTTCCAGCGTGAGGTGGCGCTGCCAGCCACCAGGCGGACATCACGCCAGGCCAGATGCGACAACAGGCTAATCTCGGCGTCGAATGGCTCGGCAAGGTCTTCGGCACGATCCCCGTACAAAGCGCTGCCCTGCCCCGCCACGGCCATCGCAGTCATGAGGCTCTCGTTAAAGCCTTCGCCCAGGCCCACCGTCGTTGTGGACACACCGGACTGGGCCAGCAGTTTCACCTGCTCGCAAATGCGGTCCGCCGCAGTTTCGCCATGGTTTGCCTGGCCGTCCGACAGCAGGATCACACGACACATGCGATTGGCTGCCGTGCGTGGGGCGAGTTGCTGCGCGCCCTTGAGCCATCCGCCATGGAGATCCGTGCTGCCACCCTCGCTGACTGCCGCCAGCAGGGCTGCCAACTTGTCCCGGGCCACATTGCGTGCAGCAAGGGGCAGAAGCACTTCTACAGCATCGTCGTAGACGACCACGCTCACCTCGTCCTCCGGTTGCAGTCGCTTCACAAGGTCAAGCGCGCATGCCTTGGCGGCTTCCAGCTTCCCACCCGACATCGAACCGGATCGGTCGATTACGACCGCCAGCGATAGTGGCATACGCTGGTTGCCCTCGGTTGCCTGCTCCGGCGCGATTACCCGCAGCAGCACGTCAAGGTCGCCCTTGCCGTCACTGCGGATTGCGGCCTTGATGGGCGTGAGCGTTACTTTCAGATTCGCAATATTTCCGTTTTCCATTTTGATTCTCCTTGTTACTTTGTCTTGCCAAGTTGTGGGCGCTTTTTCGCAATGCCCTGATTTCCAATATCGGGATCGACCAAGCCGTCGATCTGACCACGATGCACTTCATCGACCCGCTGACCCAATGCAGCGATGGCCTGCTCGATTCCCGCCTGGCGGCGGATCACGTCTTCCAACATGTGTTGCAACCGGTGCATTGCCGCTGCCTGGTCAGCACCGCTGCGAGCCAGTTGGGAGTCAAGCCCCGACACCCGGTCCAGCAACTCGCTTCGTATTTGCCGCACTTCGTCGAGCACATCGGGCAGCGCCATGGAAGTGCGAGGGCTCACAAACCCTGGAGGGCTCGGGCGTCCGGGGACCCGGGATGCATCGGTATGGGGCGCCACCTGAGCCTGTTTGCCCGAACCAGCATCCATGAACTGGGCCACCAGGATCTCAGCCGCGGTGGGCAGTGGCTTGTTCAGCCCTTCCTCGAGTACCTTCGTTGTCGCGGCCTGGTTGTGTCGCGCCACGCTGGCAAGAGCCATGCCGGCGTCCACCATCCGCCTGGCGGCAAGAAGTTGCACCAGGTGCCGGTACGCATAAGCTGCGTCACGTCCCACGCGCTCCGGTCGATCTAGGACCCCCTCAGCCACGTAATAGCGGATCAGGCGCTCGTTCGTCTTGTCTTGATCAAGGTTCAGCTTGTAGGCTGCGCCACAAGTGAGCGCAATCTCGACCAGATCGGCTGCGCTACCGGAGAAACCTGCATGTTGACTGACTGGCATGGATGGCACCAAAATTAAATAGACAGTGTCATTGTGACACTTATATATTTAACTGTCAACATGACACTGACGAAATCAAGTGTTTGCAGTGCGGCCCCTTGCTCTGATCATCGTGCGAACTGGTGCAAGCCAAAACCGTGAGCAAGAAGCAGTGTCGGCGCCCCAGCCTTAACGAGAGTCGGGTGCGTGAAGCGCAGCCCCTGACCATCCATTAAGCAGGACGGATTGTTTGGGCGCTGCCGAAGGAGCCGGGCAGCAATTGGCAGACGACCCTTCGGGCTGGGAACGTTAGGAGCGCGGGTCCGTCCGTCGTTCAGGGAACCGTGAATGTTGTCCGCAGCCCAGGCGCTAGGATGACCAGTTCTGGTTTAGCCGAGCCGTCGTCGAATGCCCGCCGGATTCGTGGAATGCCGAGGCGATGGTGCTCGCGTTGGCGCGATACCTGGGGCAAGAGCCAGTCGTCGCAGCGGGACTGGTGTCCCGGGTCGCGCAAGCTGCGCCGGCAGCCTTGGTGCAAGCGGTCAGGTACTCCGGACTGGTCCTGCAGGAAGGCTCTCTTCGGCGTGCGGAACTGGACCAGGCCGCGACCGAGCACGCGGAAGTGGCCGAGCTGTGCCGAGTGCTCGCGAGTTTCGATCGGGCCTATCGTGAACGTGTGGCGGCAGTCGACGTGCAGAAGGCATTGTTGGCAGATCTTTCTGCCTTTGACCTGCTTATCTACGCGAGCCTCTACACCTTCGAGCGCTTGGTGCCGAGGGACTTCGAGACCCGAGCGCCCGCGCTGGCAACGGGACCCGATCCCTCGATAGCCTGGGATGCCATCAACGATCTGCTGGCCTGGAAGCTGAAAAGCGCGGATGCGTCGTCGCTGAAGTTGACCGACGACAGCATCGACCGCTCGGTGGCCCGACATCTGCGCCCCATTCTTTTCGAAGCCGGCCAAGCCAGCGCGACCGATGCGTTTCACAAGCTGCAAGCCTTCCACGCGCTGGTGGAGGCGCAGATCGAGTTGAACGAATTCATTGACAGGTCCGCCAATGCGTTCAGCTACGACGACGGGATCCGGTTTGTGCGAGATGGTGATCGTCTGGAGATTGAGGAGCTAGACCCGGCCGCGCGGAGCGCGTGGCAGCGCGACGGACGGAAGCTCGACCGGCTGCATGGCTACTGGTTCCATCGGGCGTTGGACGCCTTTGTTGCCCAAGTCGCGGTCGATCCGGCCCGGTGGGCCATCGGTCGTCCGGAAAACGCGGATGCCAACCGGTTGGCGTGGGTTCGGGCGCTGCAAGCGCAGCTTCGTTTGCGGGAGGTCTATGGCGTTGCCGACGAAATGGTGACCGAATCCGGTGAGACGCTCAATCTCTTTCAGGCCCTGTTGGCACTCGAATTGATGTCGGCGTTCTTTCTGCGAGATTTTCTGGCCGCTTTTGTGCAGCGCTTGGATGCCACGGCCGGGTGGGTCGGGGCGCTGCAGCGGCTGGTCTTCGACGGGTTGCTCGAAGGGTTTCAGAATCGGCTGCCGCTCACTTGGTCAGGCCGAGACGCCAAGGTGGCCAACATCACGGGGTGGACCGTCACGGCATCCCAGCCTCAGGGCAGCCCCAGGATCGCGTCTGCGATCCTGGACTTCTGGACTTACGACGTCGTCGCGATGGCAGCGCAGTTACGCCGCGATGGGCCAGGTCTGAGACTGCACTTCTACGAGCGCCCCGTGCTGAAGTTCGGGGCGACGCTGGTGCAGTTGCCCTGGATCATCGGCATGCAGAACAACAGCTCCGCCGCGATCAACAATCTGCGTCGGCTGGGCTCGCGGCGTGGCCAGGCTAGGGACGAGACGCAACGCATCGAAGCCTCTCTCGCCAAACTGCTCGAGTCCCGTGGATTCAAGACCCTGCTCAACTGGAAGCCTCCGCGAGAGGAGGAGGACCCTGGCGAGGTGGACGTGATCGCCACGCTCGGCCCTCATCTTCTTGTCCTGGAGGTGAAGTCAACATTTCTGCGCCGTTCGCAGCGGGATGCCTGGCTCCATGCCACCGGCACTCTTCGCAGGGCGGGACGCCAGCTTCAGCGCAAAGCCAACGCCGTGTCGCGCGCCATCGCTTCGGATGTCGATTTTCGTCGTTTGCTCGGCTTGTCCGAGCCTGCGATGTTGCGCCACCGTCATGGTTGGATCGTCGACACCTGCATCGAGCGCGACCACCAGCGTTTCGCCGGCTTTCTGAAGGTCTCGCTCGAAGAGGTGTTGATCGCGCTTCGTGACGACCGTCGCCTGCTGAACGATCCCGAAGGCCTGCTGTCTGGGAAGTACGACGCGGGCAAGTCCGTCACGGACGATTTGAGCTCATCCGCCTGGACGTTGTATCCGGGCGGCTTCAGCGTGGAACGCTTCATCGAGGTGATCGAGACCGAGGCGGTCTGGGACGAGGGCCGCGCCGACTGCCAGTGAATCGCCTAAGCCAGGGCAGGCGCGGCTGCTCGCTTGGTTGTCGCAAGTCGGCGGACGAATCACTCCAGCTGAATCGACCGGAGGGCCAGCACGAAGGTGCCCGCCTGCCGACCCGCGATCATGAGGCCTACCTGCCGTACTCGGGCGGGATCGATTGGCGGCGAACCGGGTACCTCGCGGCCACGGAAGGTGGCGCGGAACGACTGCAGCGGCAAACGGATCGCGTGCCACTCGTTTGCGCGTGGCGTGAACTCGGCCTGGTAGCTCGGCGCGTCGAAGGCATCGTCGGTGAACACGCTCAGCTTGAAGTGCCTGCCGTCGCCCCGGACGTCGATCACGCAATCGACGGCGCCGCGCATGCCGAGCGGCCCCGCCTCGCTGCGTACGGAGGCAAAGCCGCCGTTCTGCGCCAGCGAAACCTCGCCCTCGAAGACGGCATGGCCGGCGGGGTCGTGGCGAAGTATGCTGCGCGAGACGCCGCCCATCACGCGGTCGTCGATGGCGTGCCAGCCGTCGACAGCGGAGCGGTCGCCGAAGTCAAACAACAGCTTGGCCATCGTGGATTCGATGTGTGTGTTGGCTGGCGGGTGCGGCTACAGCGCTACCTGGCGCGTGGCCACGATGGCCAAAGGGGTCATTCGCACGCCTACCGCAGCTATTCAAAGAACCTCATTTTGCACGCCAGCGCCGCCGCTGTTGTGGCTGACTCCGAATTGCCCCAGGCTGCCGAAAATCAATGCCCCACCTTGGTAGGGTGCAATCCCTTGCTGGTACCGGGATGCAGACGTCTAGCCATGGGTCAGTCCAAATCGACGCCCTGGGTCAATTTGGCGTCGGCGCACGCAGCGGTCGACCAAAAGCGTTTATCCACGGTCGCGCGATCAGCGCCTCTCATGCAAGACTCGCGCGACGGTGGGTAAGCCGCCCGCAAATGTGATGCATGGTGACTGGTTGTTAGCGGTGCTGACACCACCGTCAGATCACGCTGCGGTCCGGTCACCTGCCGCCCCCACTGAGGTTGCAGAGCATCGAAGATTGGCGCAGCATAGTCCCGTTCAATTTCTCCACTGGCTGAGTCAGCCCGGCTGATGCCCGTTACCGCATCGCCCATGCCCGCTCACGCGGGCACCATCGCCGGCCTCATCTCCTGAAAGCCGGCAGCCGAAAGGCGTGGAGATATGTGTCGGGCATCGGGTACCAATGACGCCCGCCCTGTCCCAATCGGCATCGCTGCTGCGCCCGATGGTCATCTGAGCCACCGAGCACGGCCTGCCGGACGGTAGCGGCGACAGCCGATGCCAAGCTGCTGCAAGCTCGCCAGCGCCCTGCCCCAGCCAAGCCCTGCGCCAACCGCGTCGTCACTACGCGGTGCCAGCCAGTAGTGACGACGCGCAAATTGCCCCAGTTTCCCTAGGCGGACCACGGGTTGCCGCTGGTGACAGCCCAAAGTGACGAGCTCAAAGCGCGTCGAATTCGCAGACCGTGCAACGCGATCTGCCCCAGGCCCGCACACCGCGGGCCACGTCAGCCGAGGCTCGACACTCCACCTGGCGCACCCAGAGCCCTGGGACAAGGGCTCAACCCGATGAACCGACTTGCAGCAGCAAGCGCCATCGGTGCCAATGCCGCGTGCCGCGGCGGCCAGCAAGAAGACCTCGGCACAAAACGGGAGTGGTGTCCCGTGTCCCTCGTAGTTCCCGCAACGCCCAGGCGTTCGGGACGGACAGAAACACTTACCTGACCTCTACACACCAACGACGACACATGGACAACCCGGGGCAACCCACAGACGAACGTAAGGAAGCCAACAGGACAGCACATGCGGAGCCTGAACGACGAATTGAAGCCACTCCCCAACCCTGCTATTCCTGCTATTCCTGCCATTTTGGTGTTCGCGTCCGCCTTTGACATGCGGATGAATAGCAGGAATAGCAACAATAGCAGCCCCCCGCGCGGAAAACACCTGCTTCGCCGGAGATCCGCATCAACCGCCCAGCAGCGCCGGGTTCACCACCACGTACCGCCGCCGCCCCCGCGTTTGCAGGCGTGCCCTCCCGCGTTCTGTCAGCGTCGCGAGGGCGGCTTTCAGGTCGCGGCTGTCGCGCACACACGCCGGGCCGTACTGGTAGATCCGGGTAGTTGGAATCCGCGAGTCACCAGTGGCGCGGGCTTCATCGAGTAGCCAATTGTCCAGCCGGATCGCCGCGGCAAGCGCAGGCGCCGTGTCGAGTTCGGCGAGCAGCCTACGGGCTTCATGCAGATGCCAGCAAACCACCTGTCCAGCTCCCAGGACATGCTCGACGCCAATCATGCCGACGGGCCCATGCTCCAGAACGTGGAAGAGCGCGGCCATCCGGGCAGCGTTCTCTGCGGCCTTCGCGGCAACGTCACGCACTGCCTGGTAGGCGCCGCCGGCCCCGAGTTCCTTCTCGATATGGTCATACAGGTGTACCCACGCGGCATGCGCTACAGGAGACAGGTCGAGCACGATCGGCATGAGACCTCCCTGCACATCTGTAGACAGCGGTGTATCGAGCAATTCGGTGATGCGCAGCCCAAAGCGCTCAACCGCTGGCATGGCCGCCGGTGCGGGCCGATATGCCCGGGTGCCCTGCGTGCTGGCCGGCCAGGCAATCAGAAAGCGGGCGATGAAACCGGTGCCACGCGGCAAGGCGCCGGCGCGGTCCATGAAGCCGCGCATGGCGTCGGGCTGGACCATCAACCCGAAGGTCAACCGCCGCTGGCGCAGCTGGAACGACGGCTTGCTGCGGCGGTCGACGAGGAAATCGCCGCCTTCCCACATCACGTTGAGCAAGGCGAGGTAGCGCAGGATGGTGTCCTGGCCCATGCCGTGGGACCCCAATACGGCGGCTCCCTCTGCCGACAGCACACCCGCGCTCGGCCAGCCGGTGGCCAGTGCGTGCGCCAGAGCCTCTGGCGTCGCATCGGTGTACCGCAATCGCGGCACGACGATGGGCGGAGGCGCTTCGCGCGCCAGGGCGTCGAGTTCGCCTTCCTCCTTGGCGGTGTCCTGAGAGCGGCGCCGCCTGGCCTTGATCGCATCGAGAACGCCGGCCTTCTTCGCCTCGAAAGCAGCCAGCGCCGCCTCGTGAGAAGCAAGCTCGGACGACATCTGCGCCAATTGGCCACCCTCCCATTGGCGCAGGGCAGGACTGAAGATGCCATCGCAGGTGGTCTTGCGTTCGCCGGAATCGGCCACTGCGAGCAAGTACAGCGATACCGGGCCGACCAGGTGGCGGTCACGGCGCACGTTGACCAGCCCTTGCGCAGCCAACGAGAGTACCGCCAGCGCCGAGCACGCGACAAGCGCAATGGGCGCCTGCACAAAAGCTTGCGCCTCGCGGACGGCGTCGCGCAGCATGGGCGGCAGCGCGTCGACCGGATAGGGCAAAGGGTCGAGTGGCTCGGTCAACGGTTCGGGCTCGGGCCATTCACTATTCGGCGCAACTATCGGCGCCTCTCCGTCGCCCTCAATACCACCAGCACTGGGAGCGGTTGCCGCACCCACAACTGTCAGCACTGATGACAGTCCCCGAATCCGATGCTGGTCATTGAAGTCCGATGCGTCTGCCGGTCGATCTGGTCCGAAGTCCGGGATCGCCAGCCGTGCGCCCGCGGCCAGAGCGGCATGCCGCGCGAGCGTACGCCCAGGGTTGCCCGTCGTGCCGTGATCGTCATCGGCACAGACCACGATGTCAGCCTGCGGATGCCTGGCTCGAATGGCCTTTGCGACCGCCACCAGGTTACCCGAATGGAATGCGACAGCTACCGGATGGCCGGTAGCCTCATGAATGCTCGCTCCGGTTGCGAAACCCTCGGCGACGCAAACGGTCTCCAGTCTTACGTTGGGGCCGCCGGCACATTCGATCTGGAAGCAATGGGCCTGGACCGCAGTGTCCTTGAGGAATCGCTTGGTTGCGCCCGCGCCAATGAATTGCAGGCCATGCAACTCGCCCGCCAGGTCGCGGACGGGAACGACCAACGCACCCCGGTACATGCGCAGTCCATGCGCCGAAACTCCTTTGTTGACCAGATAAGGATGATCCGCAGGCGCAGGTTTCGCACTGGACCAGATGCATGCCGCGCGCTTGCGGGCACTGGCGTGGCGCTGCGCCATCTCCTCGCGGCGCTGGATGTCAGCAGCTTGTGACCGCGCCTGCATCGCATCTCGCTCTGTCGCGCTCAAAGGGCGACCAAGGTCCAAGCGCCAGGTCTGCCAGCCCCGGCCATCTCGCCAGTTCTCCATGCCTCCGGCCGGCACGCCGTCCAGATGCAGGAGGTAGGCCGCGTCCCCCCGTCCGCGCGCGTCTGCCGCATGGCAGCGGTGCAGCCGGCCGTCGGCAATGATCGTCTCGGGCGGCACGATCTCACGCCCAATGAGCGCGGCGCGAAACTGGTCGAGGACTTCAGAGGTTGTGGCCGCCTTCACGGCCGGCCGACCTTGACCCGGGCCGCGATCCACTTGCTGATGTCTGACTCGAGCCATCCCACGGCGCGCAATCCGAGCTGCACGGGCTTGGGGAAGGCTCCGTCCTTCATGTACTGGTAGAGCGTGCTGCGCGACAGTCCGGTGCGCTGCTCGACGTGCCGCCGACGCAATATCGTCGGCTCGTGCTGGACCTTCTGGTGCATATTCCGGTTCTCCTGGGGTTGAATCAACATGCCTGGGCCCGACTTCGCATGGCTGCGGCAAATCAAGGCCCTATTGACCAGTTACGGAATTGCGCCGGAAAGTGTCGGAAATATTTGTGCGATTTCGGCGGACGTTGGCGATCCACCGTCTGCGGTGTCTGCATTTGCTGGTGACGCTGCGCGGGGTGACCGGCACCTACCGGACGGTACGAGGGCAGGCGATCTTGGTGGGCGCACTGGGCGTACCGGCGGTTCACCATGGGGACAGCCGAATACAGGCGAAAAACGGCTTGTCAGTACGTTGTCCGGACGCTATGATAGACGTACTTTGTCAAGAATCCCCTTCGTGATTACAGCAACACCTTCCAAATCCGAACGCATAGATGTGCGCGCCAGTGCGCCCGTCAAGCAACTGCTGCAGGAAGCCGCGCGTGTGTCGCACAAGAACGTGAGCGAGTTCTTGTTGGATGCGGGCATCGTTGCCGCCAATCAAACTCTGGCCGATCGAACCCGCTTTGAATTGGCGCCTGAGAAGTGGCGGGAGTTTCATGCGGCGCTGGACCGACCCGTAAACGGCAAGCCAAAGCTGCGGGACCTTCTTTCCAAGCCGGGGTTGCTTGGTTGAGTTCACCGGCTTACGAGCCCATTCGCAAACTGGCCGCATCGGACGCCGTTGAGTCCTTCGATTGCGGTCAGCCCGCACTCAATCAGTTCTTGCAGCGCTTTGCGCTGGTCAATCAAAAATCCAACAGCGCGCAAACATATGTTTCTTGCCGCACGGGTGTGGTGGTCGGCTTTCACAGTCTGGCAGTGGGCAGTGTCGAACCGGCAACAGCAACTCCCCGAGTGGTTAAAGGCATCCCACAGCACCCTGTGCCGGTCATGATTCTGGCGCGCCTGGCGGTGGATCTCGAGCACCAGGGTGTCGGACTTGGCAAGGCCCTTCTCAAGGATGCATTGCAGCGCACCGCGCAAGCGGCAGATATCGCCGGCATACGTGCACTGCTGGTTCACGCCAAGGACGATACCGCTCGGCAGTGGTACCTCAACTGGGAGTTCGAGCCCAGTGCATCTGACCCGTTTCACCTTTTCCTTTTGATAAAAGACATCAAGGCCATGGCGGGCAAGAAGTGATGATGGTCGCGAGCCGGTGACAAACAGGCACTGACTCCAAGCGTCGAGCATGTGTGGAGAGCCGATCATTCCATCCAGTTTTCGTGCTTGAGCCCTTTGACCCGTCGGAAGCCCTTCACATTGTTCGTAACCAGGATGGCACTGAGGCTGCGCGCATGCGCTGCGATCATCAGGTCGTTGGCACCGATGAGTTGCCCCTTCTTCTTGAGGTCGACCCGAAGATCGGCATAGTGCTCGGCAGCGTCGCGGGTCCAGTCGATGACTGCCAGATGGCGGCCAGAGCGTCCACCGCTGCCATGTTGTGCTTTTTCGGCTCGACAGATGCACGCCATAGAGCAGTTCCGCCAAGATCACCATCGACATGACCTGCCGTTGCGAGGGCACCGCCTGGATCCGCTCCAGTCCTTGGGCCGTGGCGGCAATACGATTTCGTCGCCCATCAAGCCACCCTGTTACAGAACTCTGCCCAATCGGCCATCAGACCTCGACGCTTGTCGAACAAGGTGCCGCGTGCATAGGCTGCCTCGGCCTTGTCCTTGAGCTGGTGCGCCAGGGCATGCTCGATGACCTCACGCGGGTAGGCCGTGGTCTCCCCAGCCCAGTCGCGAAACGTGGAACGAAAGCCATGGGCAGTGACCGGGCAACCCATGCGCCGCAGGACAGCTGTGAGCGTCATGTCCGAGAGCACCGTGCCCTTCGAGTTCGGGAACAGCAACTCGCAGTCTGCAATGCGCGGCAAGGCGCGCAGGAGCTCGACCGCCGTGTCAGAAAGGGGAATGCGGTGCTCGCGACCAGCCTTCATGCGCTCTTCTGGGATGGTCCATACGGTCTTGTCCAGATCCACTTCAAGCCAGCGCGCACCGCGCACCTCGCCCGAACGCGCCGCAGTGATGATGGCGAACTCCAGCGCCCGCGCGCCTATCCCAGGCTGCTTGCGCAATTCGATCATGAAGGCGCCGACCCCGGCATAGTCCAGCGCACTGTGATGCTCCACCTTGGCCACCTTGCTCGGCGTGGCCAAGATCTTGTCGAGGTGACCGCGCCAGCGTGCGGGGTTGTCCCCGCTGCGGTAGCCCCGGGCGGCGGCGTAGTCCAGCACGTTCTCGATCCGGCCACGCAAGCGAGAGGCCGTCTCGGTCTTGGTGGTCCAGATCGGCTCCAATATTTTCAGGATATGGGCCTGCCGCACGTCGCGCACCAACAGCCTGCCGATCACCGGATCTGCATAGGTGGCCAAGGTGGTGCGCCACTGCTCGCCATGCTTGGCGTTCTTCCACTCGTTTTCCTTGACGGCGATGAACGCAGCCGCGCACTGCCCGAAGGTCAGCGCAGCCTGACTCTCGGCTGCCATCGCGCTCCTGCGGCCCTGGCGCTTCTCGATCGGATCCTGGTCGTCACGAAGCAGCTTGCGGGCCTCCAGAGCAAGCTCTCTGGCGTCCTTGAGTGTCACCTCGGGGTAGGGCCCCAGACCCATCTCGCGGGCCCTGCCAGCGCGCGCGTACCGGAAAGCCCACAGTCGTGTGCCGAATTCGCTCACTCGGAAGTAAAGGCCCCCACCATCCGCGTAGTAGCCACGCTCCGCCAAGGCCTTCACCAGGTTCGCCGACAGCCTGTTCTGAGTGCGTGTTGCCATCGCTGCGTTCTCGCTTCTCTGCCCATGTTTCAAATGCAGGTTTCTGCCCATTTCCCTGCCCATGATTTTAGGCCGGAACAGCGCGGAAATGCACGGAACTGGCGGGACTTAATTTTGACGATTCTCCTCTCAAAGTGCAATAGAAGTGGAACTCCTCGGACTTGCCTGGAGTTATATGCAAGAGACACAGCTTCCGTTCTACGTTTTAAGTTGTTGATTTATATAAATAAATTTTCAGCAACCCCAAATACCCATCAATAGACCCATCAAACAAGCAGGCGACTGTAGATTGCGCCTTTAACGATCTGGCGGGGGCGGCAATTGTCTGATGATTTGATCCTGGCGCAACCGAAGGTAGCAATCCTCTGGGGCGGTTTCCGACAACGGCACAATCATGTGGGACATGTAGTCGGCGCGTCACCGCTTGCGGAATCATCAGGGATCACCATTCCTGGCTGGACGATGACAGTGGAAGTTCGGCGCCCAGCAGACAGCCCCCAATGTCTTTGGCAATTTACCGTGGCCCACACAACTAAAGGACCTCACGCACGCGTGTATCAACTTGAGGTGTGCCCCCATAGCAAAAGGTCGCATAGCGGCACGCCAACGATATATGGGCCACATGAACACTTCCCCGGTTTAGGGTCAAACCCGTAGCGAACCCAGCAATCGGGTGTGAAAATTGGGCAGCAGCATTGCGGCGCTTTTTCCAAGCTTCATGCATTGAACCATTTCGCATCGACGATCCAAACCATGTTGACCTGTGACTGGGCTCAGGCCCTTACAAAATATGACTGCCGGCCCGTTCCAGGGCTGGACGGGGCATCGTGGCTGGAAATTGGTACGCCGTTCAGCCTTGCGGATGGCTGCGCCATCAATGTCTACATCGGCCCGTGCGCCGATGGATGGGTGAAAGTCAGCGACAACGGGGATACATTGTTTCAGGTCAACGGCATGGGTTTGGACGTTTGGCACCCATCGCGGTTGCGCACACTGCGCGATCTCCTGTCCCGCAACAAGCTCACTATCGGTAAGCAGGGCGAGATACATGCTCTTTGCGTTGCAACCGATGCCGCGCTAGTTTTTGCCAATGTTGTTTCCGGACTGCTTCTTGTAGCGGATTGGGCAGCCCAGCAAATGGGCGAGGATGAACAAAGCGCGCCAGATCTGGCTGCTGAGCTTGAGCCCTACATCATCGCAAGACAGCCGGGCGCGGAACACAGGCGAACTGTAAAGGCCAGGGGTGCGTCGAACACCGAATACGAATTCGCGATGCAGCACGGCCGGGACTTGATCGACGTGATATCTGCACACCAATCATCCACGGCATTCGCCATGCGCAAGGCAGGAGATGTGCAAAACGGCCCGTTCATTCCGGGCCTGAGGCCTCTATTTATCGTCGATGACCGCAAGGACCATCACCGCGCGATGAGCGAAATTAGCATCCTGGGCGCAATTACCAGGGCGGTGCCGGCCAGTCATATCATGCAGCCGCTGCACTAATTGACAATTAGCAAACCTAGCCAGGCCCGCGCGCATAATTTGCTTTTCACAAGTCGGCGGAGTTGGCAGCCAACGGCAATCCGTGTACTCATTGCGTCCCTCACGCCGAAAAGAGTGTCGGCGACTGACTGTCGCTTATGGCGTGTTCAGCGTCAACTTCCTGACGATGACATTCAGCGCCAGCCCGCCATCAGGCGGCAACCCAGCACGCGCATAAGCCTGCTCCCTCGTTTCGTCAGCGTAATGCACGATGACCCGCATAGCCGGGGCTTGCGACTGCTCCAGCGCCATCCACCGCCGTTCAATGCTCTGCATCGTGTTCCTCCGCAATGAGTTGCAGCACGCCCTTGGTCGTCAGCCTCGCCGCAGCAATGGCCCGGTCCTGCAGTTCCCGCGCAGTCTCCCCCGGTTGCCGCAGCCACTCGCCACCGTGGTGATCCCGCACGCGGTTGATATCGGGGTTCGGGTTACCCGGTGACACGATGACACGCACGATGGCATCGAAGGTATCCGGCCCGCCCGCCGTAACTTCGAGCATCGTGATCCGCTTGTCCAAGCTATTCATGGTCGATCCGCTTCGCTGCAACAAATTGAATGAACATTGCTTCAGTGCCGGGAGGGTGTCCACATCGCGCTAGCGCCTGCTCTTCGGTTTCGTGCGAATCCAGCCAAGATCGGATTCTTCAGGTCGGAGACAGACCTGGTCTACCACGACGAAGTGGACGGGCACCTGTTCCAACAGGTTCGCCAGACGCTGGACCTGTTGCATACCAAGTACCTCAAGGCGGTGATCAGCTACGAGGGCATCAAGAGCGCGGCGCAACTGGGCATGACCGAGCACCTGTCGATCAATTTCCTGCCCAACGCGATCTACAAGCCCGAAGTCTGCATCCGTACCACGCTCGAAGCGGCGCGCACGCATGGTTTCCCGACAAATCGCATCATCTTCGAGGTCACCGAAGGAGAGCGCGTCGAAGACGGCGCCTGGTTGGCCGAAATCCTGCGGGAGTACCAGCGCTGCGGCTTCCTGACCGCGATCGACGACTTCGGCGCCGGCTACGCCGGGCTCAAGCTGTTGGCCGATTTTCAGCCCAACCTGATCAAGATCGACATGGACCTGGTGCGCCACATCGACACCAGCAAGTCGCGCCAGGCCATCGTTCGCAGCCTGGTACGGCTGTGCGACGACATGGTTATCCGCGTCATCGCCGAAGGCATCGAGACCGCTGGCGAGCGCGACTTCCTTGAAGACGCCGGCGTTCGCCTGATGCAGGGCTACCTGTTTGCACGACCGGCGTTCCAGGCTGTAGCTACCATCGACCCGCAGACCTGGCAGGGAGTTTCGCGCTGATGTCTCCCGGGATCAGCGCTATTCTTTCCCATTTCCGCACAGACGCAGCGCGCGAAATGCACGATGCTGTTGCCCGTCGCACGTATCACCGAAATCAGCAGCGTGAGCAATGTCAGCTTCCAGGAAGCCATCGACCAGGGCGTTGCGCGCGCCAACAAGACGCTGAAGAATGTCAAAGGCGCCTGGGTGAAAGACCAGGAAGTCACCGTCGACAACGGCAAGGTCACCGGATACAAGGTGATTCTGAAGGTGACCTTCGTCCTGACGGATTGATCCGAAGCGTCACCCTGTTGGTCTCCTCCGGCGAAATCGTGGTCTGCGCGCAACTTTGACGTAGCTGCCGCACCGGGCTACTGTTTCAGATCGAGTACCAGCTGGGTTTGCGTCACCACGGCGCACAACTTGCCTTCGGCGCTGCGGATCGTGGTCTGCCACACCATCGTGGTGCGACCGCGGTGCAGAGCAATCGACTCGCCCGTGACCGTTGTGTTGACTCGCGCACCTGCGATGAACTTGGTGCTCGAATCAGTGGTTGTTGTGAATTTACCTGGTGGCAGATTAAGCACTGTGCCGACAGCGCCCAGGGTATCGGCAAAGGCCATGTACGCGCCGCCGTGCAGGATGCCGCCTGCGGTGCACAGATCGGGGCGCACTGGCATCTCAGCCACGATGCGCTCGAGCGACGCCTCGGTTATGCGCACTCCCATCGTTCCCGGGAACAGCGGGTCCACCATCTTCTGGATCTTTGCAACGTCCATTTTTTCAAAAACCTCTGTTACGGATGATCCGACATTTTCTACACCGTTCGCTCTGAGAGCGTCGACGCCTGCGCGCTGTCCGACGCTGCCTTCGTGCAACCCTCCGGTTTAAGTACCCGCTGCGTCGAAGCCGGGAATTGCGCCAGTTTGGCGGCAGGCCGACGCGGCCGGGCGATCAACTCACCGCCGCAATTGGGGCATATGCCACGCAATTTTTGTTCCGCGCAGTTGACGCAGAACGTGCACTCGAAGGAACAGATGCGCGCGTCGATGGCACCAGCGGGCAAATCCTTGTCGCAACATTCGCAATTGGGTCTGAGGGTCAGCATCGGCGTCTCCTTCAACGTGAAATAACCTTCATGATGCGGGGTGAAGAGTGGGCATCATAAAGGTCAAGCCGCACGTCAGTCGCAGCGCAGGTCACTGCATTATGCGCAACGCGCCGATCAGCTCGATCACTGTCCCGCCAGCCTATGGAGTCCGGGCAACGGGGGCAAGGTCGCTTCAGTCGAGCGGTCGAAATCCGAACGGTCTTGACACGCTTTTCCCGGCGTGCAATTGACCGAACCGCGTATCGCCAGGAGGCTTGACACCGCGACGCTCCATCCTGTTTTCTTGCAGTCCCAGTGTCCCGTCGTAGCGCAGGCGCTTGACCGGGTCGGACAGGATTGAATATGCATCGTTGATTTCAGCGGAACGCTCACCTGCAGCCCCGGTTCCGGAATTCTTGTCGGGATGAAGAGATTGGACCAGCGAACGATAAGCCGCTCGCAGCACATTGGGCGTCACGAACCGACTGACTTCCAGCATGTCATACAACGTGCGTTCAAATTTCATGGTGACCCCCAGCGCTCCGAGCAGGTGCGATTGCCTATGCTGGAACCATCCCGAGTCTTTGTCGGTGTGACGCCGCACATATCTGGAAGATTCAGAGGGTTGCCTTTCCTGACGTTGCGCGCCTTCGCGCGCCTTCGGCGCCGGCGCTATTGCTGATCCGTGGGAATAGAGGTTGTCGGGCCGGTGCCTATGAAGCGCGCCAACGTTGTAATTCCTCAAACCCCTGTCGGAACCCAGAAAAATCACCGTCGCGGCTTGCACTGTCGGAATAAGACCTGTCGGACTTTGTAACTGGATCGAATCTCAGAGATGTTCGGCGTTTGCGGAGATCGTTGCTGCCAGAATCGCTGCAATTTATGGCGTTGAGAGCCGACGCCCGTGGACACCCGTGTTCCGACCCATACCGGATTGATCGACCAACCACACGGCTTTGCCGGGGCAGTTCAAGGAGCGAACAGGCGGGGATCGAACGCAAAAGGGTTGCGCTCGACGGTCAGCGTGATCGAACCGTACAAGTGGTGGGCCGGATTGATGAGCAGGTTTTTGTCTTCAGGCTCGATGGTTGACGGCACCCAAAGCCCCAGGCTCGTCCCACTGGAGAGCCAGGCCAAGCCCAACGACTGCGTGATCGCCTCGCTGGTGCGCCAGTTTGCAGGCAAACCCAAATCCTTGACATCGAGGACGGGCGCACCAGCGGGGAGGTCTAGCCGCATGAGCACCTGATTCGCTGGATTTGCCCCGTTGCAATGAACTCTTTTTTCGAGCTGGCAAAGCGCCCGGCTCGCGCCTGCATAGACGAGTTGCACTGGACCCTTCGTGTGCCAGCGGCCATTGCCAAGCGTCGAGCCATACCCTAGCGAAGACAGGATTGCGTCGTCAGAGGGCTGGGGGCTCGCGCAATATCCGATTCGCCAGACCGAGATCAAACGACACCGCCGTACTTGATCGCCAGCAAGATGTCCTTCACACGCTGCGATCCGAATGAAGTCTTGGCCGCCGCCAGCGGCGTCTCGCCATCGAGCATCGGATGCGGCCTGATCAACCATGCGGATGCTTCAGCTTCGGTCGCGAACGTCTCTGCCGCTATCGCGTCCAGTTCCAATAGGCGCAAAACGTTCTCCGCCGCATGGGTCGGGAGGAGCTGGTCCTTTGCGGCAAGACGGCTGACCGTTCCACGGTCAAGGTCAAGGTAATTTGCAATCAGAGACTTGCTCAGGCCGAGGAAGTCGCCCACCGGCTCGAGCGCCTTGCTCGTGATGCCAACCTTGAGGATTTTGTACGCCAGGTCATTGCCGAGTTTGAAACCTACCAGCGAGCTGGCCGCCACTGGGGTGCGATCCGATTTGAGCGCATCATCCTGGCTCAAAATCAATTGCCAGATGGACGAGAGCGCCACGCTACGGGTTGGGGTGATCGGTGAGTGTTGCATGGTGATGGCCTTTGTAATGCTGCGATTAAAGCACGCCAATGCGGCATTTGCAACAGACATAACATCATCTAATTTGATGCCAGCGCACCGCTTGCATCGGGGTTTGACAAAGGCCCATTCAACGTATTCCGGCTCGCGCGCGTGGCTGACATCATGTCGGATCAATCTAGGGCACTTCGTGTCAGGGCGTTTGCTCACCACATCCAGTGCGTCCCCGCTGCCGGCGCTTACTTGAGCATCAACACTCCTATAACGCCCGACAACAAAAGAACGTTTGTTCCGGGATCGGCGGGCAGACTTGTAACAAGTCCGTTTTGCCGCGCAGTGTTCGACAACATTTAGTCCGACTCCGAAAACATCTATTCCCACGGATCATTGCGTCGCAAGTCTGTCACGGTCATTCCACCGTCACGGACTTCGCCAGGTTGCGCGGTTTATCGACGTCGGTGCCCCTGGCGCACGCTGTGTGGTACGCCAGCAGTTGCAACGGCACCACGTGCAATAGCGGCGAAAGAGCGCCGTAGTGCTCGGGCATGCGGATGACGTTCATGCCTTCGGCGCGTTCGATGTGGGTGTCGGCATCGGCCAGCACGTACAACACGCCGCCCCGGGCGCGCACTTCGTGCATGTTGCTCTTGAGTTTTTCCAGGAGCGCGTCGTTGGGTGCCACCGTCACCACCGGCATCGCGCTGGTCACCAGGGCCAGCGGGCCGTGTTTGAGTTCGCCGGCCGGGTAGGCTTCGGCGTGGATGTAGCTGATCTCCTTGAGCTTGAGCGCGCCCTCCAGCGCGATCGGGTAATGCAGGCCGCGGCCGAGGAACAGCGCGTTTTCCATCTTCGCAAAGTCCTGCGCCCACGCGATGACCTGCGGCTCCAGGGCCAGCACGGCCTGCAGCGCGACCGGCAGGTGGCGCATCGCCTTGAGGTGTTCGTCCTCCTGCTCCTGGCTCAGGCGCCCGCGACTTTGTGCCAGCGCCAGCGTCAACAGGAACAGGCCTGCCAGCTGGGCCGTGAAGGCCTTGGTCGATGCCACACCGATCTCGATGCCGGCGCGGGTGATGTAGGCCAGCTCGCATTCGCGCACCATGGCACTGGTGGCCACGTTGCAGATCGTGAGCGTGTGCTGCATGCCCAGGCTCTGTGCATGGCGCAGCGCGGCCAGTGTGTCTGCCGTCTCGCCCGACTGGGTGATCGTCACCACCAGCGTCTTGGGGTTGGGCACGCTGGTGCGGTAGCGGTATTCGCTGGCCACCTCCACCTGGGTCGGGATGCCGGCGATGCCCTCTAACCAGTATTTGGCGGTGCAGCCACTGTAATAACTGGTGCCGCAGGCCAGTATCAGCACCGAGTCGATCTCCTTGAACACGCGCGCTGCACTAGCCTGTGCCCCGTCGAACAGTTCGGGAACGATGCCCTGCACGCCCTCGAGCGTGTCGCCGATGGCGCGCGGCTGCTCGAAGATCTCCTTTTGCATGTAGTGCCGGTACGGCCCCAGTTCGGCGGCGCCGCTGTGTGCCAGCACCGTCTTGACGGGTCGCTGCGCGGGCTCGACCGCCTTGTGAGATTTGTCCACCAGCCAGTATTTGCCAAGCTGCACGTCCACAACGTCGCCTTCGGCCAGATAGACGATCTGGTCGGTCACGCCGGCCAGGGCCATTGCGTCGCTCGCCAGGAAGTGCTCCTGTCCGTCCTTACCCACGCCCAGGATCAGCGGCGAGCCGGCGCGCGCGCCAACCAGTCGCTGCGGCTCGTCCTTGCAGAACACCGCAATCGCATAGGCGCCGCGCAATTGCACGACCGCCGACTTGACGGCCTCGAAAAGGTCGCCGTCGTAGACGCTGTCAACCAGATGCGCGATCACCTCGGTGTCGGTCTGGCTCTGGAACACGTAGCCCTTGGCGGTGAGCGCAGCGCGTAGTTCGTCGTGGTTTTCGATGATGCCGTTGTGCACCAGCGCCACCCGTCCAGGCCGATCGTAGGCATCGGCACCGGTGCCGTGGCTGAAATGCGGATGTGCGTTGTGCAGCGCCGGGGCGCCGTGGGTGGCCCAGCGTGTATGCGCGATGCCGGTCGTGCCCTCAAGGTGCGTCTTGGCAACCTGTTCGGCCAGTTCGGCCACCCGCGATGTGCTGCGGGCGCGCTGCAGGCCGTCGACATACACGGCAACGCCGCAGGAGTCATAGCCCCGGTACTCGAGCCGCTGCAGCCCCTGCACCAGGATGGAGACGATATTGCGGGTGGAAACGGCGCCGACAATGCCACACATGGGTTGCTCCAGAAGTTGTGGCGCTGATCGTACGGGTACTCGTGAAAAATTATTCGCCAATAACTTCTCACTTATGGTCATTAATTTCTAAAACGTGATGATTCTTTCGATGATTTCATTGATGATCACAAAATGGAACAAATCGCCATCGACGACATCGATCTGCGGCTACTGGAGCAGCTACAGCGGGACGCATCCCTGAGCAATCTGGAACTGGCGCAGCGCGTGTTCACCTCTGCGCCCACCTGCCTGCGGCGCGTCAAGCGGCTGCGCGACGCCGGCCTGATCGAGCGCCAGGTAGCGCATCTGTCGCCCGACAAGCTGGCGCCGGTGCTGGGATTCGGGCTGACGGCGCTGGTCGAGATCACCTTGGACCGCCAGGGCGCCGATTGGTTGGACGCATTCGAGCAGCGGGTCGTGCCCGACGCCGGCGTTCAGCAGTGCTACCGCGTCTCGCCGGGCCCCGATTTCGTGCTTGTGGTGCAGGTACGCGACATGCCGGAATACCTTGCGCTGGTGCAGCGCCTGTTCACATCGGACGCCAACGTGCGCAACGTGAAGGCATTTTTCAGCGTCAAGCGGGCCAAGTTCGGCGCCGAACTACCCGTCAGGCCGCGCCAGCGATCGGCAGGCGCAGGCTGATACAGCAGCCCTTGCCGGGCTCGCCATCGGCGCGGATGCTGCCGCCATGGCGCTCGACCACACGCCGCGCCAGGGCCAGCCCCATGCCGAGCCCCAGACCGTCGAATTCCTTGTCACTGTGCAGGCTCTGGAACACCCGGAACAGGCGATCGTGCAGCCGCGAATCGAAACCCACGCCATCATCGCGAATCTGCAACTCGCACATGCCACCGTCCGGCAACGACGCGTGTATGTCGATGTGCGCTACCGGCCGGCTGCGGGTGAACTGAACGGCGTTGTCCAGCAGGCATCGGAACATCTGCGCCAGCAGCGCCATGTCGGCCTGCACCGTCGGCAGATCCGGCGCGATGCTCCACCGGATGTCCCGCCCGGCGGTGGTGGCCTGCAATTGGTCGCGGATATCGGCCAACAGCCGGCCCAGGTCGACATCACCCCAGGCCATGTCTGCCCGTCCAACCTTGGAGAGCTCCATCAGTCCGTCGATCAGGCGCCCCATGTGACTCGCGCCACCAGCGGCGGTATCCAGGTGCGACGCAATCGCCGGATCGAGCCCGTCGCCCAGGTCTTCACGGGCGATCTTCAGGTAGGAGTTGACGTGGCGCAACGATGCGCGCAGGTCGTGGGACACCGAGTAGGTGAAGTCTTCCAATGCCTGCCGCGCGGTCGCCAGCTCGCGTTCGAGCCTCACCACCCGCACCGGCGCATCCTCTGGCGGCGTGGTCATTTGCTCGGTCGTTTCCATCCGGCGACCGACATCTGGCGGCCGCGTGCGACGCTCAAGGCGCCCGGTGCCGTGTCCTTGGTGATCGTCGAGCCGCCAGCCACCGTGCCGCCGGCGCCGATGACGACCGGGGCGACCAGCACGCAATTGCTACCCACATGGACATCTGCTTCGATCACCGTGCGATGTTTGAACGCACCGTCGTAGTTGGCGGTGATGCTGCCGGCGCCATAGTTGACACGTTCGCCCACCGTGGCGTCGCCCAGGTAGGCCAGGTGGTTGGCCTTCGCGCCCTTGGCCAGCGTCGAATTCTTCACTTCGACAAAATTGCCGATATGCACCTGCGCACCCAGAACGGCGCCGGGACGCAGCCGCGCGAACGGCCCCACCAATGCGCCCTCGCCTACCGTCACGCCAGCCTTTTCGCCATCGATGTGTGTGAACGGATGGATCACCGCGCCGGCCTCGATACGGGCATTGGCGATCACGCAATGTGCGCCGATGGACACACCATCACCCAGACGGACCGATCCCTCGAACACACAGTTGACGTCGATCGTGACGTCCTGACCACATTGCAGGTCGCCGCGCAGATCGAAGCGCGCCGGGTCGGCCAAACGCACGCCCTGCTCCATCAGGGTCGCCGCCTGGCGCAACTGGTAGGCCCGCTCCAGCTCAGCCAGCTGCACCGGGCTGTTGACACCCGCCACCTGCACCGGATCGGTGATGCGGTAGGCGATCACGCCCACGCCGTCGGCCACCGCAAACTTGACGATGTCGGTCAGGTAATACTCATTCTGCGCATTGTTGTTGTCCAGCCGCGCCAGCCAGCCCTTGAGCAGGCGCGCCGGCACCGCCATGATGCCGCTGTAAATCTCGCCGATCGCCAGCTGTTCGGCGTTGGCATCCTTTTGCTCGACGATGGCGCGCACCGGCGCCGCTTCGCCCGCGCCGTCACGCACGATGCGCCCATACCCGCTCGGGTCGGCCAATTGCAGCGTCAGCAAGGCCAGCTTGTCGCCGCCGCCGCGTGTTATCAGCTCGCGCAGGGTCTGCACCTGGGTCAGCGGCACGTCGCCGCTGAGCACCACGACGATGCCGTCGTCGGGCAACACCGGCGCTGCCTGCTGCAGCGCGTGGCCGGTTCCCAATTGCGGTTCCTGGCGCACACACTGCAGTTGCAGCGCTCCGCCAGCGCCGCCGGCCGGTCTACACGCCGCCTCGACCGCATCTGCGCCATGACCGGTGATCAGCACCGCCTTGCGGGCCCCCAACTCGGCCGCTGTGGCCAATACATGGTGTACCAGAGCACGACCAGCCAATGGGTGCAATACTTTGGGCAAGCGGCTTTTCATGCGGGTCCCCTTGCCCGCAGCCATGATCACCACATCCACGTTGCCAACACTTGCTGCCATGTCTTATTCCCGTCTGTTGAAAGTGCCCTGCGTCCGGATTATCGGCCTGCTGATCATGGCCACTACGTTGGCATCGATCAGCGCCTGCAGCGCCGTGAAGCTCGCCTACAACAACGTGCCCGACATCGGCTACTGGTGGATGGACGGGTACGTCGACTTCAACGAGCCGCAGACGCTGCAACTGCGCTCCGACCTGGCGCAGTTGCACAAATGGCATCGCGAGACCGAACTCGTCAAGATGGCCGACCTGCTGCAAAGGGTCCAACAGCTGGCACCGATGGACACCACGCCAGAGCAGCTCTGCGGCCTGTTCGCCGATGCTCGCGAGCGTTTCGACGTGCTGGCACGCCAGGCCGAACCGGCGACGGCGGCGCTGGCATTGACACTTGAGCCGGCCCAGATCAAACACATGGAGGCGCACTTCGAAAAAGGCAACGCCGAGTGGCGCCGTGACTGGGTCAGTGGCAACCGCGGCGAGCGGCGGGAGCGACGTCTGAAGTCGTCGATCGAACGCGCCGAGCAGTTCTACGGCACGCTCGATGAACGCCAGCGGGCCGTGCTGGGCGACGCCCTCAACCAGTCGCGTTTCGATCCGCAGCGCAGTTACAACGAACGCGTGCGCCGCCAGCAAGACATGCTGCAGACCTTGCGTGCGTTGCTTGCGTCCAATGGCGGCGAGCGCCCGACGATTGCAGCGACAAGAACCGCATTGCGCGCCTACCTTGATCGGTCCTTGCGCTCGCCAGACCCCGACTACCGCGCCTACGCCGACAACGCCACACTGGACTCTTGCCGCACCTACGCGCGCCTGCACAACAGCACCAGCGCGCAGCAACGCGCGCGCGCCAAAGGCCGCCTGGCCGCGTACGAGCGCGACGCACGCGAAGTAGCCGCACCGGCCTCCTGACCACCCCACGAAAGAGGCTCGGCGCAGTAATTGTTACAGTGCGTTCAGGCCCCGCCGGTGCCGGGCCGATGGGGAGAAGCGATGCAGACCGCGCTGGAGAGTTTCGTATCCGATCCGCAATACCCGCAAGCCGTGCGGCTGCTGGCGATTCGCGGCGACCCACGGCGTTACCGCAAAGGCGCGATCCTGATCCATGAAGGAGACACCGGCGACACGCTGTACATCATGTTATCGGGACGGATCAAGGTCTACTGCATGGACACCCACGACAGGGAAATCACCTTTGGCGTCTTTGGCCCGGGTGAATACGTCGGCGAGATGGCACTTGACGGCGGTCCGCGTTCGGCCAGTGTGATCACGCTTGAGCCTACCATCTGCGCCGTCGTCACGCGCCATGCCTTGCTGGAGTTCATCGGTGAACATCCGGATTTCGCACTCGCCCTGTTGTCGCGGGTGATCCAGCGGCTGCGCCTGGCCACGCGCGACGCCCGCAACCTGGCCTTCATCGACGTCTACGGCCGCCTGACCAGCCTGCTGAACCAGTTGGCCGTCATGCGTCCGGATGGCAGGCGCGGGATTGCGGAACGTATCACACACCAAGAGATCGCCAGCCGCGTGGGATGCAGCCGCGAGATGGTGAGCCGCATTCTCAAGGACCTGACCAACGGCGGCTACATCACGGTGGAAGACCGCCGTATCGTGCTGATCGGCAAGTTCCCGCCAGGTTGGTGAACCGCGGCGCGCCATTCGTTTTGGTGCATATGTCACAAAATGTACGGGTCATGTTCACACCCCGATCAAGGGCTCTATTCCTAACCTTGGATCAGCGCACTGCCTCAGGACCACGGTCGTGGTTCCAGTGCGACACAAGGGGGAACCAACATGTCTTACGCCAATGAAGCGTCTCTCGCGCCCGCCAGCATCGGGCCGTCCACGGAGCACCATGTGCTGGATTTTTCGGAGCTCAGCCTGTTGCGGCTGACCATTAACCTGGTCGACTACGGCATGGTGGTGGTCGACGCCGACAGTGCCGTGGTTCAGTTCGCCAACCAGTTGGGACGCGACACATTGCAGGATGCGCCAGATACCCTGAGCGTCGGTCCCCGGCGCAGCGGCCTGCGACTGTGCCACGGACGGGTGCTGGCGCATCGGGCCGCCGACACTGAGCAGTTGAACCGCATCCTGCAACGCACCAAGAATGGTCTGCGCGGCTTCCTGTGCCTGGGCGACGGCCGCCAGTCGTCGGCGGTGGCCGTGCTGCCGTTGGGGGCCCAGAGCGCCGCACCACCAACATGCGGCGGTTTCGGCGCGCCGGTTGTGCCTGGCTACGCGCTGCTGATGTTTGCCAAGCAGCAGTTATGCGACGAGTCGACAATGGCCTTGTTTGCTCGCGAGCGCGGCTTGACCGGCGCCGAAGGCCAGGTTCTGGCGCAGGTCTGCAAGGGACTGCGGCCGGCACAGATTGCCAGCAAACACGGCGTGCAGATTTCGACCGTGCGCACCCAGTTGCGCAGCATCCGCATGAAAACCTGCTCCACGACGATCCGCGACCTGGTGCAACAGATATCGGTGCTGCCGCCGATGGCGCGCCATTTTGCCGGGCAACCCGGCCTATAGCGGCGTAAATAGTGCGGCGTAAAGCCGGTCATGCCTGCAACGCGGCCCACATTTCCTGGTCGCGTTCTGCCGTCCAGATGCGTGGATTCTTGATGCCCTTGGCTTCGTCGTAGGCGCGGCTTACGTCGAACGGCAGGCAATGCTCATAGATGAAGACCTGGCCGAACACCGGATCCATGCTCTTGCGCGTGTGCAACATCGCCGCCTTGAGGTCCATGTCGGCGGCGGCGGCCTCCTTGCCGCAGCGAAACAGGGTCTCGACCCATGACTTGGTGTAATCGAGCGCCTTGTTGACGTCGGCCTGGCCTTTCATGGCTTCACCCCGACCGGGCACGATGGCCTGCGCGTTCAGGGCCCGCAGCGCCTCCAGCGTCGCTGGCCACTCCTGCAGTTGCGCGTCGCCGGTGTAGACACCGGCCTGGTACTCGACCAGATCCCCGCTGAACAAGACCTTCTCCGACTCCACCCACGCGATCGTATCGCCGCGTGTGTGGCCGGGGCCTGGATGCCAGACCTGCACCAACACGCCTCCGAGGTCCAGTGTCAGCTTGCCCGGAACCTCGCCGCGGGTCGGGTCGCCACCACCGACCACCAGCGTTGGCCAGGTCAGGCCAGGCACCGACTCGGCGTTGCGAAACAGCCGCGGGAAACGCTCCATCTCGCTTTGCATGTCTTGTGCGCCGCGTTCGTGGATCAGGTCCAGCGTGCCCTGGCTGGCAATGATTTCCGTTGCGCCTTCGGCGAAGTAGGCACTGGCACCGAGCACACGCACGGCGTGGTAATGGGTCAACAATACATATTTGATGGGCTTGTCACTGACCGTGCGAATGCGCGCGATCAGGTCCCGCGCCATGGCAGGTGTTGCGGTGGCGTCGCTGACCATGATGAAACGGTCACCGACGATCACACCGGAGTTCGGATCCCCCTCGGCGGTATAGGCCCAGCAATGCGCGCTGAGTTGTTCGAACGTGATCTTCTTGTCAGCCAGATCGGCCTGGGAGGCGAATGCCTTGGTGCTGGTTGGCGCGGGATGGGACATGTCGTAGCTCCTTGTGGTTGAATCAATTTTATCTATTCGTAACGCGCTACGGATTGTTGAACTCCAGTCACGAGTGCCTGCGGCGCACACACACCGGGCATCGAACAAGCGCACCGAAAAGGCGCGACCACCCGGCGATTGACTCTCACGCTCTCAGACCGGTTGGGCGGGTTAGCATCAAAGCCATGACACGTTTCTTGTTCGTGTGGGAACTGGGAAGCGACTACGGCCATCTGGCCCGTTTGCTGCCAGTGGCCGTTGCGCTGCGCGAGCGCGGGCATGGCGTCGATTTCGTGGTCCGCGACCTGATGGGTGCCGAGAAGCTGATCGCACCACTGGGCATGCGTGTTTTCCAGGCGCCGTTGTGGTTGCGCAAGGTGACCCACCTGCCCGACCCCATCAGCTACCCCGAGATGTTGATGCGTTTCGGCTACATCGATGTACAGGCGCTCACCGGCATCTGCCGCGCCTGGCGCAATCTGATCGGACTGCTGGCGCCGGATGTGGTGCTGATGGACCATGCGCCGACGGCCCTGCTGGCGACCCGCGGCTTGCCGATCGGCCGGATCAATTTTGGCGATGGGTTCTGCATGCCGCCGCGCCACCAACCGCTGCCGGCATTTCGCTGGTGGCTTCAGGAAGACCCGGCCCGGGTTGTGGAATCGGAGCGGCTGGCGCTGAGTCAGGCCAACCAGGTGTTGCAGGCACTCGGCGCGCCGACCATGACGTCCATGGGCGAACTGCACGCGTGCGACGACAGCCTGCTATGCACCTTCGAAGAACTCGACCACTACCCCGAGCGTGGTGAGCAGAACTACATCGGGCCGATCTTTTCTCTCGACCAGGGCCTGGAGTCGCCATGGCCGACCAGCGGCGGTCCTCGCGTATTCGCCTACCTCAAACCTGGCTACCGAGGGCTCGAACAGACTCTGAATACGCTGCGCGACAGCCGCGCCAATGTGCTGGCGCATATTCCGGGAGCCTCGCAGCAGCTGATACAGGGCTTCAGCGGCGGCAACATGCGTATCGCAGCGGAGCCGCTGCGCATGTCGCAGATGGCATTTGAGTGCGATCTGGCGCTGTGCCACGGTGGCGCCGGAACCACGGCGGCGATGTTGCTGGCCGGCAAGCCTTTGCTGCTGTTGCCGATGCAGATGGAACAGGCCATGATGTCGCAGCGCCTGGCACGGCAAGGCATGGCCTGCGCCGTCACCTTCGAGGCGATCGACCAGCTCCCGCTATTGCTGGGCAAGGTTCTGGATGACCACACACTGGCGCAGGCGACACGCGCCTTTGCGCAGCGTCACCGCGACTACCGCCAACACATGACGATCCGCGTCGCGGCTGACCGCTGCGAGGCGATTGGCCGCGCCCGCTCGGCGGTCTCGCGCTACACGCCGGCACAACCGGTCCGATTGCACACCGCCGGCGCGGCTGCGCAGGCCTTGCCGCGTTTTTCAGTGGTGATCTGCAACTACAACTACGCCCGCTTTGTCGGCGATGCGGTACGCAGTGCGCTGAACCAGGACTATCCACAGGCGCTGGTCCAGGTCATCCTTGTCGATGACGGCTCGACCGACGATTCGCTGGCGGTGTGCGCACAATTTTCCGGCGACCCGCGCTTTGTGCTGGTGCACCAGGAAAACCGGGGCCAGACCGCCGCATTCGCGGCCGGTGTTCGTGTAGCCACCGGCGACCATGTCTGCCTGCTCGATTCGGACGACGTCTATCTGCCACACAAACTGGCGCGCGTCGCGGCCCACATCGCCAGCTCCGACGTTGCGCCCGACGAGATCTTCCTGTGCCACGACCTGAACCTGGAACACACACGGCAGAGCGGCGTCAGCGTGCAGCATGCGAGCTGGTTCGCCGTGACGGGCATCGAGCAACTGCCGGACCGCGTCACGCTGGCCCACCATGTCACGCCGTTTCCGTTCTCGGTTCCCTGCGGCCTGGTCATGGCACGTGGTTTGATCAAAGCCTGTCTGGACGCCATACCAGGCTGGGAGTTCGACCGTGGCGCGGACGGTGTGTTGTGTCCGGCGGCATTGATCAAGACCGGGCGCGTCGACTACCTGCGCGAGCGGCTGGGCGTGTACCGGATCCATGGCGCAAACGAGTTCGCCAACATAGTCGACGGCCAGTTCGCGCCGCGCTTCAAGCCCCATGTGCGCGAGCCCAAGACGCAGCGCTTCCTGGAGCATTGGCTCGACAGCCTGGACAAACCGGCGCAGGAGCGGGATCTCGCGTTCCAGTACCTGCGCCGCAAGGAACACCTGGTGCGCCGACCGTCCGCCGCGCACCGGCTCGTGGCGCCCGCAGTCACCGTGGCCATCGTGGGCGGCGGGTCCGGGCGCGATGCCGACACGAGTGCGCTTGCCAGCCTGCAATCGCACGACCACATACAGATGGCAACGATGCCCGAGACCGACGACAACGAATTGGCCCAACTGGCCCGGGCGTGGACTACCAGCGACGCGCCGTACATCGTGTTTCTGCGCGCGGGCGACCGGCTCGACCGCGAGTTTGTCGAACGCCACCTGCACTTTCGCCAGCACGCCGCGTTGGCAGCCGTCAGTTGTAGCGATATTCGGTTGGTGGGGCCCGACGCCAGCCTGGTCCATGCCGACGTCTATCGCAACAGCGGGGCCTGGAACCAGGCACTGCAGGCTGTTCGTCCGATGGCGACCACCCTGTCCGACTGGATCGCGCCGCCGATGTCGGCCTGCATGTTCCGGCGCAGCGCCTTGCTCGACCGCTTTTTTGCACACGCGCCGCAAGCCCCCACCGAGCTGCAAATAGCGGGTTTCTGGCTGTTGTTCCAGTTCGCCCACCATACCGGCGGCATCCTGCGCATCGGCGAAACACTGACCAGTTGCCGGCTTCCCGACGGCGCACCATCGACTTATGGCTACGTCGGCAACCCAAGCGACCTCGATGGCAATTTGATCACCCCACCCGTCGCTGTGGCGCTGGACTGGTTGGCCCGGTTCCATCGGGACGAAGAAGCGGTCATGCGGCAATGGCTACCGCCGGCGTGGCACGCGCATTTCCCGAACTGGTGCGCCGCACAACAGGCGCAAACACGGCCGGGATGAGAGGGATAAGACGGATGGGGCCGCTGGCGCAGCCGAAGCCGCCCGCAAAGCCCCAACCTGCGGCCCGTGGGGGGTTTATTCCTTGCGGAAGTCGTCGTGGCAGGCCTTGCAGGCACCGCCGGTGGCGCCCACCTGCGCCTTGATCGCATCGATATTGCCACCCTTGGCCACCATTGCCAGCTTGCTCATCTCACCCTGCATCTTCTCGGAGGCGGCGATGAACTTGGCTTTGTCGCCCCAGATTTCGGGCCTGGCTTTGGTATCGCCCTTGTCAGTCCCATCGCCAAACCCGGCCCATGGCAGCTTGGACATCGACTCGGCAATCGCCGCGTTGCTGGCCGCAGCGCCGGCATCGAACGGCATGCGGCCATTGGCCATCGCGGCGACCCGACCGAAATGCGCTGCCATGACGGTCAGCGCCGACTTGCGGTACTTGATCGCGTCTTCCGGCTTGGCGAACTGGGCCTGGGCGGGAGCGGCCAGCGTGATGGCGACTGCGGCGAGAACGAGCGATGCGGCAAATTTCATGAGATGTCCTTGTTGGGAAGTTGAGACGACTGGCCCAGAGTGGATAGGCGATGCCGGGGAAAGTTCTGTCGACATGCGAACGACTAGGGAAAGTACCTAAGCGCACCGGGAAGATACACGATGCGCGCAGGGTAGCGATCAAGATTCCGCAAAAACCAGCGCCTCCTGGTACATGCGGTCCAGATCGCCCAGCGACTCGATCACCTCATCGAGCGTGCCGCCAAGGCGCTGCGCTATGGCCGGTGGCAATTCGTCAACACAGGGATTGCCGCCCGAGCCGAACTTGAGCTTCTTGCTGATCTGGTTGGCGGCGAACACGCAGGCGATCATCGGCGTGTCGAGCAGGTCGTCCCCAAATTGGTGGCGGATCGTTTCCACCAGCGGCGCCGCAAAATGCCACTTTTCGACCAGCATCGCCCCCACCACCGCATGGTCGGTCCCGATCACGTCGCGCAGCGACAGGTGCAGCGAACTCTGGCCCCATTCACTCATGGCCAGCGCCTGCCGGAACTCCTTGGGCAGGTGATGGGCAAACACCACCTTGCCGAAGTCGTGCAGCAAGCCGGCAATGAAGCAATCGGTCGGGTCGACATTGACCCTGGGTGCCAGCATCTTGGCAATATTGGCCGTGGTCAAAGAATGCAGCAGGTACTGGTGGGCGTCGAACCCGGCGACATTGTCTTTGGGCAACATGCCGATGGCGGCGATGCTCAGGGCCAGATTCTTCAGGCTGTTGAAGCCCATGTAGACCACGGCATGGTTGATCGAGGTGATCTGCTTGGGCAGCGCGTAGTAGGCCGAATTGACGACCCGCAGAATCTTGACGGTCACGACCGGATCGTGGTCGATCACACGTACCAGATCCTTCGGTGAACAGTTGACATCGCGGGTCATCTGCAGAATCTGCTGCACGCTGCGGGGGAACGCGGGCATGCGATCCACCGCAGCAGTGAGCTTCTGGGATAGTTCGGGCGTCATGGTCAGTCAGTCACTTTCACCCCCCATTTTGGCAGGCACACACCGCGCGCGCAAAAACGTCGATCCACGTTATCGTCGCAGCATCGACTCCTTCGGAACCACCATGACCGTATCGGATACCAAAACGTGCCTGGACCCCCACAGCTGCGAATTGCTGCTGCAGATCGCAGCGGCGGCGGCTGCCGTGGCACCCCAGGATCTGACGCCCGCGCGTCGGCGCGCGCTCTCGCGTGACGCGAACACCTGCCTGATGCCAGACGGCGGCCCGCTGCCGGCCATGCGACGGGAGTTGTCGATCCCCTTGCCTGGCCGGACGCTGGCGGCGCGCCTGTACCAGGGTGCGCCCGGCTGGCCCCGCACCGGCGCGTCCGACGTGTTGCTCGTTTTTTTCCACGGCGGCGGTTGGGTGGTCGGCGACCTGGAAACCCACGACAACGCCTGCGCCCACCTGTGCCGGGAACTGGGCTGCGCGGTGCTCAATATCGCGTACCGCAAGGCCCCGGAACACAGCTTTCCGGCCCCCTGCGATGACGCCGCCGACGCCTATGCCTGGGCTGCAGAGCAACTCGGCAACTTCGGATGCACCCGACTGGCCGTGGCTGGCGACAGTGCCGGTGGCCACCTCGCCGCCCACGCGATGGCCGTCCATCCAGAGCTGGATACGGCTGCGGCGCTGCTTTTCTATCCGGTCGCCGGCATGGACTTCACCAACACCAGCTACACCGAACGCGCGTCCGGACCGGGCCTGACCGGACCCAGCATGGTCTGGTACTGGGAACAGTTTCTGGGCAGCGCGAGCCCGTCGCACGATCCGCGCGCCGTGTTGCTGCACCAGCAGTGGCGCCGGATACCGCCGCCCACCGTGGTATCGCTGGCCTGGCACGACCCGCTGCACGATGAAGGCGTGGCCTATGCCGCGTTATTGCGCGGCGCCGGCGCGCAGGTGCAGTTGCTCGTGGCACCCGACATGGCGCATGGTTTCCTGCGCCAATGCCGGATCAATGCCGCAGCCGGCGGCCACGTAGCGCAGGCGACGCAGGCCTTGCTGGCCTGTCTGGCGGGCCCGGCGTCTCAGTAGTTCAGTGCCGCGCGGCCGCCCTGAGCGGCTTCTTTCAAGGCTTTGGTGATGATGCCGGTGGTCACGCTGGCGAAGTATCGCGCGCCCCAGGCCGCGTATTTGTCTTCATCGTCCGGCGTCAGGGCCAGGATGCCGGGGCACTTGCCGGCGCTGGCAACCGCCTTGAGCGTTTGTTCTATGGCTGCCTGCACCGGCGGCTCATTCCAGCGGTTCTCATGACCCATTGCATGCGCCAGGTCATTGGGTCCAATGAACACGGCGTCGATTCCATCGACCGCGGCAATCGCCCCGGCGTTGGCAACCGCCTCGGGCGTCTCGATCATCACCACCAGCGCGATGCCCTCGTTGCTGCGCCGGGTATGGTCGGGGCCGCCGTACGTGCCGTAACCGGCCGCACGCGTCGAAAACGCACTGCCGCGCTGGCCAGACACACCGCCTGAGCCGGCGGGCAAGGGGTACTTCACGCGCTGTACCAGTGCGGCGGCTTGTTGCGCTGTGTTGACCATCGGGATCTGCAAACCGCCGACGCCCAGATCGAGCGTGCGGGCGATGTCGTGCTCAAGGCAACGCACCAGCGTGGGCAGGCCGCTGGCACGGGCGGCGCGCAGCATGTGTTCGGTGGTTTCAAAGTTGGCAGGTCCGTGTTCGTTGTCGATCACCAGGAAATCGAAACCGGCGAAGGCACACATCTCGACGATGGCCGGCGAAGCCAGGCCATTGAATACACCCCGCAGGCGTTGGCCACTGCGCAGAAGGTCGGGCAAGCAGGTATCGAGCGGTCGGATCGGATGGGTCATGGTGTTTTCCAAAGTTCGTCGCTGGCCATGCGGGCGCCTTCGGCCATGCTGGCCAGTTTGGCATAACAGATGGGTGGATGGATGGCGCCAAAGCCGGCAAAGGTGCCGAAGCCGCAGTCGGACGCGGCCATCACGCGGTCACGCCCGACGATGTTGGCGTAGGTGAGCAAGCGCTGCGCAACCAGGCGCGGGTGTTCGATGAAGTTGTTGACCGTATCCAGCACACCGGGCGCCAAAATCTTGTTGTCGGGGATACGTTTTTCGCTGGCTGCCTTGGCCCAGACCTCCCATTCGTGGGCATGGCGCGGGTTGGCGCCCTCGAACAGCACCGTACCCGGCTTGGCCTTGAGCACCACATCGATGATCTTGTCCAGACCGATGTCGCGGTGGTGGGGTCCCTCGTAGTTACCCCAGCACACATGCATGCGCACCCGCTCGGGGGGCACATTGCGCAAGGCGTGGTTCAGCGCCTCGACCTGCAGGTGGGCGTTGCGCAGGAATTCGGCGTCGTCGACATCGCGGAATTGGATATGCCGGCCCATGGCCAGGTCGGGTGCGTCTATCTGCAGATCGAGCCCGGCGGCGACGATGGCCTCGTATTCGGTGCGCATCGCCTCGGCCAGGGCCTGCAGATACTGCGCACGGTCGGCGTAATATTTGTTGGGCTGGAACACCGCGATCACGCCCGGCGAGGCGCTGTTCATGAAGGCGCGCACGGGCGGCTGTCCCGCAGCGGCGGCCCTGGCACAGGCTGCCTTCAGGTTGTCGATGTCCTTGTACAGCGCCGACAGGTCTTTGACGGCGATCGGCCCGGTGCAGATCGGCCGGTGGTACTTGGGCGTGGCGCCCAACTTGGCCAGCCGCTCCTTGAACTCCGGAAAGTCGTCCAGATCCAGCGGAACCGCGCGCGGCATCTCGCCCAACTCGAAGCCCGTCAAACGGTGGCGGATGTAGGTGGCATACGAGATCTTGCCCATCTCGCCATCGCTGACCACGTCGACCTGCGCCTGCACCTGGCGCGCCACCACGTCGTTGACCTCAGCCTGCATCACCGCGTCGAACGCGGCCGGATCGTAGTTCAGCCCGCTGTCCTGTGCAAATAGCTGCGTCACGACGCGTTCGGGACGCGGCAGGCTGCCCACGTGGGTGGTCAAAATGCGATCGGCCATGGAAATCTCCTTGTAGGTGCCCGAAGATCGGAATCGTGATTAACGCTGCTTAGCGCTGCGAACGGTCGACGAAGTTTTTCGGCGCGACGTAGCCGTTGGCATCGATGGCGCGATTGGCTGCGCCCGCAGCTTGCACGACGGCAGCGTCCCACTGGATGCTCTTGCGGTGGTCGCCCGGTGTCATGACCAGCACCACGGCCTCCTCCATGCCGGTGTTGCGGTAACTGCGCCAGCTGTCGGCCGGCATCGCGTAACTGTCCCAGCCCTGGGCCGTTCCCTTGGCCGCGATAGCCAGCGGCGCATCGGATCCGTCGACGCGGATCTCGACCTGGCCGCGGTACACCACCAGCACCTGCTTGTCGGACAAGCTGTGGCGCGACATGCTGCCACCTGCCGGCAGGCGCAGCCACTCGATCGAGAAGCCATGCGCGTTGTGCACCGGCGCCAGGTGGTTGCGTTCCTGGCTCATGCCCAGGCCGATCACCGGCGCGATGGCAGCGCCACAACCCGGCAGGCTGCTGTCGAGCAAGGCGTCGGTCGACCAGTCCAGGTCGGCGAACCGCACCAGGCGCCGTGCCATCTGCTCGGGTGTCCACTTGCGCAGCTCCGCTATTTCTTGCGGCGTCATCGGCTGCAGCCGCTTGTCGGTCTCGCTCCATTTC
>ENA-ORBV01002689-ORBV01002689.1-microbial-mat-metagenome-genome-assembly--contig:-NODE-2689-length-37068-cov-12.347895_pt1 | contig 37068 bp, 26 predicted proteins | sample MGYA00237777_ERZ505514 | MGnify/ENA primary metagenome ERZ505514 (study PRJEB26160, sample SAMN06269048) | microbial mat metagenome | isolation source: Oligotrophic lake microbial mat | place... | reverse complement strand
GGGCGCTGGCCGTGGGGTCGGGGCGGGCGGCGGAAATGGGCGCGCTTTCCATGATCGGGCGCAGTCTACGGGAGCGACGCGCCAGACCCGCCGGGCCGGGCCGCCGTGCGCCGCGCTCCGCCGTGGCCTGAAGCGCGGCCTGAAGCGCGGCCTGAAGCGCGGCCTGAAGCGTGCCGAGAGGCACTCCGAGCCGCGCTCCGGGACGCGCGTCGCTTAGGCGAAGAGTCACCCGCGAATGCCCGGCACGGTGGGGCTATGATCGCTGCCCCGTGCGCCCATTCGGACGCCCATTCGCCCCTCCCCGAGCCCAGAAGTGCGCCCCCGGCGCGCCGCCCCACCGGTGAAATCCTCCGCACGCCCCGACCTTGGTCCCAGCGACGTTTTCGCCCCCCGCCACCTCGGACCCCGCGAGCCCGATGTCCGCGCAATGTTGGGCACTCTTGGGCTCGAATCCTTGGACCAACTGATCGACCAGGCCGTGCCCGCGGCGATCCGGATGCGCCGCGACCTCGACCTTGGTGCCGACCTCGCCCGGCCTTGGGGGGAGCACGAGCTGATCGCCGATCTCGCACGCACCGCCGCCAAGAACCACGTCCTGCGCTCGTTCATCGGCTTGGGTTACCACGACTGCATCGTGCCGCCGGTCGTGCAGCGCAACGTGCTCGAAAATCCCGGCTGGTACACACAGTACACGCCGTACCAGGCGGAGATCAGCCAGGGGCGGCTCGAAGCATTGCTCAACTACCAGACGGTGGTGACCGACCTGTGCGCGCTGCCGATTTCGAACGCGTCGCTGCTTGATGAGGGCACCGCGGCGGCCGAGGCCCTGTCCATGTGCCTCGCCCTCGCGAAGGGCAAACCCAACGCGTTTTTTGCTTCGGAGCGCTGCCACCCCCAAACGCTCGCCGTCGTGCGCACCCGCGCGGAGGCGGCTGGCGTCGTGTTGCACGTGGGTGATGCGGGCAGTTTTGACTTCGACGCCACGCCGGTGTGCGGCGCTCTCGTCCAATACCCCGACACGTACGGACGCATCGACGACCTGAGCGGGCTGGCCGCGCGCCTGCGGGCGGCGGGCGGGCGGATGGTCGTCGCAACGGACCTTTTGGCCCTCACCGTCCTGCGTGCACCGGGCGAGTTCGGCGCCGATATCGCCGTCGGGAGCGCCCAACGATTGGGCGTCCCCATGGGCTACGGCGGGCCCCACGCAGCGTTCCTCGCCTGCGCCGAGGATTTCAAGCGCCTGATGCCGGGCCGCATCATCGGCATGTCGAAGGATCGCCGCGGCAAAGCTGCCCTACGGATGGCGATGCAAACCCGCGAGCAGCACATCCGCCGCGACAAAGCCACGAGCAACATCTGCACGGCGCAGGTGCTGCTGTCGATCATGGCGAGCTTCTACGCCGTCTACCACGGGTCGGACGGACTGGTCCGCATCGCCCGCCGGGTGCGCGCATTGACCGCAGCGCTCGCGAAGCTTCTTACCGAGGCTGGCCACGGTGTCGACGGTGGACCGCATTTCGATACGCTGCGTGTGCAGCTCGTGGGACGCAGCGCGGCCGAAGTGCACGCCGCCGCCGTAGCTGCCGGTTTCAACCTGCGCACCATCGATGCGATCCACGTGGGAGTTGCGCTCGACGAGCGCACAACGCCCGCCGAACTCGCCACCCTCCTAGGCGCGTTCGGACTCGCCGTCAACGCCGAAGACGTCGAGCGCAGCGCACCCCCGTCGGACGCCAAGCTGCCCGCGCCGCACGGGCGCACGAGCGAGTTCCTCACCCACCCCGTGTTCCAGCGTTACCACGCCGAACACGAGATGCTGCGCTACATCAAGAAGCTCGAGAGCCGCGACCTCTCCCTGTGCCACTCGATGATCCCGCTGGGATCCTGCACGATGAAGCTGAACGCGACGTCGCAGATGTTGCCCGTGACGTGGCCCGAGTTCGGCGCGCTCCACCCCTTCTGCCCGCTGGACCAAGCGAAGGGTTACCAGGAGCTGTTCAGCAAACTCGAATCCGCGCTGGCCGAGATCACCGGTTTTGCCGCGGTCTCGCTCCAGCCGAACGCCGGATCGCAGGGTGAATACGCGGGGCTCTTGACGATCCGCGCGTTCCACCAGGCACGCGGGCAAGGCCAAAGGGACGTGTGCCTGATTCCCACCTCGGCCCATGGCACCAATCCCGCGAGCGCGGTGATGGCGGGCATGCGTGTGGTCGGAGTGCGCTGCGACGAGCGCGGCAACGTCGATGTCGCCGACCTCGCCGCCAAAGCGGCCCAGCACGCGGACAAACTCGCCGCGCTGATGGTCACGTACCCGTCGACTCACGGCGTGTTCGAGGAATCCATCGCGAGGATCTGCGCGATCGTGCACGAGCACGGCGGGCAGGTGTACATGGACGGCGCGAACATGAATGCCCAGGTGGGCTTGTGCCGCCCCGGCGATTTCGGCACGGACGTTTGCCACCTCAATCTGCACAAGACCTTCTGCATCCCCCACGGCGGCGGTGGTCCGGGCATGGGGCCGATCTGCGTCGCTGCGCACCTTGCGCCGCACCTCCCCGGGCATCCGCTGGTCGCCAACGGCGGCTCGATGGGTCCCGTGTCGGCCGCACCCTGGGGCAGCGCCAGCATCCTGCCGATTTCGTGGGTTTACATCGCGCTGATGGGCCCCCTGGGGCTCAAGCGCGCCAGTCAGATCGCGATCCTCTCGGCGAACTACATGGCCAAGCGGCTCGAACCCCACTTCGGCATCGTCTACGCCAATGGAAAGGGCCGTGTCGCCCACGAGTTCATCCTGGACGTGTCGCCCTTCGAAAAGAGCGCGGGTGTCAGCGCCGAGGACATTGCGAAGCGCCTGATGGACTACGGCTACCACGCGCCGACGATGAGCTGGCCCGTGCCGGGGACGTTGATGATCGAGCCCACGGAGTCCGAATCGAAGGGCGAACTCGACCGCTTCTGCGACGCGCTGATTCTGATCCGCGAGGAGATCCGCGCGATCGAAGCGGGCCGTCTCGACCGCGGCGACAACCCGCTCGCAAACGCGCCCCACACCGCGGATGAGGTCGTGAGCGACGGTTGGGCCCACGGCTACAGCCGCGAACTCGCAGCGTTCCCGGCGCCCTGGACCCGGGACCACAAGTTCTGGCCCCACGTGAGTCGCGTCGACAACGGTTTTGGCGACAAGCACCTCGTCTGCACGTGCCCGCCCGTCGAAGCCTACGCATGACGAACGGACCAGCGCGCGCTGTCTTTGTCCGCCAACCTATCACGCAAGCGATCGCCGCAAACGCGCACTCTTGACCGGATTCTGCCCGCCGGGCTCTGTTCGCTGGGTGCGTGGGGATGCCCCCATGCTGGTAGCATTGAAGCGGACAGCCCGCCAAACCGAAATTTCGCCCGTACCTCTACTACCCTCTGGGGGGCAACCGGCGCGGTCCGATTCGCACCTACGTCAACCTTCTGATCATCTTCCTCGTGTGCGGACTGTGGCACGGGGCCGAATGGACGTTTGTGTTGTGGGGCCTCGTAGCCGGAATGTTCCTGATGGTGGAGCAGATGGCGACGCAGAGCTTCGGATTTGATCCCGAAGGCCCAGGCATCCTGCGGCGCGTCTACACCCTTTTGGGTTGGATGCTGGGTCTGACCGTGCTCCGCTCGACGGATTTTGGCGCGATGCTGACGTACATCGCAGAACTCCAAGGTTTTGCGGACAGCAACGTGGAGTTGAACGCGTGGATCGACCCGCGCTTTTGGTGGGTGGTTGTGGGTTTTGCGCTGGTCCACGTCGCAACCTGCCTCGGTGTCGTGGACCGCGCGTGGCGCGCCTCCTGGAACCCGTGTTCGCCATCCTGCTGGGCGCGGGGAGCGCGCTGGCTTTAGCGTTTGCTGCAACCAGCCACAAACCGTTGGTCGACTTCCAGTTCTGAAGCGTTCCCTAAGTTTTAGGCGTCAAGCACCCGCTCGATGCGCGCGAGTTCGTCGAGCTCCAATCGCGCGCGGTGAAGGCTCCGGCCCGCTTCCCCCACCTGAAGTCGCTCCGCGAGCGCCGCGCGTTTGGGATGGCGCACCCAGCGGTGAAACAGCGCTGTGACGAGCAATCCAATCACGCCAACGCCGATGGACGCAAGCAGCCATCCACGACTCAGCTCGTGCGGTCGCGCGATGCAGATGCCCACGGGCACCCACAGGATCCACCAAGCGCGGCCCAAGATCCGCGACCAGCGCACGTGCCATCGGCGCAGCTCCAGCAACTGGCGCTGGATGTTCACAACGGGCGCGGCGTAGTCGATCCGGTAAAGGAGCGCCAAAGTGCTGCCCGCCCCCATCAGCACCGCAACCCCGTAGGCGTGGACAAGGATCCCCGAGACGCTGAGGAGCCACTGGCCCTGCGCCGACGCCCAAGCGTGAACTCCTACGACGAGCGCCACCACCCCAAAGGGCAGCAGGAGCACTTTGTCCATCACCAAGAACCGCAAGTTCGACCGAACACGACCGGCGCGGCGATCGCGCAGATCCCGGAGTTCGACCTCGCGTTTCCCATCGTCCAGCGCGAGGCGGCGATCGAGCGCCTGCCACACGCACCGCATGTCTTCCCACTCGCCCGTCTTTGCGGCTTGTCCGTCGTTGTTCTGCGTACTCGTCATTGGCCCATCTCCCCGCGCAATCGCGCGCGCAATCGACTGAGTCGTGTCGCGACATTGCTTTCGCCGATGCCGAGCACCTCGGCGATCTCCCGGTAAGAGCGCTGCTCCAGCCACAGGAGGAGTAAGCCGCGGTCCAGCGGTCCCAGCCCCTCGATCAGCCGTCGCAAAAGCGCGACCTGCTCCTCGAGTTCGGAGTCATCCCCGCGCTGCGCCGCTGGATCAAGGCCTATGTCCTCCAACGCGAGGGCTTGACGGTGCGCGCTGCCCGCGCGCCGCAGGTAGGAGATACCGACGTTCAGCGCGCTGCGGTACATCCAGGTCGAGAAGGACCGCGCGGGGTCGTAGCGCGGCCACGCGCGCCAGAGCTGCAAGGCGATCTCCTGCGCCAAATCGCGGCGATCCGCGCGATTGCTGGCGTACGTCGCCGCCACCTTGCGCACGACGCCCGCGTGCAGCTCGAGCTGCGCCGTGAACGCCGCGTGGGGGTCCGCATCACCGATACTGGCACCTGCTGTTTGCAATTGGCTCCCCGCTCCTGCGACCGAATGCTTCGCAGCGGAGCCCGGGGAATCACAAACAATTGCCGAGGTTCAAGCCGCGTGAATAGGACTTGAGCTTCGTCGGCAGACGCGCAAGGGAGCGCGCGGAAAGGGGAAATCGGCACCCTGGCCCGGGTTATTCATCAACTTTTCGAGCAGACGAGCCCAAGTCACTGTCTGGTGGTGCTCTGCGGCCGCGGGATCCACAGTCGACCCTCAACAGGTCGCCGAGGACGCCCGTGGTCGCAAAGTGCCGCCAGACGGCGAAAGGCGGCCCCGTCCGAATCCTTGGGCCGCAACGGTGACTGCAACCCGCTCAGGCGGCGCGAACGCCGCGGGCCGAACGTGGGAAACCTTCGGCCTCAGGCCGCTGGCCTCCCACACTCTGCAGGGTCGCGGGCCGGCAAGGAATGGACAGGGTGGAGCCTGGCGTGCGTAGAGTGCGCGCCCGAGCCCCCTGTTCGCTGTGTTTACTGCGCCCCTTGGACTCCTGACCCTGATTGCCCTCCCGGCGATTTTGGCGCTCTATTTCCTGCGTCGGCGGGGGCGGGTGCGGCGTGTAGCCAGCCTGGAGCTGTGGGCCGACCTCGTTGCGCCCCCCATCGGCGGGCGGCGGCGGGAGCGGCTCGAACGCTCGCTCAGCCTGTGGTTGGAGCTCGCCGCGGCCCTTCTGCTCGCATTCGCGGCCGCCGGTCCGCGGGGCTGCGCCGGCGCGCCGCCGCGTCACCTGGTTGTGGTCCTCGATGGGCACGCGTCCATGCTCGCGAGCGCACCCGGGGCCCCGAGCGCCCTCGCGCGCGCCCGCGCTGCGTTGATCGACCGCCTCGATGACCTCGACGCCCACGACCGGGTGACTTGGATCGAAAGTGGACCCAAGCCGCGGGTCCTGGGCGAACTCGCGTCCGTCCGCGCCGATGCACGCGACGCGCTGTTCCGGTGGGAGCCGGGTTTTGCGGGCCACGACCTTCACGCGGCGCTCGCCTTTGCGCGCGACCTCGTTGCGGCGGGTGTTGGCGACGAGCGTCTTGAGTTTCACCTCGTGACGGACCGTTTTGAGCCTGGCCGTTGGCCGCCCGACATCGGCCTCATCGCCGTTGGGCAGCCGCTCGCCAACGCGGGTATCACGGCGGCGTGGCGCGGCGCGGCCGATCCCGAGCGCCGCACGGAACGTGTGGAAGTGCGGATTGACCATTTTGGAACGGCGCCGCGCACGCTGAACGTGGAGATCCACACACCGAGCGACACCGCAGGCACCGGCCCACTCGCCGCTCGCACGCTTGAACTACCGGCGGTCGGCGAAGTGCGCGCCGCATTTGAAATCCCCATCCGCCCTGGCGCGACGCCGGGCGTGTTGCACATCGCGCTGGTCGGCGCCCCCGATGGGCTCGCCGCAGACGATGCTGTGTACCTCGCGCCGGAGCCGCGCGCCGAGCTGATCCTCGCTGCGGATCCAATACTGCGCGGGGATTTGGGGTTAGGAGCCGCACTCGAAAAGTGGATCGCGATCGCGGCTCCCGCGCGCGAAGGATCCGCCGAGGACGCGCACCTTTCGTTCACGACGAGCGCCACGTCAGGCGCGAGTGCCACATGGGAAATCGTCGTGCACCAGCCCGCGACAGGGCTTGCCGCGTGGCGCGGTCCCTTCCTTGTTGAACGCGCGCACCCGTTGCTTGCGGGTGTCGAGCTCAACCGCGCGCTGTGGGTGAGCTCCGCTTCATCGCGCGCATCCGGCGATCCACTGGTGAGCGCGGGGTCCCACGTGCTGCTCGCTGCAACCGAGCTCGCCGAGCGAATGCGCGTGGAGATCGACGTCGACCCGGCGCGCTCGACGTGGATGCTTGGACCCGATTGGCCTATTTTCCTCGCCAACCTGGTTGCGTGGCGTCGCTCGCACCTTCCCAAGCCCCAGCACGCAAACCTGCGCCCGGGTGAGGACGTCGTCGTGCCCAACGCACCGGCGGGGCTGTGGACGTTGCGCTCCGCCAACTCCGTTGTAGGCGAGCTGCACCTCGACACACCGGGTGAGGTCCGATTGGCGACACCCCGCGTGCCGGCAGCGTTGAGCCTGGCGCGGGACGGCGTGCGGATTGCAGCGCTGGGCGTGTCGGCGCGCGATCCGCGCATCAGCGACCTGCGCAGTGCGAGCGAGGGTGGGCGCGCGCCGGAAAAAACCGTTGTCCCGATGGACACGAGTCCGGACGCTGCACGTTCCGCACAACGAGTGGGAGCAAGCGGCTCGCCGCTCGCCGCGACTTTGCTCGCGATCGCGCTAGCGCTCCTTGCCGCCGATGGATTTGTGCTCGCGCGGTACGCCGCGGGACGGGCGCGGTCATGAACCTCGCGTTTGATCGTCCAGAGCTGATGCTCCTCGCCGTGCCAGCGTTGTTCGCTGCGTGGCGCTGGCGCCCCCGTCGCCCGCTCGCCGATTTGGCACGTGTCACGGCGGTGGCGCTGATCTGCTGCGCGCTCATCGGGCCCAGCGTACGCATCGGCGACGACGGCCGCGACCTCATCGCCGTGATCGACCGGTCGGAATCGATGTTGGCGGACACCGATGCGCTGGCCCGCGAACTGATCGGTTTGTTGGAGGAGTCGCGCGGCGAACACCAACGCCTCGGCGTGGTGTCCTTCGGCGCCACGCCGCGTGCGGAACACCGCCCCGACACTTCCGCGCGGTTCCTTGGATTCAGTGCGCCGGTTGACCCCCACGCGAGCGATCTGCGCTCCGCGATCGACCTCGCGATGGAGCTGGTGCCCGCTGGCCGACCCGCGCGCGTGCTCGTTTTCTCCGACGGCGAGTTCACGGGCACGGATCCGCTGACGGCCGCGCGCAAAGCGCGTCACCGCGGCATCGAAATCACCACGCGCGCCGCGGCACGACCGCCGGGCAACGATCTTGCGGCGGCGCGTCTCGAACTGCCCGGAGAAGTCGCGCACGGTGAGCCGTTCCAGTTTGCCGCCTGGGTGCGTGCGGACGCCGCCGCGCAAGTGCGCTGGAGGTTGCTCGTGGGCGGTGTCGAACGCGCCACCGACACCGCGGCGCTCGATGCCGGTTGGAACCGCATCGCGCTGCGCGATCGACCTGAGCGCTCCGGGGTCATCAACTACCGCTTTGAACTGCTTGGGGCGCACGATGGGCGCCCTGAGAACGACACCACCCTCGGCGCAGTGCGTGCGCGCGGCGAAACAGAGGTGCTCGTGCTCAACGAAAGTGGCCAGACGAGCGCGCTCGTCGAAGCCCTGCGATCCGGTGGCCTTGTGGTGTCAGCCCGGGCGCCCGAAGATGTGTCGCTCGACCTGTTGCAGCTCGAGCGGTACAGCGCCGTGGTCCTCGAAAACGTCTCCGCGGCGCGCGTGGGGACGCGCACGTCGCAAGCGCTCGAGCGTTACGTGCGCGAGCGCGGCCGTGGCCTTTTGATGACCGGCGGCCGCGCGTCGTTCGCGCGCGGCGGATGGTGGCGTTCCGCGCTGGATCCGGCGCTGACGGTGGATCTTGATCCGCGCGACGAGGACCGCCGCGTGGGTGTGGCGCTTGGCATGGCGCTCGACCGATCGGGGTCGATGTCCGCCCCCGCCGGAGGGGGCACCAAGATGGACCTCGCCAACGACGGAGCCGCGCGCGCGATCGAACTTTTGGGGCCTGGGGATGCGGTGGCCTTGATTGCGGTGGACACGTCGGCCCACGTGATCGTCCCGCTTAGCCCGGTGGTCGACCCGGTGGCGCTCGCCGCCACCGCGCGCCGTGTGGATTCACAGGGCGGTGGCATTTTTGTGCTGACCGCGCTCCAGGCGCTCATCGGGGAACTGGAGGGCTCCACGCAGGTCAACCGCCACATGATCCTGTTCGCCGATGCGTCGGACTCGGAAGAGCAGGAGGGTTGTGTGGAGCTTGCGCGGCAACTCTCCGCCGCCGGTGCTGTGCTGTCGGTGATCGCGCTCGGAACGGACGTGGATTCCGATGCTGTATTCCTCCGCGAGCTCGCCGCCGCAGGGAAAGGGCAAGCGTGGTTCACGACAAGCGCGACCGAACTGCCGGCGTTGTTCGCGCAGGAAGTCGCCGAAGCGACGCGCGGTGGTCTCGTCGAAGAACGAGTTGCCGTGGGAGCGCGGCCGCCGCTATTGGAACTGGGTGCGGAACTCGGCGGGCCCGCGGCAATTGGCGGCCATCACCTCGGCCGTCCGCGCGAGCGCATGCTGGTCGCGCTGGCCCTGGAAAACGAGCGCCGCGATCCGCTCCTCGTATTTGGACATCGGGGACTGGGCCGTTCCGCGTCGTATCTCGGCCAGGTGGGTGGCGACCTTGGCGGCGAACTGGTGAATTGGGAGGGGTTTGCGCCGCTCTTTTCGAGTCTTGGGCGTTGGCTGAGCGCCGACGAACCACCGGCGGACACCTTTGGACGCGCGCGGGTCGAGCGTGGCGACCTGATCGTCGAAGTTGAGCTCGGTCCCGATGCGGCGCGCACACGCACGGACTCAGCGCTGATCGCAACGCTCTCGCACCCCTTTTCAACGTCGCAGTTGACTCTGGAACGCGTGGCTGTCGACCGGTACGAAGGGCGCACACGACTCGTGGAGGTGGGTGTGCACCTCGTGCGGATCGACCTTGGCGCGAATGAAGGCCTCGACCTGCCCCCGCTGGTCCACAGCGTGTCGCCCGAGCACCTCGTGGAGGGTGACCCCGGACGCGGCCGCCGCACGCTCGACCGCCTGTCCGAACAGACGGGTGCCGCGCCCCTGGGCTCGATTGAGGCACTCTGGGACGGTCCGCTGGGTGGTTCGCGCCGACAGCCGTTTGCGTGGCTGCTCGCGATGCTGGCCGCGGTTGCGCTCGTGACCGAGATCGCCGCGCGGCGGCTCGCACTGGGGCCCGCAACGTGGCGCCGCCTTCGGCTCCGCCGCGCCACGGCGATCGAAACCGCCGCCGCTGCGGCCGCAGAGCCGTCCGCGGAACCCGGTCCGGCGCCAAACGCACAGGACCCCGATCTCAAGGTCGATACGGCGCGCGCGCAGGCCGAGTTGCTGGCCAAGCTACGCGAGCGCCGCCGCCGGGAGTAACGCCGGCCGGCCGCGCTCATCGCTCCAGGGCGGGCCAGAGGCCCGCGCACCCGTCGGACGGAGTCCGGGAAGAACGCGCAGTGGACGCGAACTCGGGCTGCGAGGGGTTGCCCCAAAATCACCTGTGCTCAAGGAACGGCTGCATCCGATCCGATCCGCAAGCATGCAGCTCGTGCCAGCCACGGACGTCCCCCCGGACGCCCGCCCTATTCGCCACGGTGCGCGCGCAGCGCGGCTAGGGGCCTGGGCGCTCGGCACGCTCGCGGCGGGACTGGGTGTGGGCCTCATCGCCCTAGCACCGCGCCTCGCCGATGCCCCCTGGGCCCTGTACCTGATTGGCCCGCCCGCCGTGATCGTGTTTGCGATCGTATGGCTCGGCTTGGAGGCTGTCCTCGAACACGTCCGCGCGGCGGGTCGCACGTCGAACTGCGTCGCGGCGTTTTCCGACCGCGGACTGTTCCTCGGGCTGCGCAGCTACCTGAACCACCACTTCCCGGACGATGGCCCCGCGTTCGTGTTCGTGCCGCGGGAATCGATCCGCTCCTGGCGGCCGGTGCGCGAAAGCGCGGCGCGCCCGTTTGAAAGCGAGCGTGCCGGTGCACGGCGCGCGTGGATCGAGCTCGAGCTCGCCGATGTCGACACCCATGACTTGGCCGCGCGGCTCGCCGCCGAAGCGACGCGCGACGGCCCTCCGCGCGGGTTGCTCGGCCTCACGTGGTATCCGCGCCACCGTCACGCACCCGTTGAGGTGCCCCGCCACAGTGTGGTGCGCGTCGAGCGCGTCGATGCGGCGCTCGAGCGCGAACTCGATGCGCTGGGTGTTGTGCGCGCGGATGGCGATACACCCGCGTTGACCGAACGCGCTGCGTGAAGGGCTCCGCGCGGCATCCCGCGCTGGAAGTTCACGCGGGTTCGAGGACACCCGCGGGACCCAGGTGGTCGCGCGCGGCCGAAGCGAGGGAAACGTCCGCCATCAGCGGCACAAAGAGGCCGCCCGCGCGGCGCGCACCCTCTGCGAGGGCCGCGGCGAGCGCAGACAGCCGCTGCGTGTAGCGCGCGACCGCGCGTCCGTCGAGTTCGATCTCGCTCTCGACACCGGACTCCGCGTCCACGAGGCGTACGTGGCCGCCGGGCTCGGGCCGTGCCTCCTCGGTTCCCAACACCTGGATCAAAACCAGGGCCGAGGCTCCACCGGCGAGGTCGCCCAGGGCGCGGGTCGGATCGCCCCCGAGGAAATCGGACACCACGATACGCAACGCCCCCGCCGCGAGCATCGGACGCACGAGCCGGAGCGCGTCCCCGACCGGCGGTCCGGGCGAAAAACCGAGTTCGCGAGCGAAGTCGGCGTGCGCGGGACCGGCCGCGGACGCAAGCACCTCGAGGGAAAGCCTGCGCGGCGGCGAACCGAGCCCGTAAACGACCGCGGGCCATCCCGCCTGACGCGCGAGCGACGCCAGCAGCGCCGTGAGCCCACGCACGAGCTCGGCCTTTTGTGGTTCAACGTCCATCGACGCCGAGAGGTCGATCAGCAGTTCGAGCCGCGGCGCGATCTCTTCCCTAGCCAGACGAATCAGCACCTGGTCACTGCGTGCAAGCGCACGCCAATCGAGGCGGCGCAGGTCGTCGCCCGCGGAGTAGTTGCGGCGGTCGTGGAACTCTAGGCCCGAGCCGAGCCGCGCGCCGGGGCGCTCGCCGCTGGCCCCGAGGGAAACACGCTCGGGGGAGGCAATCTGCCACTCCTCGAGCAGTGCGCCGAAGTCCGCGCCCGCGCTCCGCTCCATCTGACTCAGTTGCCCCCGGTGGTCGGCATGGAGGCCGTTGAGCCCACCGGTCGTGCTGCGCCCGACGCGGCAGGCGCCGTGGCGCGCAGCACTTCACGCACGTTCATGATCCAGCGCGGCACCATGAACAACGTCATCGCGGCGGCGATCGCAAATAGCGCCCGAACACCCCTGTCCGCGAATCCGCTGGACATCTCGCCGAAGGTCGTGACGGGGTTTAGGAGGTGGTAACCGTCACTCATCCGTTCGTCACCAAGGATTGAGCCGATCAACATGCCACCGAGGATGCTGACGATGGCCAACAACGGATACGCCAGCCGCGCAACCCAGCGCCACGCGGGCCATTTCCCAAAGAGGCTGCAAATCAGCGAGACGGGAACGAGATAAATCCACGCGTAGCTTGCAAGGACGGCATACCTCGCCAGAGAGTCACCCAGGAAAAATCCCGAGCTGGCGCGGGTCCCAAACACCGCATTCGCGGCGTTCGAGGACGCTCCCACCAATATGAACAGAGCGAGCGCGCACAGCGCTCCTCGCCCGGCCCCCGGCAGCACCAAAAACGCCCCAAGCCCATACGCACGGCGACCGCGGAGTTGCCGAGCAAGGACCCGCCCCATGGATCCGCGCTCGGTCGCGAACGACACCGCGGCAGGCACAAGGACGAGCAGCGCGACCATCGCGACGAGGCCGGGATTTCCGTCCATCATTCCGCGCGCAGCGGGCAGCGCGTAGATGGCGAAGGGCAGCACCACGGCACCGATCAGCGCGATCGTTCGCGCAGGCATTGTCGCCGCCTCCTCCGGATGGGAGAGGTGCGCGCGCGATGTCATCAGCGCCATGGCCGCGAGAAACACGAGCAGCACGAACAGAATCCAATAGGTACCCCAGAACTCGCCCGCCCGCAGGATTTGGGTTTGCCGCACCAACTGCCCCAATACCGGCAGCATCGCCATCGAAATGAAAAGCAGCGCAAGCGTGAGGATGCCCAGGAGCGCGCTGCGCAATGCCCGCGAGCGTGCGAGGCTCGCGAGGCCCAGCGCAACGCAGGTCGCCGCCGCGCTGAGGCAAACCGCCGAAACGAGGAGCGTCGCGGGCAGGATCAGGTCGACCCCCTCGAGGAGGAGGCAGATCGCAAAGTACGGCGCGAACGAGATCGCGAGCAAGAGGACCTGGGATAGCGCGCTGAACAGTTTGCCGAGCACAATCCGGCCCGGACCGAGCTGACTGAGAAGCAGCAGGTCGAGCGTGTTTTCCTCGAACTCCTGGGCGAGGGATTGGAACGCAAAAATGGGGATCACGACGACAATGCCGAGCCCGAGCGCCGTCGCAAGCGCGGTGAGCAGCGTGGGGCCAAGGTCAGGCCCCGGGTCCCCCCACAGCAGCGCCGCGACGGCGATTGCCGCGCCCACGAGCTGTGTCAGGACAAACAACACGGTGAAACCACGGCTGCGTAGGGATTGGCGCAGTTCCTTGACGAACAGCGGGTTCCAACCGTCGCCAAAGTCGGTTGTGCTCACTTCGGTCGCGGCGTTCACGCGCCCTCCCGGCCCGTGAGCCGCATGAAGAGGTCTTCAAGGCCAACCGATTCGCGCGCGAAATCCACCGGGCCCAACCCGGCCGACACCATGGCAGCAAGGAGTTCAGCGAGGTGCCGTTCGTCCCCGTCGATCTCAAAAACCGCTGCACCCTCGAGTTCCTGTGCGTCGCGGACGCCGTGTTGTTCCGCGAGGAACAGCACCGTGCGCCGACACTCGACAAGCGTGCGCACCCGCACCTTTTGGCTCATTCGAAGCTTCCCGCCCACGTCGTCGATGCGACCGGCAGCCACCATCCGTCCGCGCTCGACGATCGCCACGGAGTCGCAGAACTCCGCCAGTTCGCTCAGGATGTGGGACGAAACAAGCAGCGCCTTGCCGAGTTGGGCAAGGCCGCGCACAAGATCGCGGAACTCAACTCGCGCGCGCGGGTCCAGGCCGGCGGTGGGCTCGTCAAGCAGCAAAACGCGCGGATCGGGCAGCAGCGTCTTCGCCAGACACAGGCGCTGTTTCATCCCCTTCGAGAGCGCGCCGGTCTCCTTGTCCAAGAGCGGCCCGAGCCCGGTGAAGTCCACGACCGATGCAATCGTTTCGCGGCGCTCCGCCCCGCGCAGACCGTAGGCGCGGGCATAAAAATCGATGTACTCGGAAACGGTGGTGTTGGAATAGGCACCAAACGCGTCTGGCATGAATCCGATCACACGCCGCGCCGCGCGGGGATCGTCGATCGCGGAGCGCCCTGCGACCCGCACTTCACCCTCGTCGGGCAGGTCCAGGGTTGCACACATGCGCAACGTGGTGGTTTTACCCGCGCCGTTCGGGCCAATAAAACCCGTCACGGTGCCTGGATGGAGCGTGAAGCTGACGTCCTTGACCGCTTCCAGCCGTCCGAATCGACGCGTGACGCCGATCACCTCGAGCACGGGATTCACTGGCGCTCCTCCAGAATGCCAATCACGCCATGGCGCTCAAGCCCCGAGGGATCCCAGTCGAGCGGGACTCCGAGGTCGGCCACTAGGACAGGGCCCCCAAGCCGCGCGGCGTAGGTGCCGCGTGCGAGTTGTGTCGTCAGCGCATAGTCGATGCCCGGCGAAAGGTACCGAAGCAGCGCGCGGGCGTCCGCGGGCTCGCACGGCACGAGGCTCACCTTCGCCCCGGGTTCGATGGCATCTGTCGCCCGAAAATAGCGACCATCCCCGGAATGCAGCACAAGCTCTGCAATCTGCGCTTCGAAGCCGTTGGCCACAGTCACTGTGTCGCCTAGCGCCGCGGGCTCGACGTCGAGCCGCTGGCGGGTCCGGCGAGCGGAAACGACGATCGCGCGGGAGCGCTCGCGGGGCGGAAGGAACGCGCCCTTCAAGAGGCCACCGTTGCGTTCGACGCGAATGTCCGGGAAGGATCCAAAACGGAACCCCACTGCGAGGGGAATCACGACGCTACCGGGCTCCGGAGAAAGCCCCTCCTGCAGCGTGAATCCGGCAAACATCCCGCGTGCCTCCGTAACCGAGAGCTCGCCGCTGCGCTGGTCGAGGACGGCGAGGCTCGCCCCCGTCGCACTGATGTCGAACCCAAGTCGCACCATCCCGAACGCGGCAATGAACGCGGCGATGCCCAGGGAAAGCACGGGTACCGTCACGAGCAGGAGTGCGGGACGGCGTCGTCGCCAAACCATCATGAAGTTGAGCGGACCGACCACGAGCGCGATGACCAGGCACACTGCCGCGAGGACACCTGGCGGCAGCACCATGGGAAGCTCCATGAGCGAAGCCTGCTCGAAGGGCGATTGGCCCGTGCCAATGCTCGCCGTGCCCGTGGACTCCCGTTCGAAACACCACCACAGCGCCGCGCGCAACGCGCCGTTCACTTCAAGCGGATCGGTGATACGAAGCGGTGAGGCAATCAACCTGCCGAGTCCTAACCCTTGGACTGCGACCCGACCGGACCCGTCGTCGAACCCGGCGAGTTCGAAGCGCGGCTCAAGGTACGGCGCGAGCAGGTTCGAACGCTGCAAAAGCCCCTGCCGATCGAAGCCCACGACCGCGAGAACTCCGCCCAAACGCACGTACTCGATGAGAACCGCAAGTTGAGGGGGTGTCGGCCAGCCCGCGGCGACATCCAGTACCACACCCGAGGCCGAGGTCAACTCGATCGCGCGCGATGGCAGTTTGTGGAGGTCGAGCCCCACAAACTGGTAGTGGCCCGTCGGTGCACCGGCGGTGCCCGGCGCGGTGCTCGAAAGCGGTGCGATCACACGCGTCGTGCGAGTGCTGGACAGAGCCCAATCGTCGGCGTTGTAGGAATAGGGCGCGTTTTCGAGGAACGGTTCGGCCGGGGGCAGCGCCTGTTGCGACAGGGCGCGTCCGAACTCCACGGTCGCGGAGTTCGGCACACCTTGGCCTGAGACATAAAAGAGCGCGACGGTTCGCGGCGAGCGGGGTATTTTTCCGTCCACTGGCCACGCCAGAACGTCGGGCTGCAACGTCCAGTTGCCAACGTCGGAGCCGGCCCGAACGAAGACTCTGAGTTGGCCGTGCAGAGCGAACGACGGGACCAGCAAGCGCCCAGCGACGGTTGCGCCCGCCGGAACAACACCGTTCCAAACCGCGACAGGCGCTTCGACGCCGAACATCGTCGACGCCCGTATCTCCACCGGGAGCGCGCCTTCCTCCGCGCTTGAGGTGACCGTGAACACCAGGGGCGCATACCCCTGCGACCCACTGGCGGCCAAGAACTCGGTTTCCACGGTCAGTTTGCCGACGTCGATTCGCTCCCGGGACTCCTGCCCGTTGGCCAAGGGCGAAATCAGCAGTGCGGCGCACACGGCGAGCAGTGCGGCAAAGCGTCGTGCAACAGCGTTCATCGGCGCGCTCCATCCAGCTCGGGAACCTCTGCAAGGAGCGCGGCCACGAGGTCGCGCGCAGCAATTCCGTCGAGACGCGCGCGGTAGTCGAGCACAAGCCGGTGTCCGAAGGTCGGCGCGGCGAGCGCGCGCACATCGTCGAAACCAACACCGGGTTTGCCGGCGAGCAGCGCATGCGCGCGTGCCGCCTCGACAATCGCGATCGCAGCGCGCGGGCTCAAACCCGCGCGCACGTAGCGCCGAATCGGTTCGGGGGCAGTCGCCGCACCCGGGTGGCTCGCTTCGACGAGCCGCGCGATCCAATTCGCAACCGGACGCGGCAAATGCACACGGCCAACCGCGGCAAACAGGGCATGCAACCCCGCGACTTCGATCGCGGCGTCGAGTTGTGGACCTGCGCCACCACGGCGCTCGACGATCAATCGCTCGAGGCTCGCGCGGTCGGGGTTCGCAACTTCCAACTTGAACAGAAAACGGTCGAGCTGCGCCTCGGGCAACGGGTAGGTGCCCTCGAGCTCGATTGGGTTTTGGGTCGCGAGCACATAGAAGGGCTCTGGGAGGCTGCGTGTCTCCCCCAGCGCGCTGACGCGGCGTTCGGCCATGGCTTCCAGCAGCGCGGCTTGGGTTTTGGGGCTCGCGCGGTTGATTTCGTCGGCGAGCAGCACGTGCGTGAATACCGGCCCCGGATGGAACACGAGCGCGCGACCACCGCCGGGTTGTTCCTCCAGAACGGGGCCACCCGTCACGTCACCGGGCAGCAGGTCGGGAGTGAACTGCACACGTCGCCAGCCCAGGCCCAACAGGCGCGCGAGCGCTTTCACGAGCTCGGTTTTGCCCAGGCCCGGCGCTCCTTCGAGCAGCACGTGTCCACGCGCGAGGCAGGCGACCAACACGAGCCGGGTCAGCGGGCCTTGCCCAAAGAGCGCCGTGTCGAGTCCGTTGAGCAGCCCTTGAGCGCTCGCACGCGCGGCGGCCACGTCATCCGGCGACAACAATCCCGTGGGGCTGCCCAAAACGCCCGACATTTCGGCGCTGCCCTGCAAATCGGCATTGTTGGAACTCAATGGGAATCCTGGGAGCCTGCTCGGTCTTGGTTATACGCTTCGAGCGCGGCCCGGTGCCGCGGCGACATGCGCCTGCGACCGGTGCCATCACCCGCGGCCCCGCGGACTCCGTCCGCGCCCACCGCCTCGCCCACGGCCTCCGCTTCGGCCTCGACACGCCAGCGCTCGAGCGCGGCTTCGGGGTCGTCGATGCCGATGCGGCCAAGCGCTTCGAGCCCGAACTCTTCTGCGCGATGCTTCGATTCCCCCGCGAATGTGAGCGGCGCGTCGCCCGGTCCGCGGCCGGTACCGCCCGACGCCGCCCCCTCGGCCGCGATGGCTCCAAGTTCGGCCAATCCTGCGCCGTGAGAACAGCTCCCGCCTTCGCACTTCGCGCCCGGCGGGCAGCGTTCACCACGCTCGCGCGCGGCGCACACCGCGCACGGTTTCGATTCGCTCTTATGCTTGCGCGCGGCCTCAGCGAGGCGTTCGAACGCCGCGCGCGCGCCGGGGGCGCTCGCGAGCCGCTCGAGTCGCGCGCCGTCGAGCAAGCCGGCGGCGGCGAGCCGCCCCAGCCGCGCTTCGAGCTGTTCGCGCAAACCCTCCGCGAGGTCGAGCAACTGGCCAGCTTGCGCAAGACTCATCGACGCACCGAGCGCTTCCGCGAGCGCCTTGGCTTGCGCGGCGAGCGCGGGTGTGCTGGCACTAGATTCGCCCAAAGCCTGCGCCGCCTTCTCGAGCGCCGCGGCGATCTTTCGCGCGCCTTCCGCGATGGCCGCGGGATCGGCGTCGGCGAGCGCCTGCTCGAGCATATCGCGCGCCCCCGACTCGACGCGGTCGAGCACCGATTGCGCGAGGAACGCCTGCTCGTCGGCCTTGTGTGCGAGTTCCTCGAACAGCCGATCGACCGCCTCCATCGACGCTTCGATGCCAAAATCCTCAAAGCCCGATTGGAGCGATTCCAAGCGCTCGAGCATGACCTGGGACTCGGCGCTGTTCAGTGCACCGGATTCCGCCAGCGCCGCGATCTGCTCGCTCAAGCGTTCCGCAAAGCCGCCCAAACGCTCGCTGTGCGACGCGTCGATGCGCTCGGCACCCAGGGGCACCGAAAGTGCGAGCAACACAAAACACGCCGCCGCCGCGGCTCCGAGCCAACGTCCACCGCCCAGGTCCGGAGTAAGGTCGCCCGCGGCCCGGGCCTCGCGCCCAGCGCGCTCCCCCCACCGGCCGTCGGCGCGCTCCAGGGCCGCCAAAAGGATGCCATTGCCCCCCGCCGCGAGGTCGATGGCTGCAGCCGTCTCGGCGCGGCTCGGCAGCGACTTCCGGGCGCGCACAAACGCCACTGCGAGCGCCGGAACCACCAGGATCGCAAGCCACACCGCCTGGGAAGCACTGGCGCCCCACACGGCCCGCGCAATGAGCGCGCCCGCCCCCGCGGCCACAAGGGCGAACGCGGTGGCCTGGCCCGCTTCCCGCGCGAACGCGGCTGCCCACACGCGCCGGCGCCAGCGCGTGATCCGCGCCTCGACGTGGGCCAGGTGTGTGGGATCGGGCGAATGATCGGCCATGGCAGGTGGATGGGACAAAACCGAGGCGACGAGCGCGCCGTGCGATCGAAGACGCGCACGCACGCACGGGATTCTTACCGCGGCGCCCACGCGAGCGCCAGCCATGCTCCATTCGCAGAAGCTCGAATGAACTTTCGAGAGGGCCCCTAACCACGTCCCGATCGCCTCCCCGGCGCCGCAGGGGCACTGCGTTCGGTCCCATTTGCCGCGGTCACACGCAGGGCCCACCCCTACCGGTCGCGCGAGGGTAGCAGCCATGGGATACTTTCCACTCAAGGTGCTATGCCCGCACCTGCCCCATGGCCCCGTTCCACCTCCCAACGCTCGCCACGACCACTGCCGCGCTTCTGCTTGCGGTTGCCCTCGCCCTCGGTCAGACGGCACCCCGCGGCGACTCAAGCGCCGAAAACACCGCCAACGAGGCGCCGGACGGCTCCGACCTCGCCATCCGAGCCACCCAACTGCTCGCCGCGAGCTGCGGCGAATGCCACGGAGCGGACCGCGCTCGGCCAAAGGGCCGGCTGCGGCTGGACGGTCTGCAATCGGCCCTGCGCGGCGGCGCGAGCGGCCCCGCAATCGACCTCGCGACGCCGGACGCGAGCCTCCTGCTGCGCGCCGTGCGCGGGGAAGAGCCGGGGCTTGAGATGCCGCCCGACGAAGCCCTGGCCCCGGACGCCATCGAACTGCTCGCGCAGTGGATCGCGGCGGGCGCGCCCTGGCCAAAGGTGGAGGCGGAGCCTGAGCCGCCCGTGGCGCCCGAAGTCGCGGTGGCGCCCGAAGCCGCGGTGGCGCCGGAAGCCGCGGTGGCGCCGGAAGCCGCTCTGTTTTTTGAAGAGCGCATCCGACCGGTCCTCGCCGAACACTGTTTCGGCTGCCACGGACCCGAGCGCGACGAGGTCGAAGGCGCTCTGCGAATGGCAGGCCGCGCGGGTCTCCTGGCGGGTGGCCGCCTCGGGCCCGCCATCACGCCATTCGACACGGAGGGAAGCCGGCTGCTGCAAGCGCTGCGCTACACCGACCGGCATCTGAGCATGCCGCCGTCTGGCGCGCTGCCGGCCGAAGTGGTCGCCGACTTCGAGCACTGGATCGCAATCGGCGCACCCTGGCCCGACTACGCAGGGCCGCCGTTGCGCGAGCGCGAAGAGCACGGCGTCGACGTCGATGCGTGGCGCTCCCGTTGGCCGTACACACCGCTCGCGCGGCCGACTCCGCCCGCGGACGCGCCCGCCGATCAGGCCATCGATGCATTCATCGAACACGCTCTCGCCCACCGCGGAATCGCGCCCAACGGACCCGCCACGTGGCCGGAGCTCGTGCGCCGCGCGCACGTCGCGCTCCACGGTCTGCCGCCGGGCCCCGACGCGATCGCGCGCTGGAACGCCGACGAGGGTGCGGGCCGTTGGGAGCGCCTGATTGACACGTTGCTCGCCGCTCCGGAGTACGGCGAGCACTGGGCGCGCACATGGCTCGACCTCGTGCGCTACGCCGATACCAACGGGTACGAGCGCGACACTCCCAAACCGTTTGCGTGGCGCTACCGCGACTACGTCGTCGCGAGTTTCAACGCCGACAAACCCTACGACCGTTTCCTCGTCGAACAGATCGCCGGCGACGAGCTTGTGGACGGCGGCGAGGAGGGTTTGGTTGCCTCGGGCTTCCTGCGCCTTGGCGTGTGGGACGACGAGCCCGACGACGCCGTGCAAGCCGTGCATGACGAACGCGACGACATCCTACGCACCGTCGGCGAGGGTTTCCTCGGCTTGACCGTGGGCTGCGCACGTTGCCACGACCACCTCTTTGATCCGATCCCACAGGCGGATTATTACGCGCTCTCCGCGTTTTTTTCCGGACTAGCGCCGTTCGAAGCACCGCGCTTCAGCGCGGATTCCAAGGTGCTGCGCGTCGCGGGCGAGCGTGCGGACGCCCTGGCGCGCTGGGATTCCGCGCGCGCACGGCGTCGCGTCGAGCTCGAATCCGACATCGAAGACCTCTACCGCGCGATCCACGAACGAGTGCTGAAGGAGTGGGGCGCAGATCCGGAAGCCGCACTTGCCGCGCTCGCAACCGACGCACCCTTGCGCTCACCCGAGCAGGCCGAACTTGTCGCGCGCCTTCCGCATTTCAGCCGCGAGAACGCGGGTCAGTTCACGACGCGCACCGACGGTGGAACGCTGCGCCGATTGACGCTCGAGCTCGCGCAACTGGACGAGCAGTTCATGGGCGAACTCGAATGGACGCTGGCCGCCCGCGAGCAAGGTCCCGCGGCTCCGAAGGTGCACGTGCTCTTGCGCGGTCGCCCCACCACGCCGGGCGAAGAAGCCCCGCCGCGTTTCCCCGCGATTTTCGAACGCAGCGGCCAAAACCCCACGCCGCTGACGATCGAGCCCAGCCCGGATCGCCAATCGAGCGGTCGACGGCTTGCTTTTGCCCGCTGGATCGCAGCCCCGGAAAATCCGCTGACCGCCCGGGTCATGGCCAATCGCGTGTGGCAACACCTGTTCGGCGCGGGCATCGTGGAGACACCCAACGATTTTGGTTCCCAGGGCTCCGGCGCGACGCATCCCGAGCTGCTCGATTGGCTGGCGGCTGAGCTCACTGAGGGCGGATTCCGACTGAAGGCGCTGCAGCGGCGCATCCTGCTCTCGCGCGCCTACCAGCGCAGCTCCCGGGCGGACCACCTGCAAGCGAACGAAATCGACCCGCAGAACCGACTGTTGTGGCGGCAGAACCTGCGTCGCCTCAGCGCGGAGAGTGTGCGCGATGGGATGCTGGCGGCCACCGGCGAGCTGCGCCCAGGTCCTCCCGAGGACCGCGTGTTCTATCCTGCGCTCGGGCGCGAAACGCTCGCCGGAATGAGCCGGCCAGGCGAGGGCTGGAGGATTTCCCCGCCTGAAACGCAGCACCACCGCAGCCTGTACGCCCGGGCCAAGCGCGGTGTTCGCCCCGCGTTGATCGATGTGTTCGACGGAGCGGATCCGTCGTTGCCGATCGGTCGTCGGAGCGCAACCACCACCGCGACTCAGGCGCTCGTTCTGTGGCACGGTGAGTTCACCGCAGAGCGCGCGCGTGCGATCGCAGAGCGGGTGGCCGATGGCGCCGGACCCGACCCCGCAGCGCGTATCAGGCAGCTCTTCCAACGCATCCTCGGACGCGAACCTAGCCAAAGGGAACTCGACGTTTGCGGCACGACGCTGGCGAGCCACAGTGTCGCCTTCGCGCGCGCGCCACGACCAATCGTCCTACGCCCTGCGTTGCCGCACCGGCTCGACATGGGTTACCACGCCACGCTAGGCGACGACGATGCGCTGCACGGCCCCCGGGTCGGGTGGATCCACCGGCTTGGGCGCTGGGGCGCGCCCTACAATGGCACGGTCGCCGCCGACCGCGACGACGGTCCGGTGGCCCTGCGCGCCAGCCCTCCGCGCCCCTATGACCTGCTGCGCGCGCGGATCCGCCTTGACCCGGGTTGCGAACAGTTTGGCCTCGTATTGCGCGCGCGGTCGCCCGACAGCGCCGAGGCAGAGGGGCCTCAAGACGACGCGTTTCGCACGCTGGGCATCGAACTGCGTTTTGAACCCGACGCGGGGAAGGTCGCGCTCATCATGCGCTCCGCACGCGGCGCGGTGCGTGTGCGCGAGATGGCCTTTGCGCCGCGGCCCGACGAACCCATCGACGTCGAACTGCGGATCGCTGGCCAAGCCGTCTTGGCCGAGATCTCGGCGACGGACAGCGTGCGCATGGATTTCACTGCAGCCGAGACGATCCCCCCCGGAACGGTTGCCCTGCGCGCGATGGGCGAGGGTGGCTCGCTGGATTCGCTCCTGCTGGGTTTGGGCGGATTCAGCGAACCCGTCCTTGCGGACCCGGCGCCCGCGCCGGATCAACTGGCGCTCGAAGCGCTGGCCCAAATGCTCTTCAACACCAACGGGTTTGTGTACGTCGACTGACCATGGACAACGCACACACAAGTTTGGGCGGACGCACCCCCCCGAATCGCCGCGCTGTGCTCCTTGGCGCAATGGCGGCGCTGGGTGCGGGTGTGTCCTTGGGCGGTGGAGCGCTGCCGGCGTGGGCGGGGCCGCTCGTCCGAGCGCACGCACCCCGCGCCAAACGCTGCATCTTCCTGTTCATGTTCGGCGGGCCGTCGCAGATGGACCTGTTCGACCCCAAACCGGAATTGCAGCGGCGTCACGGATCGACAGTGCTGCTCGAGCGCCGGCGCAACGACAAACAATCCGCCTTGCTGCTGGGCTCCAAACGCACGTTTGCGCGCTACGGCGAGACGGGCCAGTGGTGCAGCGACGCGCTGCCGCGCTTGTCGAAGCACATGGACCGCCTTGCGGTCATTAAGAGCCTCTACACAGATTCCTTTGCACACGGCTCGGGCATCTTGCAAATGAACACCGGGCAGACCGCCCCGGGGCACCCGAGTTTGGGCGCGTGGATTTCCTACGCACTCGGCGCGGACACCACCGAGCTGCCGCCCTTCGTCGTGATGCACGACCCACGCGGCGGCCCGATCGCGGGGCCCGCCAATTGGTCGAGTGGATATATGCCCGCTGAACACCAGGGCACGTTGTTCCGCTCGGGTGCGAGCCCGGTCCTTGATCTTTTGCCCGCACCGAGCGGCAGTGCTCAGAGTCGGCTCGACGCCGCGATGCGCCGTGTGCAGCTCGACGCGCTGATTGCGCTCGATGCGGAGCACGCACGCACGCGGCCGGGCCATGGCGAACTCGACGCCCGCGCAAAGAGTTACGAGCTTGCCCTGCGCATGCAGACGTCGGGCCCCGAAGCGCTCGATCTGTCGCAGGAGGATGCGCGCACGCTCGATGCCTACGGCCTGTTTGATCGTCCCGGCGACCACCCGCTCACCCTCGGCCCCGCACCCTTCGGGCGCCAGTGCTTGATCGCACGCCGGTTGCTCGAGCGCGGGGTGCGGTTCGTGCAGATCTACCAGGGTGGCGGCCACCAACAGCAGTCCTGGGACGGACACTTTGGCATCGAGGAGAACCTCGCGATCCATTGCCCGGAGATCGACAAACCCATCTCGGCGTTGCTCGAGGACCTGTCGCAACGGGGGTTGCTCGACGAAACGCTTGTGGTGTGGGGCGGCGAGTTCGGCCGGATGCCGACGTCGCAGCTCGCGGGGGCGTTCCAAACCGCCAACCCCGACGGCCGCGACCACAACCCGAAGGGGTTCACCGTCTGGATGGCGGGCGCCGGCGTCAAACCGGGTTCCTACGGCGAAACCGACGAGCTGGGCAGCGAAGCCGTCGCGAACCGCCACCACCTGCGCGACTTCCACGCCACGATCCTGCAGCTCATGGGACTCGACCATGCGACAACGAGCTACCGCTTCGGTGGACTCGACCGGCGCTTGACGGGAGTGGTCGAGGCCAACCCCATTCGCGGCGTGATGGCCTGAGCCGCGCAAACCGCCCCCACGCACTACCGAGCACACGCGCGCTGGGAGCGCGGGCCTCCAGGCCCGCCTTGGAGCCGAGCGAGCGCTCCCCCCGAGTCATTCCGCCGCTTTCGCGGACACGAACCGGTGCACGCGGCCGTCGAAGCTCGCCACGTACAACTCGCCCGCAAGATCGACTCCAAACCCCGCGGGTTCGTGCACACGCGCGATCGTCGCCGCGGGTGCGCCGTGGGGCCCGGTTTGGGGGCTGTCCGCGGCGCTCGCGGGCAGCGCGAAGATGCGCCCCGAGCCATAGTCGGCAAACACGTACTGCCCCGCGAGTGCCGCGATCTTCTCCCCGCGGTAAACAAATCCGCCAGTGATGGAGATGCCCACCGAGCGCGGATACGCGTGCACAGGATCGATGGGCTCACCCGGCCCACGCCGCGCATCGCTCTCGTAATCCGCAAACCCCTCAAACAACTTCCAGCCGTAGTTTCCGCCGCGCTCGACCACTGATACCTCCTCGAACTCGACCTGCCCCACGTCCCCGCACCACAGCCGACCGGTCGCCGTGTCGAAGCTGAAGCGCCACGGGTTGCGCAAGCCGATGGCCCATAACTCCGGCCGCGCGTCCAGCGTTTCCACAAACGGATTGTCCGGCGGCACCCTATACCCGAGCCCCGCATCCGGCTCCCCATTGACATCGATGCGCAAAATGGCGCCGAGCAGCGTCCGCACGTCCTGCCCGGACTGCTTGGGATCCCCCGCCGCGCCACCATCCCCAAGACCGATGTAGAGCATCCCATCGGGCCCGAACACAAGCTGTCCCCCGTTGTGGTTGCGCCAGGGCTGCGCAATCTCCAAGAGCGTGCGCTGGGTCGCGGGGTCGAGCTTGCCGTCGGCACCAAAGCGGTACTCCTCGATGCGTCCGCGCGCTTCCCCGCGCATGGATCGATGCACAAAAACTCGGCCGTTCTCGGCCACACCGGGGTGCGGGCAGAACGACAGAAGCCCCTCTTCGTTACCCCGCCGACTGACCACGACGTCGAGGATCGTCTCGAGCGGCCCCGCGACGCCGGGCGCGGTCTCCTTGAAGGCCACAACGCGCCCCGCCTGCTCCGCGATCCAATAACGGCCGTCGGGAAGCTGCCCAACGTCGAGGGGGCGCTCCAGCTTCGGCATGTCGGGCCAGGCGGGCTCCAGGGCCACGGCCGGGGCGGAAGTTTGCTGGGGAATGGCGGCAAGCAGCAGGGCGAAGGGCAGCATGGGAAGGATGTACGCTGCAAGGCGCCCCCGTGCCAGGGGTGCATCCTTGCCCCTACGGGATCGAGACGCGTGCGCCAACCCGTTACCCTCCCGGGATGATTCGCCGCGCCGCCCCCCCGCCCCTTGGACTCGTCCTCGTCCGCGTCGCCGCAGGCGTCGTGTTGTTTGGAGCCGGCCGCGGCTTCATCGGGGCCGTCGCGCCGGACGGGCCCGCGATTGCGGCGCTCGTGGAATCGACAAGCGCCACAGCCTCCGGCCCCGTGGCCTGGTGGGGCCGCGTCGTGTTGCTGGAAAACCCCGACGCTCTCGCGTTTTTGTGGCCCTGGCTGTTGACGTTGACCGGAGCCGCGCTGTTCCTCGGTCTGTTGGTGCGCCCCGCGGGTTACCTCGCCTCTTTCGCGATGCTGCACGGAATGGTGTACGGGCGAGCCGAAACCACGCTGTTGCACGCGCTCCTTGCCGTGATGGCGCTGGGGTGCGCGGTCGCTCTAGCCGGGCGGAGGCTCGGGCTCGATGCGCTGGTTGGCGAATCACTGCCCAGCGGTTTGACGTGGACACGCGCCGAGCGGCGTTGAGATTCCCACAACGGTTTCGACAACCGCGGTGCGCTCAACCGATGAGCCACAGGGCGCTCCAAATCAGCGCCGTTCCATAGAACACCACCGCAACGAGCGGTATTTGCAGTCGTTCGAGCTCCTTGCGCTGAAGGCTCTTGACCGCGAGAACCAGCACCACCACCGCCGCGGGCACCCACAGGATCGCGCACACCGCCGCGACGCGCGCGGCGGTCACGGTGGCCCGACTGAGCGCTTCGTCGCCCTGCCGCTCGACCCACGGCTCGATCGCAAAAACGAGTCCGAGCGTTCCCAGGCACCACACACCCAGAAGGATCTGGAGGCTTGCGCCCGCGAGCAGCGCGTTCACCCGCGGCGCACCCGCGCGCCATTCGGCCCGCAGGAGATAAGTGAGCACCGCCGGACCTGCGGCGAACACGACCGCGAGGGAAACGAGCAAAAAACCCATGGCCGCAAAGTGTGCCGCGAGCGGGCCGCTAGGTGCAGCGACTTTTGCCGCGTGGGCGCGCTTCAGGCCACTGCGCTTCAGGCCACTGCGCTTCAGGCCACTGCGCTTCAGGCCACTGCGCGTCAGGCCACTGCGCCGGTCGTGCGGTCCAGCGCGAACGTCCGCGGCCCACCGCGCTCGTCCAGGGTGAGCCGAAAACCGCCGATCTCCACGCTAACCCCACCGTGCACGGCGCGTTTTACGTCGACCGCCGCAGGACCGTGGCGACCAAAGTGCTCAAAGAGCGCTTGGATGCGGGCGGTGAGCCGCTCGACATCGCGGCGCAGTTCGATGCGGCGCCGGATGGCCTCGCGCAGGGCGCGGGCGCTCGAGCGGTCGAACCGCGCCGACGCCGCCTCCGACGTTTGGCCCGTGACGACGTGGCTGATCGCCTTTTCCAGTGTGGCGAGCTGTGCCTGGGCTTCGGCGAGTTCCCGCTCCAGCGCGGGATCGAGCCCCACTGACAGCGCGGTCGCGGCTCCCAGCGGCGATCCAAGCTCCTGCGCCATCACACCGAGCGCAGCGCGATACGTGCCTCCGCTCAAGCGCCCGCGGCCCTCGGTCGCCCGCAGCGCTCCACCCGCAGTGATGGTGCTACCAAGGTCCGAATCCCCAAGCGTCACGTCGCCGTCGCACTCGATGCGCGCGTTCTGCGCGTGGCGCACCCACAGGCTCTTGACGGCACGCACGAAGCCAAAATCACCGCCGATGATGCCGCCGCCCACCGTCAGCTTGCCCCCCGCAACCACCTGGGCGTCCTCGACGGTGCCCTGCACCTCGATGTCGTGGTCGGAGGTCACTCGAAATGACGCACGCACGCTACCCGTGATGACGACGTTGCCGCTGGATTCGATGTGCCCCGTTTCAAGATCGACGTCGCCTTCGATGCGCAGAACGTCGAGCACCGAAAGGCGCCAACCGTCCTCGACCATCAACGCGCCATCGGCGCCCGCGATCACCGCGAACGTGTTGTCCTCAAGCGGTTCGAGCACCACTCCCGCTTGCGCTTCGAAGCGCGCAGCCTCCGCGGCCGCGCAGGGGATCTCCGTGCCCTCGACGCACTTGCCCGGCGCCCCATCGCGCGGCGCAATCCAGCGCGCGATGCGCTGGCCACGGCGCACACGTGTGTAGCGGCCCTGGTCGCGGTGGTCGATCGTTTCCTCCGCCCCCGCTTCATCTTCACCCTCGAACTCCAGCCGCTCCGCGCGCGGCGGCCGCGGCGGTTGGCCCGACGCGATCCCCATCCAGCCGGCCGGCAGTTCACCCCGCTGCCACAGGGTGGCGAGTGCCTCGATGCGGCGCCGGTCGAGGCCAAACACCACGCCAGCCGCGAGCGCAGCGGCACGGATCTCCCCCACGCCGAGGACGGCGCCGCCAAAAGCGGACGGGTTGATCTCCGCCGCCATGCGGTCCGCGCGGATGCGAATGCCAGGTGAGGCCATGGAAATGGGGAGCGGGGGCCCTTGAGGGTCCCCGGATCTCCCATCGGCTCGGGAAGGCCGCGGGGCCTCGTCCTTTTGGCCGCATCGAGGGCTCCGCGGCGTTCCGTTTCCCGCGGACGAACCGTGAAGCACCCCGAGCACGATGTCGTCGGTCCAGATCGACGAACGGTCCATAGAACGATCCTCCGTCGCGCATCAGACCGAATCCAACCGCGATCCGGATGTCCTCGGGAAGGGGGAGCTCCAGGCCCTCGATGTGCACGTCGACCTTTGGTGCAGAGGAAAGTTCGGTACGGGTGCTTGCGCGGACCGCGCGCACAATCGACTGGCCGTATTGGGGCGCTCCAATCAGCGCATCGAACGATCCGGGCTCAGCGGTCACTCGCCAGACTCCGTCGGTCGGCGCAGGAGATTCAGGCCGCACGTGCATCGATGTGCGGACGCCGTGCGCGCCGAAGAGAGCAGGGGGCCGAGGATCGCCCCAAAAAGGAGCGCGGTCGCCGGGCGCCGCGGTGGTGATGTGCACGGTGAGCTCGCGGCTTTCGACGCCCCCGCCGTCGCGGCTGAGGGCGCGGCCCCGAACGCGAATCGGCGCTGACTCCACGTCAAACTCAAGACGCAATACCTCACCGGCGGCGGCTGCGGGGGTGGCGTCGGTCACATCGGCGGCAGCCAGGACCCCAGGAATCGGTGTGGCAGGCTCTCGAGGGTTTCCCGGGCGAGTTTGGGGCCCTCGCCGGGGCGATGGTCGAATTCCACGAGGAAGCGGGTGCCGTCGGAGGAGCCGAGGAAGGGCACGCGGGCGCGCGAGGCTCCGCGGGCTTCCAGTTGGATCCGCAGCGTTTTGAGCGCGCGTGGCGCCGCCAGCGGGCCGAGCAGCGCGGCCGAGCGGCGTGCGTCCGCGTCGGCGGTCGGCTGGGCGGCGAACACGAGGAAACGGTTGGAATTGTCGGGTCGGTCGGAGAGGCCCTCGGCAAGCACGTCGAGCCCGTAAAGCGCCGCGAGCGTGCGGCTGCCCAGCACGGCCGACGCGGCATCGCGGCTCGCCGCGAGTTCTGCCGCGGCCGCCGCCGTGTCGTGCGCGGGGCGCGTTGCGACACCCCAACTCGCCAGCCAATCGCGGCATTGTGCAAGCGCGCTCGTGTGGCTCGTGACAACGGCGATCTCGTCGAGCTTCGCGCCCGGCGCCGCGAGCAAACAGTGGCGGATCGTAAGGTGCACTTCCCCCACCACGTGGACCTCGGCCTCGAACAGCGCGTCGGCGACGCGGTCGAAGGGCCCCGTGATCGAATTCTCGACGGCGATCACCGCGTGCCCCGCGCGGCCATCGGCGACGGCGCGCAGCGCGTCCCGCGGGCTGTCGCAGGTCAACGTCGGGGGACTGCCCCCAAAGTGCCGGCGAGCGGCTTCTTCGCTGTAGGCGCCGTGGGAGCCGGTGAAAGCGACGGGGAGCACGCGGGTCGGATTGGGCATGGGAGTGGGGATCGACGCGGCGGCTTCAAGCGGCCTCGGCCGCGGCGGCATCACCGAAGCTCGACACGCACGAGGCAGCGCGAACGCGCGCGAGGGCGGCTCTTGCCCGGACAGTGTTAGTCGGCGGCGCGGAGCGTCACGTCGCCGCGGATCACGAGCTGGCACCCAAGGCGCACGCCCTTTTCGTCGGTGCACATCTCGACCGTCTCGCGCTCCTCATCCGTGAGCGGGTCGACGTGGTCCGCGCCGGCGACGAGCACGAGCCGGCACGTGCCGCAGCTCCCCACGGTGCAGCCGAAGTCCTGGGGGACGCGGTGACTCTGGCAGAACTCGAGATAGCTCTGACCTGCGGGCACCTCGAAGGACTGTCCGTTGGCGGAGTAGGTGATCTTGGGCATGGGGAGGACGTGCTTTTGGAGACGAAGGGATGGGAGCGCCGCGAGGTCAAAACGGCTTCGCGCGCGCGTTCCGGGGCGCGGCGCCGGGGAACACGCGGCGAACCCGGGCTACCCGGCCGCGGATCGGCGGGGGGGGCCGACTGCGGGCCTGTTATCGAGAGGGTGAAGGAAGTTTGGCCCGTCGCGCGGCAGAGGATCGCCGCTTTGGCGCTCCGGCGCAAGGCAAAGGGCCAAGGTCCGCGCAGGTTCTGAGGGATAGACGTGGAGTCGAGCGTCTGCGCCAGCCGATCCCAGGGGGGTGGCGCGCCGGCCCGGGGCTTCCCGGTTACCCTCTTCCAAATCGCAATCCGCCCTGAGCCCGGAACCGCGCTCTCCCTACCCACCGCTCTGCCCACCGCTCGGCTCCCGCTCGCCCCGCCTCTGCCCCGCCCCGCGCGGGCGGCAGGCGCCCCGACGCAGTCCGATTCGGCGCGCCGCCATGACCCGCCCCTTTGCCGATCCCGACCGGATTGACCTCGCTGCGGCCGGCACCCACCCCGGGTTGCAGCTCTGGCTGGTGCGCGGGGCTGCCGCATCGGAGCGCTCTACGACGAGCGCAGCGCTAGCGCGGTCCCTTGCGCAACGCCATCCGTCGCTCGTGCTGTGCACCGACGATGTGGCGCCGCGCGCGCTCGGCGCGGCAGTCGCGGCAGCCGCCGGCGCCCCCCTCGAAGTGTGCGCAGAACTCGCCGCGGATCCCGCGCGCCAAGTGACGCTCGCGACGCGGCGCGCGCTGCGGCCATCCCTAGTGATCGCCGCGGACGGGGCGGTCCTCGCACAGGTTTTCACCACGGCGCTGGGCCTGGGGGAGGCCGATCCTAGCGCGGTGCATTTCGAACTCGGCCGCGCGAGCCTACTGCTCGGGTCCAAGGACGGTTGGCTGCTCGTGCACCACAATGTGCTCGACCCCGGGTCGCTGACGACGCGCGCCGAAGGCCTCGGGAGGCCCGGTTGAGCGCCCCCCTGCGTGTCCTGTTTGTCTGCCCGTTCGTGCCCTGGCCGCTGAACAGCGGCGGCCGGATCCGCACGTTCAACTTGCTCGAGGCCCTCGGCAAACGGGCCGCGATCGATCTGTTGCTCGTGCGCGAGCCCGGTCCGATCGAGGAGGCGCGCGCGGCGCTCGAACCGCTGGTTGAACGGGTTGATTTTTTCGAGCGCGCAGCCCCCAGCGCCGTCATGCGCTGGTCGCGCCCCAAGCTCGAGCGCTGGTTTCATTCGCCCGACCTGCGCGCGTCGCTCGCCGCGGCGATCCGCGGTGCGGCGGGGCACGCGCCCTATGACGTGGTGCACCTCGACGAGCTGTTGCTCGCGCGCACGTTGCCCGTCGGCAGCAAGGTCCCCGTGGTCCAGCACCACCACAAGATCGACACGGTGCTCTACGACCTGCTGTCGACCCACCAGGGCCCCGCGCGCCACTTCGACCTGTGGAAGCTACGCCAACTCGAACGCGATGCCGCGCGGCGCGTCCGCCACCACCTCGTGTGCAGCGAGGAGGACGCCGCCATCCTGCGCCGGCGTTATCCCGACCTCGACCTTGGTGTCGTGCCGAGTGGCTTCGATCCCAAACACTTCGCACCGCGGCCGGACGCGATGCCGCGGGAGCGCGACCTGCTCGTCTTCGTGGGCAGCATGAGCTACGGCCCGAACGTCGATGCCGTCGTGCACTTTGCCACCGAGGTCCTCCCGCGCATCCGCGTGCGCCGCCCCGCCGTGCGCCTTGAAATCGTCGGGCTCGACCCCTCACCGGAGGTGTCGCGCCTCGCGGGCGAAGGCGTCCGAGTGGTCGGCGCCGTCCCCGACGTTCGGCCCTACTTCGAGCGCGCGTCGGCCGTGGTCGTTCCCCTGCGCATCGGCGGCGGCACACGCCTCAAAATCGTCGAAGCGCTCGCACTCGGCTCGCCCCTCGTCTCCACCCCCGTGGGCGCGGAAGGCCTAGGCCTAGAGCACGGCCGCGACCTTCTCCTCGCCCAACAACCCGCCGCCTTCGCCCAAGCGACCCTCCAACTGCTGGAGCGCCCCGAATGGGCCCGCGACCTAGGCAACCGCGGCCGCCAAGCCGTCGAAGGCCGCTTCCGCTGGGACGTCCTAGCCGAAGGCGTGCTCAACCACTGGAAACGCGCCGCCGCCAGCGCCCCCAACACGCGCAACTGACCGCGCTGCCACCCACCGGCCGCGCAGGTCCTTCTGAGGGACCTGCGCGGCGCGGTTGTGGTGGTGAGAACGTCAGATGCCGATCGTCAGGCGCGCGATGTTCGACACCGAGATGTTGTTGAACAGGGAGCACGGGGAACTGGTCGTGAGCAGCACGGTCCACTGGACGTCCAGTTGAGCACCTACCAGGTTCAGGTCGCAGGGCACCCCTAGCAGCAGTCCGTAGCCGCCCATCTCCTTCGGCACGTTGATGGTGATCTGGTAGGGCAGCAGCAGGCACGACCCGCAGGCAATTGGCAGCGTGCCGGCGGTGGCGAGGTTGAGCACGCTGAAGGTCGACAAGGGGTCGGCGGTCAGGTTGAGCAGCCCAAATCCCGAGTCTCCGATGGCCGGTCCGGCGGCGATGGTCTGGTCCACCGTTCCACCGCCACCGCAGCCTCCGCCGAGGTCCTGGATCGTGCCCGTTCCAGCGATTGTGGATAGCGGCTGCAGCATCACGCTGCCGTCAAAGGGCGGCAGAACGTCGTAGGCGGACCAGGTAAGGAACGACCGGTTGAAGGACGGTGTCGGCACGCTGGCGCGGGTGCGCAGGCGCAGGTCGCGCGGGGTCGCCCCCGCCACGGAGGCCAGCAGGAAAGGCGTTTCACAGGTTAGACCCGTGACCGTGTTGCGGCCCTGGATCCGCACGTTGTAGTTCTGCTGCCCAATTTGCTCGATGTAGGCGATGTAGGTTTTCGTCGTGGCGCACCCCACCGTCGGTCCTGCTTCGTCCAGACCAGTGGCGGCGAGTGAGAAGGGAGCCACGAGTGAGGTGAAGAAGATGGCACCACCTCCGGCATACTGCAGCACCGTGGCTCGCACGTCGTGATTCATGGAATTCGGCGCCTCGTCGATCTCGAAAACCACGAAAAATCGACTCACGAACTGGCTCAACGGGTCGCAATCCACGGCCGGCCGAGTGCGATCTATCCCGGTCGCGCTGAAGCCCGAATTTTCGATCATTTGGGCCGGGACCAGGATGGAGCCGGTACGGTTCACGATGGCGCCGAGGATGCCTTGGTCCGAGTTGAGGGCACTGGAGGCCCGGTGGTAGACCACCATCCAGTGTCCTAGGACTCCACCCGTGCCGCTGATGCGCGGCTCGGCGGTTTCGTCGACGAGGTTGGCATCGATCAGGTTCGCGAAACCGGGCAAAACGAGATCATGACTGTCGAGGCCGAGAGCCATGACCCGAATGCTGAGACCCTGACGCCAGGTCATCAGCACTCCCGTCTGCTGCGTGAACTCAATGTCGTTGCCGAGACTCGGTGTGGCATTGTCCACGGACGAGTTGGTCAGATCCGATGCCGGGGACACGGCACCGGTGGAGCCGTCGATGGAGCGTGCGGCGATGCGGCGCTGCGCGGCGAAGAAGCTGGCGCGTTCGTAGGCAACGATCCAACGCTGTTTAGCCTGGTGCACGGCCAACGCCGGCCGCTCGGCAACCCCTGCACCGGATTCGACGGTGATCAGCGAGCCGAAACCGACGCCATTGAAGTCTAGGCGCTGGGCGCGCACGTCGACGTCGTTGAGCGCAAACTGCGTCTGCCAGGTGACCAGCGTGACGCCCGGGGTGGCCATGGTCATCACGTCCGGATGGGAGTTGTCGCCCGCGCCGCCGTGCTCGAGGATCGTCCCGAAAGCCGGATCGATGGTCAGGGGGTAGACCGCACCCGCGAGAGCGGCCTGCGGCACAACGATCTCGAAGTGCCGTTGCCCGTGGACTTCGGCCAGGCGCAGTTTGCCCCCCAGGTCGCGGCCATCGGCGTCGGTGATCCACAGTCGATCGATGGTGATCCCACCGATGCCCGGCCGCACCAGCCGAAGCGCCGAACCCCGGGACGCCTGCGGATCGAAAAGGAGCGGGCTGGTGAGGCCGTAACGCACCACCAGATCGCCGCTGCCGGGCAACGGCTGATGAAGCTCGATCACCTGCTCCAACTCGTGAACCCGCGCTTCATACCGTTCGCGCAGGCCCTGGCCGTGGTCGTAAACCGCCCAGTTGCCCTCGAGCACCGGCGTCGCCGCCTGGTCCACGCGCCGCTGCGGGCCCCCGACGCGACCGATCGAGAGCAGATCCAGGGAAAGGGTCTGGGCGTTTTCCACTCGGGCCCCGAGGGCTGGCGTGAAGGTGACGCCCTGGGGGCCGAGTTCGGCTCGGTAAGCCGGTCCGCCGCCGAGCAGGCGACCGTCCAGTTCGTGCCAACCGTGGCTCTGGTCGATCACCGCGATTGGCGCCTCAGGCATGACTGAGGATTGCGACCAAGCGGCGGCAAGGGGCGCCGCGAACACCAACAAGGACGTCGTGACGATGGGCGAAAGGGATTGCAGCATGGCACGGTGCAGGGAGTAGGGATGGGCGTGAGAGCCGAGCGGATGGCGGAGTGCAAGGGAGTGGTTCATAGGATTCGCACCTCTAACAGGTCGCTGAAGTTGACGCCGTACTGCGGGCAACTCGTGAACAGCAGCGAGGTGTTGGCCCACTGCACAAAAAACTCTGCCCCCACCAGGGTGTTGTCGTTCGGGATCGGCACCGGGATACTGACGTTGCCAAGGACGCCGACGGCGACCGGAACTACCGTCGACGCGAACGGATCCACGCCGATCACGCAGCTCCCGCAGGGGATCGCCGACTGAACCGCGCCGACCATCAGGAACACCGTCGGGCTGTTTAGGAACTGCGGCGGGTGGTAGTGCAGGGTGAAGTCGCTATTGCCCACGGCCGGGGTGCCCGTCGCCGCCGCGCCACCGAGGCAGCCGCCGCCGAGCACTGTGACGTTGCCCGCGGATGAGGCAAAACGCTGGGCCGAGATGTTGCCGGTCCCCACGCCGCCGTTCGAGACCACCGGCCAGCCGATCAGCGCCGGCGCATCGGAGGGCTCGGATCCCGGCGCGCGCCCGGAATGCAGCGACGCGAGGGCGGGATCGTCGAAGCTCTGGGTGCCCCCATCAAGGGTCGCTTCGTTCTCGATGGTGTCTGCGGTGTAGGAGTCGAGCAGCTTGTAGCCGATGTCGGTTTTGGGCGCCCCGTCCTCGTCGCGCCAGGCGACCAGGAACGAGCTCCCGAGGAATGCGACTGAAGGATCGGTCTCGTTGTCATTGCTGTCCAGTTCGACGCCGACGGCCGGGCCGTAGGGACCAAAATCCGACCCGTTGAGGGTGACCACTTGGGCGAAGATGTCGCGGTCGGTCCCGGTGCTCTCCCGGCGCTCGTAGACCACCAGCCAGTGGACGCCGTCGCCGTCGTTGCGCGGCGAAAGGATGTCGTTGGGTGTGTTGGTGAGGTCGACGGTATTGGTCTGCGAAGTCGCCGCTGCGGAATAAACCCGACCCCGCAGACGCGTGACGCCGGCGATCGCCTGCGTCCATGTAACCAACCAACGCCCATTGACTCCGCCGCTGCGGCTGATGTCGCCGTTTCCCGACTGGGCGTCGGTGCCGGGGATGAAGGGGGCGGCGCCAATGCCCTGCAGGTTGCCCGCCGCGGTCAGGCCGACCTCCGCCAACCGCAGGCCGGTGGGCGACTGGTCGTAGAGCACGAGCAAGCCGTTGTCGAAGCCGCCGGTGTCGCTCGTCACGCGCGGTTGCACGTCGAGATCGATGGTCGCCGCCACATTGAACTGGGTACCGAGGCTGCCGCTGGAAGCGACCACGCCCCGGGCACGGATGTCGGAGTCCCCGAACGCGACTCCCGTAGCCCATTGGTAGGCCACCAGGTAGACGTCACGCAGTCGGTTGAAGCCCACCGACGGCGCCGAGTAGTTGCCGCTGCCGGACGAGATCGAGAGCAAAGAGCCAAGCGTGGCGCCTGCGCCGCTGACCCGTTGCCCGAGGATGTCCGCGTCGGAGGACGAGGTGAAGCGGCGCCAAACCACCAAGTAGTCGTCACCGTCGCTGGCCAAGGCCACCGAGCGATCGTCGGTCAGAGGATTGAACTCCAACGGGATCACGGCGCCGAGCAGGGGATCGAGCACCAGCGGGTACTGGGCGCTGTCCACAAAGTCACCGGGCAGGGAGAGCACCAACTTGCCTTCCACAAAGCGCAGGAATCCGGCCGCGGTGCGGCCACCCGCGTCCAATCCGGTGACTGCGCCGACGTGCACACCGCCGGACACCTGCCCGGAAGTATCTTGATGGTCGAAGTTAAGACCGTCGGCATCCACCCGGGGCCAAAGTTCCGTCGCCACCGCCAGGGTTACCTCCAGGTCGCCGTGGCCCGGAACCGGCCGTTCGAAGCGGTAGGAGAGCTCGATTCCGGCGCCGCTGACTTGCCAACGCTCTTGAATCCCAGGCCAGCGCTCGACCTCGGCGCGGGTTCCTTGAACTTCGGGCTCGGCGGCCAGAGGCTCGCCGAAGACGGCCACGCCACCCCGGGCGACAGTCTCCACCCGCAGATGCAGGGGCTGGTTGTGGGCAGCGACGGACCCCAGGGCCGGCACAAAGGCCATTCCTGTGCCGTCGAAGCGACCGAAAAAGTCTGCTCCATCGGCGTGGAGCGCCCCGTCCCGGTGGCCGAGGGCAAAGCTCTGGCCGATGGCCGCGGGAACTGCGGTGGTTTCTCGGGGCGGGGGAAGCGGGTCGCCCGACAGGGCGGACCCACACAGGAGCAGCAGTGCAGGAGACAACATGAGCTCGTTCCTACGGGAAGGGGCCCCGTCCCGAGCACGGGCGGTGTGCCCGATGCCACAGGAGCAGGATCTGTCTCTTATACACATCTGACGCTGCCGACGAATAGAGAGGTGTAGATCTCGGTGGTCGCCGTATCAT